>LULK01000950.1_pt1 | contig 15016 bp, 20 predicted proteins | sample 728181 | NCBI WGS metagenome assembly LULK01 (sample SAMN03860291, study PRJNA289734) | marine metagenome | biome: seawater column; feature: ocean; material: water; isolation source: Red Sea water column Station 169 - depth 10m | place: Saudi Arabia: Red Sea | collected 2011-10-15 | depth 10 m | reverse complement strand
GGAGATATAATATTTAGATGTGACGATGGTAGCGGTGGTAATGCAGAGTATTTAAGACTAGATGGTGGTTTTAGTTCACCACAAATAAAAATACCAGATAATGTTCAAATGAATTTTGGCGCTGGTTTAGATTTAAGAATTATTCACGATGGTTTTGATAGTTATATATCTAGCAATGGAACAGGTCATTTATATATAAGACAGCTTAACGATGACAAAGACATTATATTTCAGTGTGATGATGGTTCAGGTGGAACTATGACTTATTTCTTTTTAGATGGATCTGCTAAATTATCTAGTTTTAAAAATGCTGATGTAATATTTTACGGAGCTAGTTCTTATATGCAGTGGGATCAAAGTCAAGATTCTTTAGAGCTTTTAGATAATGTTAAAATTAAATTTGGAACAAACGATGATTTACAAATACACCATGACGGTAGTAATAGCTATATAAAACAATTTGATAGTAAAACAGGTAATTTAATTATTGAACAAGCTACAGATGACGCTGATATAATATTTAAGTGCGATGATGGATCAGGAGGTACTACGGCTTATTTGTATTTAGATGGATCTAATACTATAACTAGAGCTGAAAAAGAAATAAGATTTGCAGACAATGTAAAAGCTACTTTTGGTAATGCGGCTGATTTAGATATATATCACGATGGAACTGATAGCATAATAGATAATGCAGTAGGTAATTTGACTATAAGCAATAATGCTGACGACGGTGATATACTGTTTCAATCAGACAATGGTTCAGGTGGTGTAACTAATTATTTAAAAATAGACGGTGGTAATACTAATATACAAGTAAGTAAAAATCTATATGCTTTTGATAATGTTAAAATTGCTGTTGGCGATAGTTTAGATTTACAAATATATCACAACGGGACTGATAGTGTAATTGATAACGTTAGTAGTGGTGATTTGTATATATCGCAAAAAGTTGCTGATAAAGATTTAATATTTAGAGCAGACGATGGTAGTGGAGGCTTTACTGAATATTTTAGACTTGATGGTAGCGGTGTTTTTATGGTTGGTAGTAAATCTTTATACATGCTTGATGACAATCGTTTGTATTTAGGTAGTGCTGGTGATATGGAATTAAATCACAACGGTACTAATTCTTTTATATATAACCACACTGGCGACTTAACTATACAAAACAATACTGATGACGGTGATATTGTATTTAAGTCAGATAACGGGTCAGGGGGTACAACTACTTATTTTAAAATCGCAGGTGGTGCTGAACAAACTGTTTTTAATAAAAAACTTAAACTTGAAGATAGTGTTGAGTTAAGGTTTGGTACTGGTAATGATATGAAAATATATCATGATGGTACTAACAACTATATACAAGGTGTAAACGGTGATTTATATATACAAAATGGTAGTGATGATAAAGATATAATATTAAGATCTGACGATGGCTCAGGTGGACAAACTGCTTATCTTACGTTAGATGGTAGTCAAGGTTTTACTACAGCGCAAAAAACTATAAGATTTGATGACTCTGTAGGTCTTCAGTTAGGTGGTAGTGGTGACTTACAAGTTTTTCATAACGGAACTGACTCGCACATTGCAAATTATACAGGTGATTTAAAGATTATAAATTACAACGACGACAAAGACATTATATTTCAAAGTGACGATGGATCTGGTGGTGTTACAACTTATTTTAAATTAGATGGTTCTTCAGCTACTCATGATGGTAGCACAACAACTTCTATGTATACTCAATGGGAAGATAACTCTATAATATCTTTAGGTACAGGTAAAGATTTTAACATGTACCACACAGGAACTAAAACTATTTTTACTAACGCAACTGGTCACCTTGATATACGTAATACAGCTACCAACTCTGATATTATTTTTCAAGCTGATGATGGTAGCGGTAGCTTTACTGAATATTTCAGAGTTGATGGTGTCACCTTGATATACGTAATACAGCTACCAACTCTGATATTATTTTTCAAGCTGATGATGGTAGCGGTAGCTTTACTGAATATTTCAGAGTTGATGGTGGATCTGAAAAAATAGTTGTATCAAAACCTTTTAATATAGTAGATGGTATTGGTTTAAAATTAGGTACTGGTGGTAACGATTTTTCAGCTTATCATAATGGCACTGATACTTTTTTAGATAATAACACTGGTCATTTAAACATTAGAAACACAGCTGACGATAAAGATATTAAGTTTGTGTGCGATGATCAATCTGGTGGTGTAGCTACTTATTTTTATTTAGATGGTAGCGTAGGTTTTAATAGATTTCCATATCCAGTTATAGTAGAAGACAGTGTTAACTTTAATCTTGGTACAGGACAGGATATGCAGTTATTGCACAACGGATCTGATTCTGTTATTAGAAATGCTACAGGTGATTTATATATACAACAAAACGTTGACGATGGTGATATAATATTTCAAAGTGATGATGGTTCAGGCGGTACAACTGAATATTTTAGATTAGATGGTAGTGCTGTTACTGTAGAAGTTTCAAAACCAATTAACTTAGCAAGCGCAAGTTCTTCCGCATCGTCTGGTATATATGCGCAGTTTATAAACTTAAAAGGTTTTTGTACGTTAGCTGCTAATTATTTATTTGCTGAAGATTTAGAAGATACTAAATCACCATTTGAAATGGCTGTAGATTATGGTAGCGCAACAATAAGTAGTAGTACAGAAATTAATCAGTCAAACTTATTTAGAGCTTCAGGTTTTCATGTACCAGTTGCTTGTAGTGTTAACGCTATCAACATGCAATTAACTTGTAATAACGCTGGTAATGTTACTATAGCTGTAGTTGAATATAGACCTTCTGAAGCTGGTACAGATCAAGTAGATCACCCAAAAACAATATATGAAGAAGTTGTAGTAGCGTCTAATAACAACAATAATAAAGTAAAAACAGTAACAGTAGCAACAGCAGACTTAGATAACACAGCGATACCTGCTGGTAGTCATATAATGATTATGGCTAAAGGTGATGATCAAACAATAGGTGGTAAAGCATTTATAAGTGCTGCAATAGAAATAAAATGGTAATATGATTAGCAAACACGTTAGCGATAAAGAAGGTACGTACAGCAGAACAGCTTTACGTCTTGGTATTAAAAACAAACCAAATAAACAACAGTTAAATAATATGGTTAAATTAGCTGAAGAAGTATTTGAACCACTTCGTGAATACGCTAATGGTCCTATAAAGATTAATAGTTTTTTCAGATCACCTGAGCTTAATAAAGCTATTGGTGGTTCTGTAAAATCACAGCATTGTCATGGTCAAGCAATTGATATTGATGACACGTACGGTCATTTGACAAACGCTGAAATGTATAGGTTTATCAAAAAGCATTTAGACTTCGATCAAATGATATGGGAGTTTGGTGATGATGATAATCCTGATTGGGTGCACGTAAGTTACGTGAGTGAGAGTGAGAATAGAAATAGATGTTTAAAAGCATATAAACATCAAGGTAAAACTAAATATAAAATTATATAACATGGCATTAACAGGAAGTTTAACATACAAAGGTTTAACTATATCTGATGCATACTTAAGAGTTATGCAAGCACATCACAGAGTTGTAGATTTATCTACAGAAGCTGAAGATGGTTCTGTAACTTGGAGCAAGACTTTATATGCTGATTACTCAGCTAGAGTTTATAAAGACGCTAGTTCTTACGCTGCAAACCCAGATGAAGCTATATATACTATAAGTGGAACGTTTACGCCTTCAGTGGCAGACGGAGCTGCAGACATAGTTGAACAAACTTATGTTCATTTAAAAACGTTAGCAGATTATGATGATCTTGCTGATGCATAAAAAAAAAGGGAGCTAAATGCTCCCTTTATTATTTTAGAACTGAGCGTTCTTCTGATCTTGTACTTCGATCCTAACTTCTTGAGCTAAGTTCTTCACGTTCATCATAGCTTTTCTAACTCTAGTTCCTGCAGAGTTATTACCCTCTACAAATTTATTTACATCGGTTTGACAGTCGTTAACTGCGTCTTGCAGCTCATCGAACAGTCTGTGTAGCTTATTAAAAGACATATTTAATTTAATTTTATTAGTATTTAAAACTTATAAGATATAGTAAAATTTAATTTACCTTCATATTCATCATCACTATTTTTCTTCATTGAAACAGTGTAGTTAGGATCAATATATAAACCTTGCCAAATATTAAACGAGTAACCTACGCCTAAATCTAGTCTGTCTACATACTCACCTTCACCTTCAGTATCGAACGAACCGTAAGCCCAACAGTTATCAGCAAAGGCATATCTTGCCATTACTTCGTAGTTGTCTTCACCGTCCATTTCTAAACCTAACATAAGTATGTCACTAACATTATAACCAACAGCTAAGTTATCAGTGAAGTTGTATTCATCTTCAACTTCTGTAACTGTAGTCATAACTGTCATCTGTGCTGACGCTACTATTGTAGCTACACTGAATAACATTGTTAAAAATAATTTGTTCATAATAATTGTTTTAGTTATAAGCTTGTTACTTCACAAGATCCACCAGCACAAGCTAATTCACCTGATAGATCTGTTTGGTCAGTTGCTTCTTGTACTTTTGTTATATCAACATCATGTAAAGATTTAACTAACTTGTTAAACTCCGATTTTTTAATATCTTCAAACGGAGCTTGCGTGTATGTTCCACCATCATACGGTAATACAGATAAACCGTTATAGTATTCTCTGTTTCTCCACATCCACTCACCTGCTTTGTCCCAGTCTTCTTGTTTTAAACTTATTGTAGCTGAAACGTTGTGTGTGTTACTGCCAGATCTATGACCAGCTTTAACCCAGTTTTCTGCTACAAGCTTAACACGTTCTAACAAGTCAAATGCAGATTCAGTTCTTAATATAGAACCTTCTGGTGATGACTGCGGTATTTCTATTACTGCAGTGTCGTGTGGCCTGAAGTATTCATCTTGAACAAGTTCAGGGTGGTTTTGTTTTAGATACGTGTATATAGCCTCGTTCTTTCCTACACGAAGTCTACGTACATAATAATCATTATGCCACGCGTGAATACCTGATGACGTACCGAGTACGAGAGACGTTGTCCCTGCAGGTTTAACACATGTTGTTCTTGCTGCTCTGTTGATACCAATAAGCTTTGCAACTCTAGTATTTTCACGCTTAACAACATCTGCGGCTTTATTCATATCTAAATTTAAAACTTTGTTTGACGCTATACCAGTCATTGATACACCGATTAAAGCGTCACGTTCAGTAGTTTCTTGCCATATTTCTCTAAGGTAATGAAACTCTGTATATCCAGCTTGTAACGTACCTATAAACGAAGCTGCTTTTACTCTAGCGTTTAGATCATCTTGATCTTCAACGTTTGATACATTTACTTCGCATAAGTTACAAAACTGAAACGGTCTTAATGCTATTTCACAACAAGGGTTTGTACCCCAGTCTTTGTCGTTATTAAAATAAACACCAGGCTCACCGCTACCTGACAACTCAATACGTTTCCATAAGTCTAAGAAAAACTCTTTAGTTATCTTGTGCCTTACTAAGACTGCTGAGTTGTTTGCTCTTCCTCGTTGTGGGTTTGTTTCCCACCATTGTCCTGATTTACAGGAAACCATTTCATCATCTTTCGCGCTAAATAACGATATAAGAGCTGCTCTTCTGATTCCTCCCGCCAAGACAGCATCCGCAATGTGGCAGATAATATCGTGGACTTCAAGCGTTGTAAGTTTTGTGCCATCTTGTTTTGCATCTAATATTCCTTTAATTTTTAATAAACACTCTTTTAATGGTTGAGGCCCAGGAGCTTTACCGCCAGATGTAACTAGCAATGCTCCCTTTGGCCTAATATCAGAATAATCAAACTTTATCTTAGATGATCTCTTAGAGCCTAAATAAGACTTAACTAATACCTTGATTGCATCTGACCAACCTTCAATACTATCACCAATAACAAACCTTCGTGTTCTACCTACAAACGGTTTAGTTACGTGTGGTAGTTTTTCTATATGATGCTTCTGAACACTATAACCAACACCGCAACCAGATAACAAAAGAAACATACACTCACTAAAGCTATCAACGTGGTCGATAGGTAAGTATGAACAGTTGTATAATCTATTTGGACTGATCTCAATTGGCTTACCGCTGAACTGAAGCGATCGCATACTTGGTAAAACTTTTTTCTTATATACATATCTATAATTCTCTTCTATTTCATTATATAATTTAGGATATTTTTTTTGGTGCATTTCTTTATTACGAGTCACCAGCTCTTCCCATGTTTCTCTTCTGTTAAGTTCTGGGATAAACTTTGCATACTTCATGTATACAGTAATGTCTGATAAAATTTTGTTATTTAAATTCATTATTTGTCTTTGTATATCGTTAAACAAATATCTACAAATAGTAGATATATCACATGGTTAGTTCTGTATTGCTCGACGTATGATCTAACGCCGAATAGAAGACCAGGAAATGTTCCGATACTTAATTCCCAATTTGTCATTTGATTTTACTTTTGGTTATTAATTCGATTACAGTATCGCATTCCTTCTGGTTCTGAGGTTTATATAAAGTTACACGTGGCATATTCGCTTTTACATACTTTTTAAATAATTTCCAACGCATTGGAAAACTTTCATTAGCACGGCCTTTACACTCTATTATAAATGAACGACTTACAAAGTCAGGTGTGTATTTAATTGGTAGTATTTTTTTATTACCTCTGTTTTTAAATTCACCTTTACCGTTGCTTTGACGCTCGTAACTTTGTATATCAAACTCAAAACCTTCTTGTATTGTATATGTTTCACCTTCATATTTAGCTTTTATTTTAGCTTTTTTAAGAGCAATGTACATATACTTTTCAAGACCGGAAGCAAACTTGATCCCGTCGTAGGTAACTTTTTTAGCTACGACAGGACCACGTTTTCTTTTTAATCTACCTCTAATTCGTTTTTTCATCTAGTTCTTCTCTTGCAGCTTGTATATACAATATAGCATCCATAAGCTCTTCTTGTATATCGTTTAGATATTCAGCTAGGCCTTTAACACCAGATGTTCTTTCATCATGTAATGTTTGGCCATACTTTTCATAACCTATATCTGAACGATCAACAAACTTATCTACAACGTTTTTAACGACTTCATCACGAAAGCCATAAGACTTTCTAGCTACGATACCTCGTTTAGCATCTATTATTTCTCTGTCTGACATATTAATCTTTTTTAAATGTTCCGTTATCCATTTTACCTGTACGATCTTTGATCTCGTTGTAAGCACGTTCAATACAAGCTTCTATAGTTGTGCCTTGTAGCTCAGCTAAGTTTGTTAACACAACAACACAGTCACCGATACCATCTTCAATATCGCTGTCATTGTCTTTTAATATAGCTCTACACGTTTCGCCAACTTCTTCAATAAGCTTTAACGCTTGTGTTTTTCTATCACCATGTGCATACAAACCTCTTTCATCAGCCCACTCTCTAATTAAATCAAAGTATTGAGTTTGTAGTTTGATACCGTTTTGTTTGTACCTATGATCTGACATGATACCACCTGTTAGTGTTACGTTATTATTATCAAACCATCTAGCAAAAGCTTTGTTGTATACATAACATCTTTCTTTGTTATACATAGACTCTTTTACATTTTTCATTATCCATTTAATGGACTCAGCTGTTAACAAACAATCACCGTGTTCTGTTGACCATCTCATACCTATGTTATCGACTAATCGACCTTTAAGTTTGTTGATTGGTACAGGAAACGTTGTTGTTTGCTCTGTTACGTTTATCTTCATTTTATTACATTTTAATTTATTATAAGGTACTTCATCTACTCTGTATTTGTAGAATTTTTGCATTACTTGCTCTGCAGCAGATATAAAATCTATATCGTTAGAAGTTTCAAGAACTTCATACTCATGTGGATAATAACCTTGTTGTTTGTGTACTCTGTTTTCAAGATCAGATGTTACACCTATTTTTTTACCTGGTATGTGATATAAATAATATGTCATACTTTATCGTTATATAAATGCATATTGTGCGCGAAGTGGTAGTATACACCAACTTCAACACTAAGCTCCTGAGCTACAAGTTTTTGTAACTCTGAAAAACAATACTGATCATTGCAAAAGCCATACCACAAATCGTTACTACGCATAACAACACACATATCTAGTTTGTCGTGTAGTATTGTAAATTGTACAGCGTATGTGCATGGCGTGTCATTGCTATAATCGTTTATTTCTTTACCATCATAAATAGATATACAGGCTTGTCTTGATTTTTTATTGTCTCGTAATGTTTGTATTATTTTTTTTAACTGACTATTACGTTGCCATTGCCAACCATAGTTAGATATTACATTACCATTTACATCTGCCATTTTAATCCATATAGAAGGTATTTTACCGTATATTTTACCTAATTTGGTTATATTACGGTCACCAGATAAATACCACTGCCACTCGGCTTGAGCATAATCTAGCTTCCAGTTACGTTCTTTGTTTGTGATTTCGTTAGCTAAAGGATTTGTAATGTAGAAACCTACATTAAATAAAGCTTTTGTGTTATCAAACTCTACACCGTGTTTTACAATAGCATTGTGTAGATATTCGTAAGCTTCGTTAGCTGTTTGGAATTTTTTGTTGTTTATTGTATTTATCATAATAGTATTTATAGTATTCGTAAACTTTATCTAGCACGTCATCATCATATCTTTTTGGATCGTAATGTGATGTACCGTTTATACGTATCTCTATTTGCCAAAAATTATAATCGTGCTCAAAGTCTGGTGTTACGCCTATGTGTATGTTTTTATTCATACACCAGCCAACCACCTTCATTTGATCTTCATCCCACGCTTTTGTAGGAGCTTGTTTCTTTGGTAGCTTTTTTCTCCAGTGCTTCATTCCCAAGGCATTGGTTCGTTCTCATCTACAACTTGTTCGTTAGAAACAAATGTACCAGAACGTGGTTCCCAAGTAAAATGAGCTTCAGCACCGTTTTCACCTAAGTTTTGAAACTTAACTTTAAGTACTTTAACTTTAGTTGTTTTAGCTTCATAGTCTCTGTGTACTAATAAACCATGATAACTAGCATCATACCATTCACCACCACCTTTGATGTTGTACATAGTTGGCTCTTCAATTTTACCATCAGTGCCTTTGTACATTTTAGTTGGGTGTGCTACAATAAAAGTTAACACATCATACTTTTTACAAAAAGCTTCGATCTTAGCTAAATAATCCATTGTGTAACGGTTTACGTCATCTGACTTAGCATCGACATCTCTAATCTTATTAAACGGATCAAGGACTAAACATTTAATACCTTTACGTTTAACAAGCTCAGCGCCTTTACGTAGTACAGACTCTAAACTGTATTTATCCATATCAATGAAGAAATAATTATCATTGACATGATTAGTTACTTGTTGCCACTTACTGTTACCAATATCACCAACGCCTGGCATATCTTGCCAGTGCTTACGCATTAGCTTGTGCGCGTGGAGATATACCGGTTGGTTTTCTGGACTAGCGTACGCAGTTTTCCAACCGTATAGATTATTGTAACCAACAACCATTTGATCAACAAAGTCAGACTTACCAGAACTAGGGATACCAGTGACAGTAATAAACTGCCCAGTGTAAGTACTAAATATTTTGTCAAAGTTTTCAATGCCGATTTGGAAGCCGGGTTTAAATCCGTTTTTAACAAAGTCTCTAAGTTCATCTTCTACGTCTTTTAGTGTTGAAACATTTTCAAGTGGTACTGGACGAGAAGCGTGTATAGCATCGCTTAACTCTTGCTTACCGTACTTGAGTAAATAGTCATTAGCATCTTTCTCGCCGTTAAAATCTACAAGGTAACATACTTCAGCACCTAACCTACGTACAAGCTCTTGCTTTAACATCTGGCCAGGATCATCAGCATCAACAGCTATTATTATCTTTTGTTTGTCATCGAAGTAATCAATACAGTTATCAAGATAATCAAGTAATCAATACAGTTATCAAGATAATCTAAGTTGTTGTTGTTTAATGTAGCTCCGTTAGGAACTGAGATCGCGTTTTTAATACCAGCTTCATGTAAAGCTAATACATCTATCTCGCCTTCGGTTATAACACACCAGTCATAACCGACAATACTATTAATATTGTAAAATACTTTTTCAGCACCTTTAAATAACTTAAAGTTTTTTCTACCATCACGGTACTTAATATTAATGAGCTGATCGCCCATATAATAATTAAACTGAATAGTATTTTCTTGTTTACCTGTCTGTGGCATAAACTCAGAGCCTTCAGAAACCTGTAAAGCTCTAAGTGTATGTTTAGATATACCACGTTTGTCAAACCACTCTTCAACCTTCGTACTTACCTCGTTTAAGTTGGTAGGCTTAGTAGGTCTAGTATAAACCTTCTCGCTTGCACCCTTGCGTTGATAAGTATGAAGTTGAAAAGAGGTGTTACAGTTGTGACAGGTACCGAGACCACGTTCCCAGTCGTACGAAGCACATTTAGCTTTCTGATTCTTGGGTTTCCTAGTATGAGAGCACAACGGGCAAATGCCTTGCGTTGCACCCTCTTTTAGGCCATGTTTATTGAACTCGTCAATAACAAATCCATTGATCTCAACTGTCTGCATAATTAAAACGGTAGGTCGTCAGCAGGTGCTGCAGCCGGTGCAGGTGCCGGCATATCAGTCCTTGGTGCTGGTTCAACATTGTTACCGTTTGTCCATACTACCTTAACATTACCAAGATACGTCTTAGCTGCCTTAGCATCTCTTTCTTCTTTGGTTTGTTCTACAACTACTGGACCTTGATTACCGAACTGATCTAGCTCGTCGTTCAACGTAATTGTAATAGGTAGATATTTACCTTTAGCACCTTGATATATTTTATCTTTAGGTATCTTGTTAAGGTCAATATTAGCTTTTATAATACTCGCCATTAATAATTATTTATTTGGTTAAACATTCTCATAATTTGTTCTTTTGTAGCACCACTGTTTCTTCTCAGATTATCTACAGCTTTAACATGGTTTTGATTTGTATAAAAATTCTTTTCAGATGTTTTCATACCTGTTACGCTACATACTTTTGTTTTTGTTCTTGGCATAATTATTGGTTTTATAATGTTTTGCTTATGAAATACTGTTTAGGATCAAAGTCCTTGGTCTTGTAAAACAAGTCATAAGCTTCACTTGCTCTACGTACCTTATCTTCACCGCGTTCATAAAATTCAGGTGAGCAGTCAAACACACCGATTTGATGTGTTGTTTTATCTATTACAACAAACACCATCTCATAGCCAAACATTTTACTGTATATATAAGCTTGTGAGTCGTAGTTGTATTTGTTTGCTGACCATCTAAAACCTTCTATGTCCGCTGTTGTTTTTAAGTCGATAATTAATTTCTCATTGTGATTAACAATATCAGCTTTACCCTTCCACATATTATCGAACAATAATATTATCCCAGGTTGTTCGTATTTATTTTGTGAATCAACTATAAGATCTTTACATATATCGTTTGACATTATTTTATCACGCATAAAAACTATATCATCAACTTCTTTTTGTAACAAGCATAGCTCACCGCCAGACATATCTTTATATACTTTGGTGTTTCTGGTTGCAGAAGGTATAACCTTAAACTTCTCGAGTTTATCTGGTTCAAGTATACACGTGTGGAAATAACCACCAACAAGAAACGCTGGCGAGGCTTTACTTGGCTCGTGAAGAGCTAACGGGTTTTTGAGCAACGTTTTTATATCTGAGTTAGATAAATACTGTTGACCAAACTTACCGTAATAATCTTCATCATTACAAAGTCTCTGTAAGATTTTTTCTTTGTTCATCTGTTAATTTATATTTGTTTTCAATAGCATCAACAGTGCCACCAGCAGCTACATATTCTTTAGCTTTACTTAACTGATCTTTTGTTATAGCTGGTTTTGCAGCTTGTTTAATTTTAGACACAGCTTTAGATTTAAAATTACCAAGTGCATACTTTTTACCGTAAGATGATGCTGCACCAAACTGTTGTGCTGCTTGCATACCTTTTTGATTTAAGTCTACACCGACTATTGCTGTTGTTGAAATTTGATTTTCGCCATCAGAAATGATAGCTGTTGATTTTAGCATTGGAACAGGATCTGTTGCTAGTATGTCCTCATCTATTGTTACTGAAACTTTGTGTTTAAGTAAAAAAGGTTTCACTGCTTCTAGTATATCCTCTGCTTTACGGAAATAATATTTACCGAACGAGTTGTAACTCGATTTTTTAACTTTAAGCTCTGTTTGTATTTGAGCTAGTTTTTGGTTTAATTCTTTCATAGGTTTATTGGTTTGTATATATATAGTTACACATTAATTATTCACTTTTAAGTTTGTAACTTACAGAAAATCAATCACTTGCGAAGCGTCAACGTTATCTATAAGCTTTTGTATAGCTTGCTTTTTTAGCTGTGAAACACGCACGTAAGAGCTAGTGCCATTTATACCTAAATGATTAGCTATTTCAGTCGCAGAGTGTTTAACACAGTCAAGTCCGTAGCTCATACGTAGCACGTTATATTCTTTATCATCAAGATGTAATTTAAGTATACTAAGTAAATAACTATTTAACATAGCATTATTGTATTCATTAGATTTATCTGGTATTTGGTATACTTTATTGTTGTTTTCTTGATCATCTATACTAGAAAATACAGAGTTGAAAAATAATTCAACAGCTTTTTTACCATCTGATTTACGTAGTTCATTTAATTTGTGTTCAGGTAAACGCATGCTACCTCTGTTTTTATCAATACCTCTACGTATTGCACCTTTGATACGTTTAGATAAAAACGACTTAATTGTTTTTTCTTGATCGTCAGACTCCATAATAGTATCCCAATGTATTTTATCTACAGCTTTTATTAAACCTGCATTGCCTTCTTGTATAATATCATTTATACTCATAACACCACTAGCTTGTTGTGATGTAGCAAACTTTCTACCTATATTTTCTACAAGTGGCATAAACAATATTATTAGTTCATCTCTACTATAATCTCTGTAATCAAATTTTTGTGGTAGTCTTTTATAAGCTTGTTTTAGATCTTGCTTATATCTAACATAGTTTTGTATATTATATTTTTTCATTTTGTTTATTTAATAATTCTTTTTCTCTTTTTAAATCAACACACATATTTCTATGTATTGTTCTGCTAGTACATTTTAATAGCTTGGCTAGCTTAGCTATTGTAATTTTTTTACCGTTGTTATTTATTTCTAACATACACTCGTATATGTCATCAGGCTGTATACGTTTAGTTCTACCTATAAATATACCTACTATTTTTAATTTTTCTTCTTTAGTTAATCCACAGTTAGGTTTAAATATAACTTTACGTAATTTATTTTTTGGCGGCTCATCTAAATCTAGCATGCTAACTTCATATATAATTTTACGTAGTAAATTATCATGTATATTAAAAGATACAAAACCATTGTGTTTAGTACATATATAAAAAGCTAATGCTGCAAATTTATCTTGATCAAGCTGTGGGTTTAAATACCATAATACCAACAAGTGCCACTTTAAAGATTTGTAAGTAGTTATCTTTGCTGATGACCTAAACAACTCGTAACACTGATATGTACCATTTTTATAATACATATACATCCAATTTTCTTCTGTTGGTTTGTCTGTGAGCGGCAATCGTTTATATACGATGCGGTTGGTATTAAGGTATTTAAGGTTTCTTTCGTGTGACATAAGCCTGTTACTATATATATTTAAAAGCTATTGTCACAATAGCTGTTGTTTTGCTAGTTTTTCTAATAATTTAATTAAACGGTTTAAGGATTTAGTTAACTCGCTAATGTCCTTATACATTTGCTGTTCATTACGTGTCATTACTTATATTTTTTTAATATCTTGTTAACAACTTTCATACGCCTTTTGACAATAGCACATTTTTCATACTCTTCGTCTTCTTGTAGTATATTCATTAACGTCATAAGTTTTGCAGCTTCACCTAATGCTTCTGTTTCTTCTGATAAGTTTAACTGGCTATAGTCACTGTCTGCTGCTTGTGCTGTAGACTCTACATGATTAAACCAGTCTTCCATAGATTTTACTTTTAACATACGACTAACAATTTTAGTTGCTAACATGTTTAATTCTTTTTCAGTCATCATATTTTTATCTTTATTATCTGTCATTGTTCTAATTTAGTTTGTGAATACTTTTTTATTAATGCTTCTGGATCACCTACAAATATACAAATATCTTCAGTATCGTCAAAAGAAACTTCAAATATACTTATAAATGTATCTTTATTAGGTGCTTGCCATATATAGTATATGTATTCTAAATCACCGTGTTTTGTAGTAAGCTCTTCTATTTCCCAACGCATTATTTTTTGGTATGTAGCTAATGATTTAGCTATTTCTACACCTAAATGCTCAGGATAACCGTCGCTGTGTACGTAAAACTGTGCGTGTATAGCATTAGTATGCTGGCTGAATGATTGACCTGCTTCACGCGTAGCAAATCGAACTTGTGCTCTTGTACTCATAATTTTAATTTTAATGTATTAATAATCCAACTCGATGATTATCTTTTGAAAACCATTTAGTTGCGTATAAATCAATTTTAGATGCGTTTATGTAATTACTAGATATTAACTCATCATGGCTGTGAAATATTTTAGTATGACGATCACGCTTTGTATCTATCATGTGTTTTTGTTTACCACTGTCTGAGAATATAATATCATAGTTATCAGGTAAGTCTACATTTTTAAACATTTCAACACAATTAGTATAGCTGTAGAACTTAACGTTAGGATTTACAGAAGCAATCATAAGCCATTTATCTAAATAAGCTTTTGAATAATAATCACCACTGTCATGAACTCTGATGTAATCAGGTTTTTTCTTTATAATCTCATCTATCATGCTATATACAAAATCATCTGTCTTGCTTAA
>LULK01000344.1_pt1 | contig 15048 bp, 13 predicted proteins | sample 728181 | NCBI WGS metagenome assembly LULK01 (sample SAMN03860291, study PRJNA289734) | marine metagenome | biome: seawater column; feature: ocean; material: water; isolation source: Red Sea water column Station 169 - depth 10m | place: Saudi Arabia: Red Sea | collected 2011-10-15 | depth 10 m | reverse complement strand
AGAAGTATTTATTGGACAAGGTCAAAAAGTTGGAATGGGTGGTCACTTAATGGGTCAAAAAGTTACTGACCAAGTAGCAGAAATGAGATCATTGCCTGCAGGTATTGATCAAAGATCTCCAGCTAGACACCCCGATTGGTTAGGTCCAGACGATTTAGCACTAAAAGTTCAAGAACTTAGAGAACTAACAAAAAATAAAGTTCCAATTCAATTAAAACTTGGAGCAGCAAAAGTTTATGATGATGTTCGTATGGCAGCAAAATGTGATCCTGACTCAATTTACCTAGATGGTATGGAAGGATCAACAGGTGCGGGTCCTCACATAGCAGCAGCAAACACAGGTATTCCTGGGATAGCCGCTATTAGAGAAGCAAGAAGAGCAATCGATGATGTTGGTAAAACTGGAAAAGTGACACTGATATACGCAGGTGGTGTGAGAGATGGTGCTGACATGGCTAAAGCGCTTGCCCTAGGTGCAGATGCAATTGCTATAGGTACTGGAGCAATGATAGCATTAAATTGTAATAAAGAAATTCCTGAGTCTAATTTTGAAAAAGAGATGGGAGTTCCAGCAGGTCACTGCTATCACTGCCACACAGGTCGTTGTCCAGTTGGTGTTGCAACACAGGATCCTAAACTTAGAAAAAGATTAAATCCTGATGATGCAGCTTTAAGAGTTTATAATTACCTCCACACAATGACTTTAGAAGCTCAATTATTAGCAAGAGCATGTGGTAAAACTAATATTCACTCGCTAGAGCCTGAGGATTTAGCGGCTTTAACAATGGAAGCTTCTGCGCTAGCAAAAGTACCACTTTCTGGAACAAATCATACTGTTGGAGTTGACGATTTTCATAAGATTTAGTTATGCCAAAAAAGAAAAACAAGAAAGCAAAAAAAGAAATTAAAGGTCAATTAGGTAAGAAAAAAGAGACTGCTAGAGAAAAAATGATAGGTCAAACAATTGGCTATCGTTATGATGTAAACTTACTTCCAGACTATTCAAGAATTACACCATTCTTAAAAAAATATATCGAAGCAATGGGATGGGACGATTTAAATTGGTTAGAAGATGTTCATATGGGTTATGAAGAAGATAGACCAGCAGTATTTGATAGAAACGCAAATGGTTGGGTAACTATTCCTAAAAAAATTAAATTACCAAACAACCAACAAGATAGGGACATGATTGCAAGAGAATTGTTGGTAAAATTTCAAATGTCTCCAAATCATCCACTAGTAGATCTTAAAAAAGCTTATAGAAAATTTTAGAATCACTAAAAATTTATATATACTACAAGTTGTTTAGTCTTAATTATTGGCTTAAATGCTTAATAATTATTCATTGATGTCATCATCACATTAACTAAAGTTTCTATAATGTAAAACTATTGGAGGTTTGAAATGACTAGTCAATTAGATGCGTTACAAACCATATTCACAGAATTTTACTATTGGACAACAGTAGTACTAATGTTTCTAATTCACGTAGGATTCTGTATGTATGAAGTTGGCGCTTCACGTTACAAACACCACCAGCATACACTTATGAAAAATACAATGCTGATACCGCTGGTAACAGTTACTTGGTTTTTATTTGGTTGGTGGATTTATTGGGCTTTTCCAACTGGACCTGGATTAGCTCCTTCCATAATGACAGAAAGTACAGGACTTGTTCTAGGTGGAGGTTTTGGTGGAAATGATTTAGCCAATCCAACTAATGAATTAATGGCCGTTACTTTGAATGATCATATAATGGGAGTATTCTGGGCAGCATTCCTATTGTTTTCTTGGACAGCAGCCTCAATTGTTTCAGGTGCGGTAATCGAAAGAATTACAACTTTTGCATTCGGCATCTTAGCAATTGCTATTGGTTCAGTTTTCTGGAGTATAGATGCATCTTGGGGATGGCACTTCGACGGATGGATGTTGAAGTTACTTGGTTATCATGATGCTTATGCCTCAGGAGTAATTCACGCAGTTGCAGGTGGATTTGCTCTAGGTGTACTCGTTGTCTTAGGACCAAGAATTGGAAAATTTTCATCAAGTGGTGAGCCTAGGAATATTGGACCAAGAAACCCTTGGTTAGTAACAGTAGGATTATTCTTAATTTATACTGGTTTTTGGGGTTTTTATGCCGCTTGTAATGTTCCAATTTATGACCTTGGACCTGAGTATGGTATGGAGGGCGTAACCTTCTTTACCGCAACAAATATATATCTAACGCCAACGACATTAAGTGGTATTACCATGAACTTTTTAATGTCATTATCGGGAGGTTTGTTAGCTGGATATGTAATATCAAAAGGTGATCCTTTCTGGACATATTCAAGTGGACTAGCTGGTATAATATGTGCATCAGCAGGTAATGACTTATACCACCCTATTCAATCTTTGATTATAGGAATGGTTGGTGTGGTTATAGCTTATAAAATGCATTATTGGGTTGAGCGTAAATTTAAAATCGATGATGCAGTCGGAGCTGTTGCAGTACATGGGTATGCAGGGTTCGCTGGTCTTGTAATATGTGGATTTGTCCTAAATGGATATCCTTCGTCAGGTTATGGTGTTGGTGAAATGTGGGATGGATCTACTTATGCTGCTATAAATCCATTAGGAATGTTTGTTGGAGCAATAGTAATGTTCTTTGTTCTTGGAATGATTCCTGGTTGGATTATTGCTAAAGTTCTTAATGGAATGGGTAAACTTAGAATTCCTAGAGAAGTTGAGTTAGCAGGATTGGACTATCAAATAATGGAGGAAGCAAAAGAAGATGAAAAAGCTGTTGCTTCTTCAAGTAGTTAAAGGAGGAAAACATGGCTACAGTAAATAATTGGATAGATCATTTAACTGCTGCAAGCAAAGCAGATGGAGTGGCTGGTCCAATTTTTCCAGGTGCAGGATCTGAAGGGATCCTAGTTATAATACTAGTTATAATTTGGATAGGTTGGACAGTTATCAGTTCTAGACAAGAAAGTGATAAACTTGAAAAACTTGCTAGAAGAAGACCTAGTTCAAATGCTTGGAAAAGCAATATAACTGATGGTTAAATAAATCTTTATAAGGGCGCATTATAATTATGCGCCCTTAAATAATCATGGAAGAAAAAGATAAAGAAAATCAAATAAATAAAACACCTAGTAAAATGGCAAGATTAGCTTGGCCTAAAGCTAAATATGGTGTCTATGCCGCAATCATTATCATTGTTATAGTCAATGTGCTTTACTATAAAGACCAATTATTATCACTACTTTAAAATATTTTTATGTGTGGCATTGTTGGAATTTATTTAAAATCAAAAAAATTTGAAAAATCCCTAGGGGGAATGCTTTCTAAAATGTTAATCAGTATGGAGTCTAGAGGTCCTGACAGTGCTGGTTTTGCTATCTACAACAGAGATAAAAATAAACTCTTCAAATACTCGATTTGTTTAAATGAAATGAGTTTTGATAGATTTAAAAAAGAAATTAAAGAAAAAATAAATTTTACCAAATTAGAGAAAAATTCAGACCACGTAATTTTAAAATCTACTCTAAAACCAAGTAAAATATTACCTATTTTAGAGGATTTTAAGGGAATATCTTTAGTGGGTTATGGTAAATCTATCGAAATTTTTAAACAAGTTGGCAAACCAAGTAATGTTGTTAAAAAGTTTGATCTCAATAAATTTTCAGGCTCTCACGCTATAGGTCATACAAGAATGGCTACTGAAAGCGCAATTACTACAGATGGATCTCACCCCTACTCTACAGGAGAAGACGAATGTTTAGTTCATAATGGCTCACTATCAAATCATAATAATTTAAGGAGAAAGTTAAAAAAGAATGGATCAAAATTTAATTCAGATAATGATACAGAAGTTGCAGCTGGCTATATTTCAGATAGTTTAAAAGATAGAAATTTAAAACAAACATTAAAAAAAGGTTTGAGTGACCTTGATGGGTTTTATACTTTTATTGCAGGAACACATAGTGGTTTTGCTGTTCTTAGAGATGAGATAGCTTGTAAACCTGCAGTTATTGCTGAAACTAAGGACTATGTAGCAATTTCTTCAGAATTTCAAGCAATGGCACATTTGCCAAATGTTAATAGTGCAAAAATTTTTGAACCTGAGCCGGGTGTCGTTTATTCTTGGGGTAAATAATGTTACTTGATTTAAAAAAATTAAAATTAAGATCTGTTAATGAAAAATTACAAAATATTGACAGAAAAAAAAATAAAAGAGACTTTGTTATTTCAAATCCAGAGGGTAATCATGCTGTTTGCGCAGGTTTAACAGATAACATAGATGTAACTATAAAAGGACATGTTGGATATTATTGTGCTGGCATGAATCAAAATGCAAATATAACAGTTGAGGGAAACGTAGGAACTGGAGTAGCAGAAAATATGATGTCAGGCAAAGTTCATGTAAAGGGAAATGCATCACAATCAGCAGGTGCAACCGCACATGGTGGAACATTAATCATTGATGGTGATACTAGCTCTAGATGTGGAATTTCTATGAAAGGTATAGATATAATAGTTAAAGGATCTGTAGGTCACATGTCAGCATTTATGGCTCAGTCTGGAAATTTAGTTGTTTTTGGTGATGCAGGTGAAGCATTAGGTGATAGCTTGTATGAAACAAATATTTATGTAAAAGGAAAAGTTAAATCTTTAGGAGCAGATTGTGAAGAAAAAAAAATGAATAAACAACACAAAATTAAATTAAAAGAACTTTTAAAAAAAGCCGGGTCAAATATTAAACCAGAGCAATTTAAAAGATATGGCTCAGCTAGAAAGTTGTATAATTTTAATATTGATAATGTATCTAACTATTAATTATGAAAAATAAAACGCACCCACGTCAATCTTGGACTTTTGATGAATACACTAATTCAGAAATTAGAAGAGCAGCTGAAACAGGAATTTATGATATCAGAGGTGGAGGCTCAAAAAGAAAACTTCCACATTTTGATGATTTATTATTTTTAGGTGCTTCAATGTCTAGATATCCTCTAGAAGGATATAGAGAAAAATGTACCACAAATGTAACTTTAGGCACAAAATATGCAAAAAAACCATTAGAACTTGATATTCCAATTACAATTGCGGGAATGAGCTTTGGTGCTTTATCAGGTCCTGCTAAAGAAGCATTAGGTAGAGGAGCAAGTGAAGCTGGCACATCTACAACAACTGGAGATGGAGGAATGACACCAGAAGAGAGAGGTCAATCTAAAAATTTAGTTTATCAACTTTTACCTTCAAGATATGGAATGAATCCTAATGACTTGAGAAAAGCCGATGCAATTGAGGTAGTGATAGGACAAGGAGCAAAACCAGGCGGTGGTGGAATGTTACTAGGACAGAAAATAGATGATCGTGTTGCAGAAATGAGAACTTTACCAAAAGGAATTGACCAAAGATCTGCGTGTCGCCATCCGGATTGGACTGGACCAGATGATTTAAAAATAAAAATTTTAGAATTAAGAGAAATCACAAAATGGAAAGTTCCTATATTTATTAAAATTGCAGGAGCTAGACCTTATTATGATACTGCTTTAGCTGTTAAAGCAGGTGCAGATGTTGTTGTACTAGATGGTATGCAAGGTGGTACAGCAGCTACTCAGGAAGTATTTATTGAAAATGTCGGACAACCAACTTTAGCCTGCATAAGACCTGCTGTAGATGCTTTACAAGATTTAAATTCTCATAGAGAAGTTCAGCTTATTATTTCAGGTGGGATTAGAAACGGTGCAGATGTTGCAAAAGCTCTTGCTTTAGGTGCAGATGCAGTATCAATTGGAAGTGCAGCAATGATTGCAATTGGTGATAATGATCCTAAGTGGGAAAAAGAATATGAAAAACTAGGAACTAAAGCCGGAGCATATGATGATTGGCACGAAGGAAATGATCCTGCTGGAATTTCGACTCAAAATCCAAAGTTAATGAAAAGATTAGATCCAAAAAAAGCAGGTAGAAAACTTTCAAATTATTTAAAAGTAATGTCTCTTGAAGCGCAAACAATAGCTCGAGCCTGTGGAAAAAATAGTCTTCATAACTTAGAGCCAGAAGATTTATGTGCATTAACTGTTGAGGCTGCAGCAATGGCGAGGGTCCCTTTGGCTGGAACTAACTGGATACCAGGTATTGAAAAGAAATAGTTATTGATAGTTATCAAATAATTCGTAGTATATTTACGAATGCCTAAAAATTTATCGAATATTGCTAAATCAAAAAAAATTAAATATTTTTTAATAAGTTTTGTAGATTTATTCGGTGTATTAAGATCAAAATTAGTACCTGCTCGTGCAATAAAAGAAATGCAAAAAACTGGTGCAGGTTTTGCAGGATTTGCAGCATGGCTTGATATGTCTCCAGCAGACTCTGATATGTTTGCAATACCAGATCCAAATAGTTTAATTCAATTACCATGGAATAAAGAAGTTGGATGGCTTGCCTCAGACTTATGGATGGATGGCAAACCTGTGGATGCATCTCCTAGAGTAATGTTAAAAAACCAAATAAAAGCACTATCTAATGAAGGCTATTCAATGAAGTCTGGTGTTGAATGTGAGTATTTTCTTATTTCACCAGATGGTAGTTCAATAGCAGATCAAAGAGATACACAATCTAAACCTTGTTATGATCAATCATCTTTAATGAGGCAGTATGATTTAATTAAGGAAATATGTGACTGCATGATTGAGATGGGGTGGAACCCATATCAAAATGATCATGAGGACGCAAATGGTCAATTTGAAATGAACTGGGATTATTCTGACTGTTTAACTACAGCAGATAGACACACATTTTTCAAATTTATGGTAAAGACATTAGCTGAAAAACATGGTCTCAGAGCTACGTTTATGCCTAAGCCTTTTGAAAAACTTACAGGGAACGGATGTCATGCTCACATTTCACTTTGGAAAAAGAAAAAAAATATATTTTTAGATAAAAATGATAAGTTGGGTCTAAGTAAATTGGCATATAATTTTTTGGGTGGTATAATTAAAAATGCAGGTTCTTTATCAGCATTTTTCAATCCTACATTAAATAGTTACAGACGAATAAATGCACCACCAACAACTTCTGGGGCGACTTGGTCTCCAAGTAGTATTTCTTATACTGGAAACAATAGAACTCACATGATAAGAGTTCCAGACCCAGGAAGATTTGAACTAAGACTAATGGATGGCTCAGCAAATCCATATTTATTACAAGCGGGGGTTTTGGCTGCAGGTATAAACGGTATCAGAAAAAAAATAAATCCAGGGAAGCCACTATTTTGTAATATGTATACAGATTATAAAAAATATCCAAATCTAAAAAAACTACCTAATACTTTAGAGGACTCGCTAGAAATGTTAAATTTAAATACAGTATTAAAAAATGCTTTTGGTAAAAATGTTTTGAACAGTTATATAAAATTAAAAAAATCTGAAATTGAAAGTTTCAAATTAAAAGAAAATTTTGACAAACTAAAACCTATCACAAAATGGGAAAGATCTAATACCTTAGATTGTTAAAAAATGTCTATTGACTATAGACATATTAAAAAATATTCATCATTTATCAAAAATAATAATTACTCGTTTAGTAGAGAAAAAATATTAAATGTATTAGACAAAAAAGCAATTGATAAAGCTTACAATACAATATCTAATTGGAAAACTTATACTCCTACCCCTCTTCTTAATTTAAAAAAACTTTCAAAAAATCTAGGACTTAAAAATATTTTTTACAAAGATGAGTCAAAAAGGTTTGGCCTCAAATCATTTAAAGCTCTGGGTGGTGCTTATGCTGTAGAGCAAGTATCCGCTGGAAATAAAAACGTAGTTGTGGCAACTGCAACTGCAGGAAATCATGGCAAATCAGTTGCGTGGGGAGCAAAAAGATTAGGAATTGCTTGCAAAATCTTCATAAGTGAATTTGTTAGCGATACAAGAGCAAATGAAATGCGAAAACTTGGGGCTGATGTAATTCAAGTTAAAGGAAACTATGAAAACTCCTTAAATGAATGCATAAAACAATCTAAAAAAAATGGTTGGGAAATTGTGCAAGATGTTGCCTGGGAAAATTACCTTACAGTTCCAAAACTAACGATGGCTGGATATTCCGTAATGATTGAGGAAATTTCAAAACAAACTGATCAATATATTACACATATTTTTTTACAAGCAGGGGTTGGAGGTATGGCATCTGGGGTAATAGCAGGTGTTGCAAGATATTTTAAAAGAATTCCTAAAATTATTGTTATTGAGCCAGAAAATGCAGATTGTGTGTTAAAAAGTATTGATGCTGGCAAACTCACAAAAGTTGAAATTGAAAAAGAAAGTATCATGGGTGGAATGTCTTGTGGAGATGTATCATTGGTCCCATGGCAAATTCTTAAAAATTCAGTAAATAATTGTTTAAGTATTCCTGATGATGACATTCCGTTATCAGTTGCAATGTTAGCTAAAGGATACTTTGGAGATGATAAAATTATTGCAGGTGAATGTTCAGCGCCTGCTGTAATAAGTTTAAACGTAAGTTGCAATAACGAACAAATTAAGAAAGATCTTGAATTAGATATGAATGCAAATGTTTTATTAATTGGATGTGAAGGTGATACAGACATAAAATTATATAACGAACTTCTTTCTAAAGGATCAGAAAAGTTATCTAATGTCTAATAAGGCTCTTGTTTGGGTAAGAGACGATTTTCGTATAAACAATAATGATGCATTAATTTATGCTTCAAATAATCATGATCTTGTAACTGTAGTTTTCATTTTTAATAATAATACTTTTGATAATAAAAGAGAGGCACAAAAATGGTGGCTTAGCAAATCACTTGAAAGTTTTAGATCTGATTTAAAAAAATTAAATATTGGATTAGAAATAATTAAAGATGATGAAATTAATTTCTTTTCTAAATTAAAATCTAATAATAAAATTTCAGTTTATTGGAATAAAGTTTATGAACCAGCTGAATTAGATAAAGACAAAAAAATTGGAAAAGATTTAACTGATAAAAAGATTGATTTTAAATTCTTTAAAGGAAATGTGTTAAATGAATACAATAAAATTACAAAAAATGATGGAACGCCTTTTAAAGTTTATAGTCCTTTTTGGAGAAATGCAGAGCAATATTATTTAGAAAGACTTCCAGATAAAATAAATAAAGTCAAAAAATGTAAAAAAATAGAAACAATCTTTAAAAAACAAATTAACTCTGAAGATATTTTACCTAAGTCAAAATGGTATACGAAATTTGAGAAGTATTGGCTGCCTTCAGAGAGTAAAGCTCATGAATACTTAGATAATTTTGTTAATAAAAACATATTAAATTATGGTGTAGACCGTGACTTTCCGTCTATTAATGGAACATCAAAGCTTTCTCCATACATAAGAAATGGACAAATAAATGTTGGTGATATTTGGGAAAAATGTAAAAGATTAAAATCAAAAAATGTTAGTGTAAAAAAATATACTAATGAAATTGGTTGGAGAGAGTTTTCGCACAGTCTAATAAATTATTTTCCTCAAATGTTAAGAGGAAACTTAAGAAAAGAATTTGATAATTTTCCATGGGTAAACAACATTAAATTTTTAAATGCATGGAAGAAAGGAATGACTGGCTATCCAATTGTTGATGCTGGAATGAGAGAATTATATGAAACAGGCTGGATGCACAACAGAATTAGAATGGTTGTTGGATCTTTTTTAGTTAAACACTTAAGAATTAATTGGAAAGAGGGAGAAAAATATTTCAGAAATTGTCTCTTAGATTTTAATGAAGCAAATAATGTTGCTCAATGGCAATGGGTAGCTGGATGTGGTGCTGATGCAGCTCCATACTTCAGAATTTTCAACCCTATTCTGCAGGGTGAAAAATTTGATAAACAAGGAGAGTATGTAAAAAAATGGGTCCCTGAACTAGAAAGAGTACCATCAAAATTTATTCACAAACCTTGGGAATTAGATTTAAAATATCAAGAGGGAATTAAAACTATAATAGGAAAAGATTATCCAAAGCCAATTGTTATTCATGAAGAAGCAAGAGCTGCAGCTTTAAAAGCTTTTCAAAGTATAAAAAAAAATTAGAAACCACTCTCTCTAATAAGTAGTGAAAATATATTTCTAAAAAATTTAATGAATGGGCTATATCTGTATCCATCAATATGGACATATCCTGGTAACTCAAATTCAATATTAGTCTTTGATACTATTTTAAAGTCAGCTGAATAATATGCTGTCTCTGGTCTATTTTCATATTCTGATTCTATATCATTTCTTACTGCAATAGGTCCGTTATATGTTGATGATAACGAAAGGTAAGGCAAAGCGTTCACTGCGGAATAATCTAATGATTTAGAAATTAAATTAATTTTTTCATGAGTTCCATCACTCGGAATAAATACCGCTGCATTGTTCAATTTAAAACGGTCAATTTGATTTTCTTTTATAAATCCTTTTACCTGTCCTGTTCCGTATTTGACTATTCCAAACAATTCATTTCTATTATTTACCCATATACCATTTGATAAATTATCTAGATCTTTGATCGATCCATCAATGGGTGATTTTAATATCATCTTATCTTGTATTTTTAGCAAACCACTCAATTCGCTATTTACAGAAATAAGCCTTTGTTGAAGAGTTATGTATTGATCCATATTTCCAGCACTATCACTTAATCGATTTAGTTTTGTTTTAATCAATTCTAACTTAGTTCTAGTAGAATTAATTTGATCCTCTAATTTAGGAGAATAAAATTCTATAATAGATTGACCTTCTTTAACTTCATCATCATTTTTTACCATTATGTTTTTAATTTGTGCAGGATAAGGAGCATATATTTTAGAATATTGTTCAGAAATAAAAACAGCCGGTATTTTTAATGATGATTTCCATGGAGCAAATAAAAGCAAAAATAAAGTAATTAAAAATATAAGTAATCTGAAAGTTTTTATATTAAATTTGATATCTTTTTTAAGAAGTAACCATTGTTTCATTTCTCTTACTATTGGTGCCATAATGAACCAATAAATTTCAATCACAAATAAAATAATACCTAAAACTTTAAAAGCAAAATGGTAAACCAACAAAGCAATTCCAATAAATAAGAAAAATCGATAAATCCAAGTTGACCATGCGTAGATTATAAATAGCCATCTTCTAGATGGGTTTAATTCCTCTGGAGGACTATGGTTCAGTCCAAATAAGGTTTCTCTTACTTGCCATCTTGCTAATGCAAATGACCTTGGTTGTAAATTTTCAGCTTTTAACCAATCAGCAAAAACATAATATCCATCAAATCTCATAAACGGACTAACGTTAATCACCAATGAGGAAATCCAGCTTGTAGTTGCTATAAAAAAGGCTACACTTTTAAGACCACCATCTGGTAATACTGCCCAAGCAAAAGTTGCAATTAAAGCAAGATGTAATTCTGTTAAAATACCTGCAAAATTGATGAGGAGCCTTTCCTTATGGTTTCTTAGTCGCCAAGCATCTGTTGTATCGGTGTATAAAAATGGAAAGAATACTAAAAACGCTATTCCAATAGCTGATACTCGACAGCCAAAGTGTTTTGCAACAAATGCATGTCCTAACTCATGTAAGCATTTTACAAAAATTAAAGTGACAAGATAAAGTAACAAACCATTGAAAGTAAAAAAATACATAAATGTTTTTGCAAAACTTTCATATTGTTGAATAACTAAAAAAATTCCAATGAAACCAAAAAAATAAATTAGGTTTCTAAAATTTTTTGATCCTAAATTCTTAACTTTTGAAATGAATTTATTCAAAAATTCATCTGGTTTAAATAATGGTATCTTAAAGAATAAATAGCTATGAATTAAATTTAGCAACCAATGTTTTTTAAGACTATTTTTTTGTTGAGAAAGTAAATTAACTCCTTGACCAAGTGGTTGAACAATTAAATTATTTAATTGTAGAAAATTTACGAAGCTTTTTATCTCATCAATATTTGTCTCTATGCCTTCAGAATTTATTTTCTTTTCAAAATCTTTTAATTCTACTCCTCCAGTCCAATTTTTAATCAAACGAAAAGCAGTGATCCCCAAGGTAAAATATTTGTTTCGAATAGCATCATAAAGAAGCCATGCGGGTGAACCATCTTCTCTGCTGTTACCACGTAAAATTTCTAAATCTTGTCTTAAATGCGGGATTATCATATTCCAATTAACTGCCTCATAAATGTTATTGGTTTTCTGAATAAATAATAAAAAACAGATACTTCTGAGCCATACACTTTAGCTGTTCCTCTTAAACCAATACGAGGTAATTTATTTGCATCTCCTTCATAACTTGCTGTCAATTTATATGATAATATTCCTTCAGGAGACAACGAGGGTTGATAAGATGCTCTTAATAATTTTCCCTCCAAAGATTTCATTGGATTTATATCCAAAAAAACTTTTACCAAACTATTTTTTTGGATCACTAAAGAGTCTTTAACTGGCAACCATATTAAAAATTCGATTTCATTTTGATTTGCAATAGTTATTATTTTTTCACCTACAGAAACTGGTCTTCCCTGCCACTCAGATTTTCTGTCAACAATAGCTATTCCATTTTGTGTTGAGTAAATTTTTGAATTCTTTAATCTTTTTGTTACTGAATTTAATTCAGCTTTTTTTAAATCAACCTGAGCAGCTAATTCAGCAATTCTTGCTTTTTCTTTTGTATCAGAAAAAGATGATTGGCGACTTCGCAAAAGTTCTTTTTCTGCAATTTGTAATGATTGTTGCGCTAGATTATATTCATTATTTAAGTCCAAATCTTCAAGTAAAACAACTAAATCACCTGCACTTACTTTGTCATTATTATTAATAGTTATATTTTTTACAACTCCATCAAATGGAGCTGTAACTAATTTTGGATTAGAAGGCACCACGTCAACTGGGGCAGTACTAGACATTTTAATTGGTACAATTGAAATTATGATAAACAGAATAAGGGTAGACCAAAAAAGTTTACTTCCTAAATTTTTTTTAAAAAATTGATTAACAGAGGAGCCTGATTTAAAAGTATTCTGAGCATGTCCAAAAGTATTCGCTAAATGAGTTAAAAGATCAATTTCATTCTCATTGAAAGTCTGATTTTTAGATAAAATTAAAAAACCTTGAAATCCCTGTTGGGCAGAAAATAATGGAACTTGTAAAATAAAACCTGGAATGTTCTTAGGTTTTTTAATTTTTAAAGATTTTGATGTTTTTTCAATATCGATGGTTTGTATATCTTTGGTGTCCCTATGATCTTTGTGATTTATGATTTTTTCTAAGTAACTTATCAAAGGGGAAGTTCTATCAACTGTCGCTAAATCTGAAGTTGCTTTTACGCTGAAATTATTACTTGATGATTTTAATAAAAGAAATGAACTTATATAATCTACTAATTGTCTTGTTTCATTAACTATGACAAAATTTAATTCATCTTCAGTTTTTGCTTCACGGGTTTTTTTTTCTAAACCAATTAGCTTTGCAATTTTAATATTTTTATTTTCGCTCAAAATTTAACTGTCCCACTCATACCAGGTATTAAACCACCATATTTTTCATTAAACCTAGCTTTTAGTTTAATTGTTTGGCTAACAGCATCAACTGCTGCTCCTAAACTAATTATTTTGGCTTTTAAATTATCACCAGTTTCATCTATTTGAATTTCTACGTTGTGACCAGTTTTTAACCATTTTAGCCATGTGCTTGGCACTATTATTTCAGCTTCCAATAAGCCATCACCAACTATATCCATCAAAACTTGTCTTTCTTGAATTGTAGAAAAAATACTTGTGTAAACATCCATCACTTTTCCATCGTAAGGTGCGATTACTTTGCATCTTTTAACATTCAAAGTAGAAATTTTTAATTCAGCTTTAGATTTATTCATCGCTGATACTGATAATTGATATTGAAGTTTACCAATTGATCTCATTTCTAATAATTGCTTATCGTTTTCTAATTGAATTTTTGCAGTTTCATAATTTGCTTTAATAACTTCATTCTGAGCTTTATATAATTCACAATCAAAGCTAATTAGGATATCTCCTTTTTTAAAAGCATCCCCTAATAAAAAATTTATCTTTTCAACTCTTGCTGATATTTCACTTGAAATTGAAACTTTTTCTGTAGCTGATACTAAAGCTCTCGCCATCCTATCCTCTGCTAAAGCAAACACGGGCGACAAAAATATAATAATTGTTATTAAAACTTTCTTCATAGGATATTAAAATATTTCAAAGTTTAGATTACAATACTACAAACTTCTTAGCAACTTATCGCCATAATCATCAAAGTTAACTTGTGCTTTTGCAAGCTGAGTATTTAGTGGCTCAAACGTAGTTTCAGGATCAGTTAATTTTTCAGTATTATCGTTTTGATTGTTAAAGTCTAATTGAACTTCTTTAATTACAACTTCACCACCTTCATTTTCTGATATTATTTTTAATTTAATATTTTCAACATCACTTGGTGGCTCCGCTATTATTTGTCCAGTAAACGGATCAATTTTTATCCACTCTGGAAGTTTTTGACCATCTTCTTGAACAATCTCAAATTCCTCAGAGTTTTGTACTTTTACAATTGGTAATTCCAAGTAATATTTATTATCAATTATTTGAGTTTCTACATTTAATATCTCGCTAGGTGCTATGTCTATAAATTCTGTTAATTTATTATTGTTTAGAACATTTGTTGTTGTTTTATCAATAGAACCTGCCTCATTAGTTGATTGTAATTGAACAGTTCCACTTGTATCTACATTTACTTTAGTTTTCTTCGCTTTCTTTATTTTTTTGAAAACATCTTTATCTTGTGCAAGTTTTTTTGGATCAATTACAACTGTAACTTTTTTTTGATTGTTATCTGAGTCTAGTGCAATTATTTTAAATTCTACTTTACCCATTCCCTTAGGAATATTAGTAGTTGTTTTTCCTGTTTTAGGATCAACTTTAATCCAATTAGGGAGAACTGATCCATCTTTCATTTCTCCATAATATTTATTCATTTCTTTTCCTTCATCATTGAAAACTTTAAATTTTACTTTCATACC
>LULK01001286.1_pt1 | contig 15061 bp, 16 predicted proteins | sample 728181 | NCBI WGS metagenome assembly LULK01 (sample SAMN03860291, study PRJNA289734) | marine metagenome | biome: seawater column; feature: ocean; material: water; isolation source: Red Sea water column Station 169 - depth 10m | place: Saudi Arabia: Red Sea | collected 2011-10-15 | depth 10 m | reverse complement strand
CTCGAAACACTGTCTCTGCATCTGCAACGGCGCAGTCGAACACTGATCTTTTCCAAACAACATTCTTACTGGAGCCTGGTGTTACCAACGCTGCCGGTAAAACAAATAAAATCAATGGGGTTGACCCCAACAGAGCGATAGAACTCGACGCCCACTACGCGGCGAAAAAAGATGAAATCGCAGACATGAACGCCAATCATGTTCTTAATTTTGCAGACGGTGGTTTTACTTTTGATAGGCCAGTGACAATCAACCCAATGCGTTCTTTCTTGTATCATGTTCAAGGTGCTGAAACGTATACGAGATCGATCACAGGTGCTGCTACAATCACTGGCAGCGATGGGTCTTACTTCCTGACGCTCGAACTGAACAGCGTCTCAGGAATGACTCATGACACATACCTCGCGATCGGTGATATATCATCATCAGGTCTTACAACAACAACGGAGGTAAAAAATGCTGAAAGATTATCTTTGGCAGGAGTTCACAAAATTCATTCAATCGATGTGGGCAACGATAAAGTCACGCTTGATGTAAAGAGTCAATTCTCTGACAAGTTTACGTCTGCATCATCAACCGTTTTGGGGCAACAAACAATCAGCAATACTGATGGTGCCACCATAAACATTACAGGCTCACCCGAAGTGAAGAACATTCGAACTGTATTCAAGTTCGCTGGTTTCTCTGGTAATGAATCGGGTGTGTTTGTGAAAAATGGCTCTGTTCTCAGCATAAGTGACGTTGTAATCGAAGGCGGAACAGGCATAAACTCTATCGGCTCTGCTGATGAATTGAGTTATGGATTCTACGCATCTGATTCTGGAACGATTGCACTCGGTGATAATGTTGCAGTTGTCGGGTTCAAATACGGTGCCGTCGCAGACAATGGTGGTGTGATCAACGCAAATGATTTGTTCGTCTCTGGATGTACCAATGCTGGTATTCTAGCGACCAACAACTCAACAGTTAGGGTTCGAGGCGCCATCGTTAACGGTTGCGGATCTGGATTCTTAGCCAATGCTGGTGGTGTGATCACTGACAGAGACTTATTTGCAAACGAAGGTGTAAACTTGACAGCCGCAGCGGCTGACGCACTTTGCTTTGCGATCGGCAACAAAGTTGGTGTTTCGTCAACAAGACTCGGTAAAGTTTCTCTAAGTGCCATCTCTGCACTCAACAAAGAAGATGGTTTCAAGGCGACACTTGATAGTAACCTGTTCGTCGAAGGCGGTGCTGCATTGTTCAATGGTCCAACATCTGGTACAAATGCATCACAATTCTTTGCAGGATTCAAAGCGATCAACTCAAATGTTTCACATAGACATGAAGGAACAATTAGAGAGGCATCTGCACAAGGATTCACAAATGCATTCAACGATACAGACTACTTCTTGAAAGCACATTCACTTTTAGATTTTACTGGCTCGACAGGCTCTGGTGGGATCTCAGCAGACTCTACGAGTTCATCATTCGAAGCAGGAGACATTAATGTATGATTTTTTTCAAGCATCACGAGGACAAAATTACAATCAATGATAACGTCATTGACTTTTCTATATTTCTAAAATTAGAACCAGATTATGAAATGCCAGGTAAGGCAAAAACAGTGACGTACATACCTGGAAAACTTTATTCATGGACTGATGGTGAAAAATCTCACAATTTAGGAACATCTTGGCCACAAGGAGATAGATATATCTCCAGACTTGATGAGTTTCTTCAGTTGCAAAAAGAGGAAGATTTAGATAATGCGGATACAGAGAGACTTGTAAGAAAAGAAAAAGAAAAACTAAACAACTTTGACAAGAAAAGAAAACTAGAGTATCCCAAGATCGAAGAGTTGGTTGTTGCCATGTGGGAAAAACTTATAGAGAAAAAAACTCTAGCGGAATCTGGTGTAAAAGAAATTCAGAACTTACGAGAAAAAATAAAAACAGATTACCCGAAGTCTGAAGAGTTAAGATCAACCAAAAAATCTGCAAGGAAGAAAGTAAGAAGAAGAAATGGCTGAACCAACTACCAGACAAGAACTTATCGATCACTGTTTACGAAGACTCGGTAAACCTGTGGTTGATATAAACTTGGATGACGATCAAATTGAAGATCGTGTTGATGATGCGTTGCAATATTTTGCTGAGTACCATTATGATGGTATTGAAAAGGTTTATCTTAAACACCAAATAACACAAAATGACATTGACAATAGTTTTATTGATCTCACCGCAGTTGGTGGAGTGGACACAAGCAACCTAGTTGTGAGTGTCACAAAACTTTTTAGAATTCCTGGTGATACTATCAACATGTTTGATGTTCGTTATCAACTAGCACTCAATGATCTTTACACGTTCGGCTACCTAGACATTATTCATTATGACCAATACATGAGATATATGAATTTGGTGAATGATATGTTGTCACCAGACAAAAGAATTCGTTATCATAATGTTACCAACAGACTACACATAGACACTGATATGGATGAAGAATTTGCTGTTGATGACTTTATTGTTATGGAGGCGTATCGTATTTTAGATCCCTCTACACATACAGAAATTTTCAAACAAAGACTTCTCAAAGACTATCTCACCGCTCAACTTAAAAAACAATGGGGACAAAACCTAATCAAATTTGAAGGTGTTCAGTTACCAGGTGGCGTCTCTATAAATGGTAGAGCGTTATATGATGATGCGGTTCAAGAACTTGAAAGAATCGAAGAGATGGCAAAAGAAAGATTCGAGTTGCCTCCAGACTTTATAGTGGGGTAACATGGGAACAAATCACTTTTTTAACCATTTCAACAACAGCGATGAGCAAAGGCTGATCGAGGATCTCGTCGCAGAGATGATCAAGTATGGCGGCGTAGATTGCTTCTATATGCCAAGAACTCTTGTCAATGTTGATAACATTTTTGGTGAAGATCTGATTTCATCATTCAATGATGCATTCCCTCTAGAACTTTATATCTCATCTGTTGATGGTTTTGAGGGTGACGGTGACTTCATCGCTAAGTTTGGTCTAGAAACGAGAGATGCTGTAAAGTTTGTTGTTTCGAAGCATCGGTTTACGCAAGAGACAGGACGTGAGAAACCACAAGAAGGTGATTTGATTTTTCTTCCTTTCAACAATGGTATTTTTGAAATCAAATTTGCTGAAGATGAAAAACCATTCTATCAGTTTGGCGAAAACTATGTGTTTGAATTATCCTGTGAACTGTTCTCACCATCACATGAGGATATGATTACTGGGATTGATGCGATTGATGATGTTATAGACGGTGAGCAATACACACTTACATTGTTCTTAGATTCACTTACAGGAAACTCTGCTGGATTCGCTAAGGGTGATACCGTCTATCAACCTATTGGTGGTGGTGCAACAGGAACAACAGACACATCTTCACCACAAGCCACCGTATTCAGTGTTTCTGGAACAGGTGCAACAACAACATCTCTGACTCTGATCGACACGAAAGGGTTCTGGAGATCTGGTCTTACAGGCACGAAAAACTTCTTTGTCACAACAGTTGATAACTCATCTTTCAGAGGAATCACAGGAACAGAGGACAGCATATCGATTACAGGACCGAACACATCAATCACAGCAGACTCGGACAATCAGTTTATTGAAGAAGAGGCACTCGGCTTCGTTGACTTTACTGATACAAACCCATTTGGTGAATTCTAATGTTTGGACAAAACAATATCTTTTATCACAATACTCTACGCAGAGCCGTCGCAAGTTTTGGTACAGTGTTCAACGACATTTATATGAAGAGATTTAATGCGGATGGCACAGAGAAAGAAAGATTCAAAGTGCCTCTGTCATATTCATCAAAACAAAAGTTTATTCAAAAGATCAAACCACAAAATGGTCAAATCAAAATGATTCTTCCTAGAATTGGATTTGAAATGACAAGTATGACATATGATCCCATTAGAAAAACAAACACTCTTCAGAAAAGATACAACTATCAAAGTGACACATCGTTTTCATATCGTCACGAGAGAGTTCCTTATGACATAGAGTTTAGTTTGTATATCGCAACCAAAAATATTGATGATGGTTTGCAAATCATAGAACAAATTATCCCCTTCTTCACACCAGAGTTTACAATCACATTCGAGACAATTGATGGTATCGATGAAAAAACAGACATGCCTATTGTCCTAAATGGCGTGACGACTGAAGATAACTACGAGGGTACCATGGAAGAGGATCGTATGATCATTCACACTCTAACATTTACTGCGAAAGTTTTCTTTGCAGGTCCTGTCAAACGTTCTGGTATCATTCGCACAGCCATTGTTGACATTAACGAGTTATCAGATAAATATACTACAGCGGCAGGCACTACAAGTGGTCTGCTCGAAAAGATCACCGTTGGTCTAACGGACGGTGTGACATCTGGTATCGGACTCGATGCTGGCGCCACAGCACCTTACGTTATTACAATACAGAATTATCAAGTAGATGGAATCACCCAATAAAAATATCGAAAAAGCACTTGATCTACCACCTGATAGGGTAGTAAAAGAGATTGTGCAGAAAAAAGATGTTGCAAAATCTAGGTTTGAAAAAGGTGTTGACAAAGACTACAACAAAGTTCGTGACAATCTTTTCGATCTCTTAGATTCGAGCAAAGATGCCATTGAAGGAATCATGAGCGTTGCCATGGCGGGTGATCAACCAAGAGCCTATGAAGTCATCGCACAATTACTCAAGGTATCCTCTGACATCAACAAAGACATCATGGAAATTCATCGCAAGATGAAAGAGACATCAAAAACTGACGAGGTAAAGAGTGTAACCAACAATGCATTTTTTGTTGGTTCAACAAGTGACCTCGCAAAGATGATCGAAGATCAAACAAAAGGCGTAAAAAAGGTTTCAAGCAAGACAAAGGAAATTATACAAAATGAAAACGATGATAGTAGCGGCTCTTCAAGAGGAGACTAAAAAATTACCAAGAGTCATTCTACACACTGGTGTCGGTAAAATAAACGCAGCAGCATCTCTCACAGAGGCAATAATCAAAGACAAACCAGATATTGTCATAAACTATGGCACAGCAGGAAGGTCAAGTGATCGTGTCGAAGTTGGTAAACTTTACCGCGTTGATCAAATAATACAACGTGATATGGATGCATCACCCTTGGGTTTCGTAAAGTTTCAAACGCCATTTGGTTTGAAAAAGATCGTACTAACAACGAATACAAAAAACCCTATTATATGTGCTACAGGTGATAGTTTTTGGACAGGTGGTGATGAGGGTAAATATGATGTGGTAGACATGGAAGCGTATGCTCTTGCAGCAGTTTGTGTAAAACATGATATTCCTTTTGTGTGCTATAAATATATTTCAGATGATGGTGATGCGATTCAATGGACAGAAAATTGTGAGAGGGGTGTACCTCTCATCGAACAAAGGTTACTAGATGACGGATATTGAAAAGTCATATCTTGGCAATCCAAATCTAAAAGCAGCAAACGTAAAAGTAGAGTTCACGAAGGATCAGGTTGAAGAGTATCTAAAATGCTCAAAAGATCCAATCTACTTTATGAAAAACTATATTCAGATTGTCTCTCTTGATGAGGGTCTTGTGCCATTTAAACTTTATGACTTTCAAGAAGACATGGTGAACAAAATTCACGAGAATCGATTTGTCATCGCTAAACTTCCTCGACAGTCTGGCAAATCAACTACCGTTGTGTCTTATATTCTTCATTATGTTTTGTTCAACGGCAACAAAAATGTTGCCATTCTTGCGAACAAGTTAGCAACTGCCAGAGAACTTTTGTCTCGTCTGAAGTTAGCGTATGAAAACTTACCCAAATGGCTTCAACAGGGTATCGTTGAATGGAACAAAGGCAACATAGCCCTCGAAAACGGCTCTAAGATTCTCGCTTCAGCAACATCATCTTCAGCCGTTCGTGGTGGTTCTTTCAACATGATCTTCTTGGATGAATTTGCTTATGTGCCTCATAACGTGGCTGAAGAATTCTTTAGTTCGGTTTACCCTACGATCACTTCAGGGCAAGATACAAAAGTTTTGATCGTGTCAACCCCAAAAGGTTTGAACCTTTACTACAAGTTGTGGGTTGATGCTGAAGAGGGAAATAACTCGTATGTGCCAATTGAAGTTCATTGGTCTGATGTGCCAGGTCGAGATGAAAAGTGGAAGAAAGAGACGATACGAAACACATCGCCTGAGCAGTTTCGTACCGAGTTTGATTGTGAGTTTATTGGCTCTACAAACACTCTCGTAAACGCGAGTAAACTGAAGTGCCTCGCATTCAGGGCGCCGTTACACACCACAGATGAAGGTCTAAAGATATATGAGAAACCTGTCGAAGATAGAATTTATGCCATGTGCGTTGACACATCACGCGGCGTTGGTATTGATTATCATGCTTTCACTGTAATTGACATAACTGAAGTGCCATATAAATTGGTCGCGACATTTAGAAACAATGAAATATCACCGATGGTGTATCCGTCGCTGATCTACAAAGTTGCCAAAGAATACAACGACTCTGCCATACTGGTTGAACTTAATGATATCGGTGGTCAAGTCGCAGACATTCTATATGAAGAATATGAATATGAAAACATGATGATGACATCACAACGTGGTCGATCTGGACAAGTGATGGATGGTGGTTTCGGTATTCAAGAACTTGTCTCGTTTGTGTCGAAGAAAAGTTCTTTTGCCGCAGATGAGGGCCACAATGATGACTTGGTGATGACTCTGGTTCTTTTTGCTTGGATGACATCACAAGCATATTTCAAAGAATTTTCAGACATTGATATTCGTAAGACGCTTTATGAAGAGCAAATCAAGAGAATGGAAGAAGATCTTACACCATTTGGCATCATAAATACTGGTCTAGAACGTGACACTTTTCGAGATGATGAAGGCAATACCTGGACTGTGGTGTAAATATCACTTTTCATAAATATAGACAGCATTCGATCTTGATAAGGAGTAAAGCATATGGCTTTTCGAGTAAGTCCCGGCGTTTCGATCACAGAAGTTGATCTCACAAGTGTTATCCCAGCGGTCGCCACAACACCCGCTGGTTTTGCAGGCACATTCAAGAGCGGTCCTATCGATGAAGCGGTGACTATCACCTCTGAAGATGAACTTAAGGAACTGTTCGGTCGACCAGATAAAGACAACGCCACACAAAATAGAGCATTTCATTCAGCAGCAAACTTTCTTGGGTATGGTAACAACCTAAGAGTCGTTCGTGTTGCTGATACATCTGTGGCACTCAACGCACTCGCAGGATATGAACTTGGTTTGACTGCATCTATCGGTGGTTTGAGTGGCACAGTAGATACGGCAGGTCTCAAGAATCACTCTGTCCTCATCAAGAATGATGAAGATTATGAATCAACGACAGCCGCATCTATTACAGGAAATATTACCAGACCTGATGGCAACGAGGCATCGTGCAACGCACAGTTTGTTTCTCGCTACGCTGGTAGCATTGGCAATGATATCGAAGTTGCTCTTCTTACAGAATTCAACTATGCAACCAGTAGCCTTTCAGGACAATTTGTTGGTGCGCCAGCACAGTCAACAGCCGTCGCAAACTCAAGTGGTGGCACAGGCAATGACGAGATTCACATTCTTGTGAAAGACAAGACTGGTAAACTCTCTGGTAAAGCAGGAACTATTCTTGAGAGATTCCCATTCGTTTCTCTGGCATCTAATGCCAAAAACAGTGATGGGTTATCAATCTACTGGAAAGACGTTCTGAAGAGACAATCTGAATATATTCTCGGTGGTACAAACTTTGACGCTGAAACCAGTAAATCAACTGACACAGACATCAGCACGACGGTTACATACGGTATTACTTTTGGCACGGCAGGATCTGCAGGATTTGTCTCTCTAGACGGTATCGGATTCAGCGGTGGTGTTGATTCACTCACAGCGACACCAGGTGACTATTACACAGAAGGCTCTAGAGGCTATGGACTCTTTGCTGGTGAAAGTGATGATGTTGCAGTCGTGTTTGCTGGACAACCAGGTGATAGTGCAGCAGACTGTAGAACGGTTATTGGTAATCTTATTGATCAAGCCGAAAAAGATAAAGACTTCATGGTTTTCTTCTCACCATTTGTCACAGACGTTGTTGGTGTTGCTAATGCCAGTACAGCAAAATCTAATGTGATTAACTTCAAGAACAATCTTTCCAAGAACAGTTCTTACGCTGCAATGGACAGTGGTTATAAAAAGATGTTTGACAAGTTTAACGATCAATTCATCAATGTGCCTCTCAACGCAGACATCGCTGGTTGTGTGGCAAGATCAGAAGATCTCGCAGATGCATGGTTCTCGCCTGCTGGTTTCAACAGAGGGCAGATTCGTGGCTCTGTGAAACTACCATTCAACCCCAACGAAACTCTTCGTGATGACCTTTACAAGAACGGTATCAACCCTGTTGTTTCGTTCCCAGGCGAAGGCACAGTCCTGTTTGGTGATAAGACTATTCTCACAAGACCAAGTGCTTTCGACAGAATCAATGTTCGCAGATTGTTTATCGTTCTCGAAAAAGCAATCTCTACTGCTGCGAAGTTCCAACTCTTCGAATTCAACGATGCGTTCACTCGTTCGCAGTTTAGAAACCTCATTGAGCCATTCTTGCGTGATGTCAAGGGCCGACGAGGCATCACAGACTTCAAAGTTGTATGTGACGAAACAAACAATACATCATCCGTTATCGACAGAAACGAATTCGTTGCAGACATCTTTGTGAAACCAAACAGATCAATCAACTTCATCTCGCTCAGTTTCATCGCAACTGGAACTGGAGTAGCATTTGAAGAAGTTCAAGACGCATTCGCCTAAGGAGATATAAATGACGCTCAGAATCGATGACTTCAAAGGACAGTGCAAAGGCGCATCTCTTCCTGGTATGACAATCGAACCTATCGAAGTTCCATTTAGAGGCCGCGTTCTCAAAGTTCCTGGTGACAGAACTTTTGAACCTTGGGAACTGACAATCATCAATGACACAGACTTTGCCCTTCGTGACGCATTCGAAAAATGGAATCACCTGATCAACTCTATGGAAGGAAACACAGGTACTGTTTCTCTTCAAGAACTACAACAAACATGGACTGTGACACAACTTGGTAAAGATGGCGAAGAACTTAAGAAGTATGAAATCGTAGGTTGCTGGCCCTCTACTCTCGGTGCAATAGAACTAAATTATGAGTCCACAGGTGCCATCGAAGAATTCCCGGTAACTCTAGAGTATCAATACTTCAAATCAAATACGACGGACTAAATAGTTAGTGCCTTTCGTATTGTAATGGAGTGATAAATGGCTGTAAAATTATTCGGGTTTACTTTCGGCAGCGATGACGACAAGAAACCAAAAACTGTAATAGCACCCGAAAGCGATGACGGTTCACTGACCGTTAGTTCTGGCTATGGGTTTGGCAACTATGGTTATTATCTAGACCTTGACGGTCACACACAAAACAAATCTGACGTAGATCTCATTCAAGAGTATCGCAAAATGGCTATCATGCCTGAAGTTGAGCAAGCGATCAATGATATTGTGAACGAAGCAATTGTTCATGATGATCGAAAAATGCCTGTAGAAATTATACTTGATGACATTGGTGATAAGTATGGTGCTAAGGTGAAGAAAGCCATTAGTGCAGAGTTTTCAAATCTGTGTCGTATGCTTCGTCTCAAAACTAGGGCGCACGAAATTTTCAGACGTTGGTACATTGATGGTCGTTTATACTATCATATGCTTATCGACGAAGACTCACCTGGTGAAGGCGTGCAAGAACTTCGATTCATTGACCCAATCAAAATCAAAAAGGTCAAAGAACTCAAGAAAGAACGTGATCAAGAATCAGGCGTGGAACTGCAAACTGTTACCGATGAGTTTTACGTTTACAATCCAGATGGCTTCAGAACGAGTTTCTCAAGCGATGAACAGGGTATAAAAATATCACCAGACACAATCGTTTACTGTCCATCTGGCTTGCCTGATCCATCTGGTAAGAGAATGCTCTCGTACTTGCACAAGGCAATCAAACCAATGAATCAACTTCGCATGACAGAGGACTCAATTGTCATTTATCGTGTGTCACGGGCACCAGAACGAAGAATCTTTTACATCGACGTTGGTAACTTACCGAAAGCGAGAGCCGAGCAGTATCTTGAAGATATTCAAAAGAAGTATCGAAACAAACTTGTCTATGACATCAACACAGGTGACATTCGAGATCAAAGTTACCAGCAGTCCATTCTCGAAGATTATTGGTTACCAAGACGAGAGGGTGGCAAAGGCACAGAGATCACCACACTCGATGGTGGACAGAATCTAGGTGAACTTGAAGATGTGCAATACTTCCTCAAGAAACTTTACAAGTCATTGAACGTTCCACCAAGTCGCCTTGAAAGTGAGTCACAATTTAATCTTGGAAGAAGCACTGAGATTACTAGAGATGAACTGAAGTTTACAAAATTCATTCAACAACTCAGAACAAGATTCTCAGAGTTTTTCTATGATCTTCTTGGCACACAACTTCGTTTGAAAGGCATCATCTCTAAGGAAGAGTTTGAAGAAATTCGTGAGGACATTACCTTTGCATTCCTTCGAGACTCATACTTCTCTGAACTCAAAGAGGCAGAGGTTCAAAGAGAAAGACTTGAACTACTACAATCAATTGGCGATTACGCTGGCAAATATTACTCACACGAATTCATTCGTAGAAATGTCTTGCGGCAAGACGACAAGATGATTAGTAAAATGGACAGAGAGATTGAACAAGAAGAGGGTAACCCGCAATATTCTGAGGGTGATGAAGGATTCTAAATACTAAGGTACCATCTGGAGAAAACAAATGAACAACGATATCAAAAAAGCCATATCTGAAACTGTTGAAGAAAATCCATCAGGTTTCAAAAGCACAATTCGTGACCTTCTAAATCAAAGACTCTTTGAAGCCATGAATGGCCGTCGAAGTGAAATCTTCGAGAGTCATGATGATGAAAGAACAACCGAGTCTTTAGCAGAGGAAGTGATTGAAAATCTTACCGCTGATGAACTGATTGAAACCAAAGCAGAGGATTATGCCGATGATGCTCTCTTTGAAGCCAAAGTAGAAAAACTAATTAGTGAAGAAGAATATGAATTGTTCTTCAAGAAAGCCCTCAAGAAGTTTGGTGTTTCCTCACCAGCAGAGTTGAAGACGGCAGAGAAAAAGAAAGAGTTCTTCAATTATATCGACGATAACTTCAAAGCGAAAAACGAGAAAGATTGATGAACTTTTCTTTCACGTTTGCAAGTAAAGATAATGAGCGAGCGTTCATCGATGCAGTCAAGGCTCTGAAACTTGGCACAGCATCGAAGAAAGGCAAGGCTATCGTTGTCAAAGCGAAAAGTGAAAAATCAAAAAAGGTTTTAGTATCTTTGGCAAAAGATCTCAAAGGTAAACTAAACGAATCGAGAGGGTACCTTAAACCAATTACCAAGATCAATGAGTCATATCAAACCAACACAAATCAAACGTTGTCATTTTCTTCAGGTGAAAAAGTTGATATCACACCATTGATGGCTTCAGTGATTATGGAAACACACGACTCATTGAATGAGACAAATCAAAAAGTTTTACGAGAGATGGTAAACAAAGACAAAAATTCGTTTCTGAGAGTTTTGGACTTCTCAGTTAAGTTAGAGAGAGGATCCTAATGGCAAGCAAACAGTACGATTCAATTCAAACAAGAAACAAGTATGGAACTTTTATTGGTTTTGACGCAAATCATAGCGGCAGTATTCTCATACCAGTCAATGACAAATTCAAACGAACGAGTGTTGGTATTCCTAATGGTAGTGGCACCGAAATAAGCGATTTTGCAATCACCGCAGGCGGTCTTACATCTTTTATCAAACTAAACAAATTTATTATCAACTCAGAAGGTGTTCAAGTTTTCTGGGGAGGTTCATCAGATCAAATTATTCATGGTCCTGTCACTGGACAAGCGTCAGTGTATGGACAAAATGGTGAGCCACCAATCAGTGATTTGCCTGCAGGTTTCACAGGTGTGTGTAAAGTCACATCAACAAACTCCAATGGCTCAATCTATCTAGAATTTACAGCGGCAAACTAATGCACAGAGAGTCCTACGAGTCTTTCAACTCTCTCACAAAATCGGTGATGAACATTTTGTCACCGAACAGAAATGAGGATCATTATGATGATAGAGATCATAACCGAAGACCAATCGAAAAGGATGTCGAGAAAAGAGATTTAGATATAGAATTACTAACGCTGATGTCAGAGGGCCTGATAACTGAAAATGAAGTTGAAGAAATAAGACTCAGAAGAAAAATGGTTGTTCGTGGTGGTAAAAAGGTAAGAAAAAAAGTTTGTGGTCCTGGATTCAGACTCGTAGATGGTAAATGTAAACGACAATCAGCAAGAGAGAAACTTGCAAGAAAACTCGCAGCCAAAAAGGCTGCAAGAAAAAGAAAAGGTCGAAAGGCTGCAATCTCTAGGAGCAGACAAAGATCACTAAGAAAAAGAAGAGCGTTAGGGCTCTAAGGGGAAGAAATGAAACTCATCACTGAAGTAAACGAATCAATCAAAGTTCTTAAAGAACAACACGAAGGAAAGCCTCGTTTTTTCATCGAAGGTATCTTTCTTCAAGCAGAAAAGAAAAATAGAAACGGTAGAGTCTACCCTGTTGGCATTCTTCGCAACGAAGTGGACAAGTATGTTGGCGAATTTGTGGAGCAAAATAGAGCGTTTGGTGAACTTGGTCACCCTGATGGTCCAACAGTCAACCTCGAAAGAGTGTCTCACATGATCACAGAACTCTATGAAGATGGTAATAACTTTATTGGCAAAGCAAAAATTATGGAAACACCATACGGCAAGATTGTTGCTAATCTGTTATCTGAGGGTGCTAAACTTGGTGTATCGTCGAGGGGTATGGGTTCTGTGAAAGAAAGAGCCGGTGTCAACTATGTTCAAGATGATTTCTCTCTCGCCACAGCCGCTGACATTGTTGCTGATCCTTCAGCACCAGACGCTTTCGTGGATGGTATCATGGAAGGAAAAGAGTGGGTGTGGAACAATGGTATTCTTGAAGAGGTTCATATCGACAAATACAAGAAAGCCGTCAAAAAGGCGCCAGCAAGAAAACTAAACGAAACAAAAATCAATGCCTTCAGAGATTTCATCTCTCGGCTTTAAAAAATTATAAATAGTATTCGAAACACTTATAGGAGTTATCACAAAATGAATCCATTAGAAGTAGCACAGCAGATTCTCGACGAAGAACTCGCCGAAGATGCACGAAGAGGAGCATGATGCTGCTTCTATCTTTAACGCCAATGTTCTTGCAAAGATGAAAGAACGCGAAGAGGGTGCCCACGAAGAAGACGAAGGCTACCACGAAGGTATGCACGAAGGCGCCCATGAGGACGAAGAAGAAGAGGGATTCACGAAGGAAGAAATCGAAGAACTCGCACAACTTATTGGCGAAAAAAGAAAAGCAAAATTTGCCGATGATGATGACGAATACGAAAGTGTTCATGAAGGTGCCCACGAAGAAGACGAAGGCTACCATGAGGGTATGCATGAAGGTGAGCATGAAGAAGAGTTTGATAGCGAGGGTGTGATCTCTGATTACAACAAGTCCTCTGTCGATTCTGTTGCCGCTGTTGGTCGTCAAATTTCTGGTCGTGCAAAGCGTGGCGCTGCTGCTGGTGCAGGGGCACAAGATAAATTTGTCGAAAAATACACATATGAAATGGGTGATGAGCATGTCAGTGCCTTGTTTGAGGGTGAAGGTCTTGAAGAAGAATTTAAATTTAAGGCTAAGACAATCTTTGAAGCAGCCGTGAATGATCGTGTTTCTGAAATTCAAAACGAACTTCAAGAGTCCTACTCTGAATGGGCTGATCTAAAGGTCGAGAAGATTCGTGATGGTTTGGTTGAAAGAGTGGATTCATATCTCAACTATGTCATCAAAGAATGGATGGAAGAAAACAAACTGGCTCTTGAAAATGGCATTCAAAACGAGATCAACGAAAGTTTCGTAAATGGCATCAAGACCTTGTTTGAAACACACAACATCAACTTTCCCGATACACAAATGAACGTTGTGGAAGAACTTGAAACCAGAGTTCAAGCCATCGAAGAAGAGAAACAACAACTCGCCTCTTATTACGACGAAAAACTCAACGAAGAATTGAAAAACAATATCAGTCTCAATGAAGAGATCGAAGATCTTCGTCGAAGAGAAATTATTCGTGAAGCAACAGACGACATCCCTCTATCACAAGCCGAGAGATTAGAAAACTTGGCTGAGGGTGTTGACTTCGTTGACGAGGATAGTTTCGCTCGTAGCATGGAAACACTCAAAGAAAACTATTTCAACAGAAAGGCTGCACAATCACCAATCATTGATGATTTGAGAGTCTTGAAAGAAGAAATTGTGGCTGATGAAGCCGACAACTCAATTAATTTGACTGAAAGTATGCAAGCATACTCGAAAGCACTAACAAGATACGGAAAAGATTAATCTATCCATAAGGAGAAACAAATGGAAGTCACTCTAAATGAAAGACTACAAAAGAAGTGGTCGCCAATTCTGGAGCACAATGACCTCTCCCCCATTAAGGACAACTGGAGAAGAAACTGTGTTACCCAACTGCTCGAAAACCAAGAGCGTTATCTGAAAGAAGCCGCACCTGTCAACCAAACAGTGACAGATGCTTCTGGTTCTACAAACATCGACAAGTGGGATCCTATTCTGATCTCGCTCGTTCGTCGTGCGATGCCTAACTTGATCGCTTATGATGTCTGTGGTGTTCAGCCTATGTCTGGTCCCACTGGATTGATCTTTGCGATGAGAAGCCGTTACCAGTCACAAACTGGTCAAGAGGCTCTCTACTTCGAAGCAGATACCTCGTTCTCTGCTGGTACAGGTTCTACCTCGACTAACGATTCTGCTGGTGTTGACCCATTCGCTAATACAGTTTCCTCCTCTGCCTCTGGCTTCGGTGGTGCTTC
>LULK01000876.1_pt1 | contig 15087 bp, 25 predicted proteins | sample 728181 | NCBI WGS metagenome assembly LULK01 (sample SAMN03860291, study PRJNA289734) | marine metagenome | biome: seawater column; feature: ocean; material: water; isolation source: Red Sea water column Station 169 - depth 10m | place: Saudi Arabia: Red Sea | collected 2011-10-15 | depth 10 m | reverse complement strand
GGATCCTCTATGTCCTCAACTTATAATAGTCGACCTCGACCTCTAGAGGTATTATTCAACAAAGATGAGTATCGTGTAATCCGATCTCGTGATACCTTAGAAGATCTATGTAAAAATGAGATCATGTAATGATAATATTTTTAAAGCGTGTAAATATTATAATCGCCTTAATTTTATTATTTTTAACTCTTGGTTTAATTAAATTTAAAAATAATTTATCTCATGATCCTGTAAGTAACTTTAATGTTGATGCGATTGTTGTATTAACAGGAGGGAAAGGAGAGAGAATTATTGAGGGTTATAAACAAATTGAAAAATCTAATCAAAATAAGTTGTTTATTTCTGGTGTTGATAATACCTTTAATTCAGAAGTTGTATTAGTGAATATTCTTAACTTTGATCAAAACATTGTTGAATGTTGTATTGAGGTTGGATATTTATCAAAAAATACATATGAAAATGCGTTAGAAACAAGATATTGGGCCTTAGAAAAAAAAATAAAATCGATTTTATTAATTACTTCAGATTTACATATGCAACGTGCAGAATTTTTATTTAATCAACTATCAGGTTTGAAAGTAACTCCTTATTCTGTAAGCAATAGTGATATAGTTATTCCTTTTGAAAAATTGGTAGAGGAGTACATTAAGTTAATTGTCTCAAAATTAGTTTTTATAAAAAAATATGAAATTTAGTTTTTTAATAACATTTTATTTTACAACAGCTATTGTATTAATTATTTCTTTGTTAGGCCTTCTTTGAAACAATATACTTTAATGAACTCTTTTATAATCCTGCATATATTTTAAAAAAAGAATTATTGAATATTCCATTATTTGGGACCTACCTTAAAAAATTGGGAATGATTGCTATTGATAGAAAACAAGGAATCCATAGTCTTCGTTATGTAAATCAGCAAACGGCTGAATATTTAGATCATAGACCTGTAATAATTTTTCCCGAGGGAACCAGAACAACCTTTAAGGATCAACCTGATTTAAAACCTGGAATTTATTCTATGTACAAGTCTTTGAACAAGCCAGTTGTACCTATTGCTTTAAATTCTGGAAAATTTTGGCCTAAAAATAATAAGATTCATAAAGGCTCCATAGCAGTAGAGTTTAAACAGCCGATACCCCGAATTATTTGCTAAAAATATATCCCTCCACATTTCTGGATCACTTCCTGCTACTCTAGTAAAGTCTCTAAATCCACCAGCAGAAAATTTTACAAGCTTTGAATTTAGTGAAGATTCTTTTTTCATTGCCGTCAAAACTAATGAATAGGAAATTAAATGAGGCAAGTGTGAAGTCAAACTAAGCACTTTATCATGCTCTTTTGCAGACATAATTTCAATTTTCATATCTAGTGACTTCCAAAACCTAACAATCTTATTGATGTTTGTCTTGGAAGATTTTTTTAAAGGACAAATAATATTATATCTATTTGTAAATAGTCCATCAAATCCATGTTCCAGTCCAGCTTTTTCAATACCCGCTATTGGATGTGAGGGAATAAAATTAAATTTATACTTTTTTTGATTATATAATTTTTCTATGTTTAGTTTTGTTGAGCCCACATCTGTAACAATTGTTTTATCTAAATTAATGTTGCTAAGTTTTTTGAATATAGATTGATACTGGAGCATAGGTACACAAATAATTATGAGATCAATGTTTAATTTGTTGATTTCTTGAAGTGATTTCAAAACTATTACATTGTTTAATTTTGATTTTTTAATTCTAATTTTAAGGTTATTGGATTTATCAAAGGCAAAAATATTAACATTTTTGTATTTTTTAATTACTGATCTTGCTATTGATGATCCAATCATTCCAAAACCAATTATGAGAATATTTTTAAACATTAAATTTATTCGCTGTTTTTACTGCCTTTTTCATGTCACTTTTTGTTCCAATGGTCATCCTAACAAAATTATGTAATCCATATGATGACAATGATCTGACTGTAATTTTATTGGAGTGTAAAAAATCAACAAATTTTTGAGTTATTGATGAACTTTTAAACTTTAAAAGGATAAAATTGGCCTGAGTATCAATGGTTTCAAATAATTTGTTATTTAAGCCTCTGCAAGTAAGAGATTTGTTTACAAAATTATTTTTTACAGAGTCATTAATCCATTTTTTATTTTTCAAAGACTCTTGAGCTGCAATACATGATAATCTAGATACATTAAAAGGCTTTTTATATTGATAGAGTTGAGAAATAAGCTTTGAATTAGCATATCCCCAACCTACTCTTAAGCCGCCTAGAGCAAATATTTTTGAAAAAGACCTTGTTATAATCAAATTAGAATATTTTTTAACTAATTGCATTCCATCATCATATTTTTTATCTCTAATGTATTCACAGTATGCTGAGTCTAATACAACAATTGTTTTTTTACTTATTTTATTTAAAAATTTAATTAATTCATTTTTGTAAAAAATAGACCCTGTAGGATTATTGGGGTTAGCTAAAAAAACAATTTTTGTTTTTGAGCTGATAATTTTACTAAAATTTTCTAATTTAAATTGAAACTCTTTATCATCATATTTTTTTACTTTGCATCTAAAGTGTTTTGCATAGATTGAATACATAGCAAAAGCATATTTAGTAAAAACGACTTCATCATTGGGTTTTGAAAAAGTAGCATATATCATTTGGAGAACTTCATCTGAGCCTGCGCCTAATATAATTTGTTTATTATTTATTTTATAAGTTTTAGCAATTTGATTAATTAAACTCTCTCCATCAAGCTCAGGATAGATATTTGAAAATTTAATATTTTTTTTTATTAATGACTTTACAGATTTAGCTGGGCCATAGTTGTTCTCATTTGATGAAAGCCTTACATACCCTTTAAATACTTCTGCTCCACCCTTGTAGGTATTTTTTGGTTGGCTATTTTTCATAATTTTTTGATAATAAATAAACTATATAAAGAAAATATCATCATTTTATATTGAAAATTAATCCAAAAAGCCTTAAATTCCAGTTTCACCGATTTGATAGCAGCTTGCGGGTGTAAAACAGCTAAAGCGTATCTCCCGCAGTTATCTTTCGAACAGGTTTAAAAATGAGAGAAATAATTGCAAATACTGAATATCCAGGTTTCTTACTGAAATGCCAAGAAGAACTACAATTGGACTCTGGTAAAAAAATTAAGAATTTTCAAATCGCTTATCAAACATATGGAAGTCTTAATGCTCAAAAAAATAATGCAATTTTGGTTTGTCATGCATTAACTGGTGATCAATTCCCTGCAGAGGAAAATCCTATAACTAAAAAAAATGGTTGGTGGGAATTAATGATTGGACCCGATAAGCCTATTGATACGAATAAATACTTTGTTATCTGCTCGAATGTTCTTGGGGGCTGTGTTGGAACGACAGGTCCTAATGATATTAATCCTGATACCTCAAAAATATATGGTTTAGATTTTCCTACCATAACGATTAGAGATATGGTGAGAGTACAAAAAATACTTGTTGATGAGCTTGGAATATCCAAATTGCTTTCTGTAGCAGGTGGTTCAATGGGTGCAATGCAAGTTCTACAATGGGCTGCTACTTATCCGGAGAGTGTAAGGTCTATTATGAGTATAGCAGGTTCATTGAAACACTCTGCCCAAAATATTGCATTTGACGAGGCAGGAAGGCAATCCATTATGTTGGATCCTAATTGGCAAAATGGAAGATATTTGGAGAGTAATGAAAAACCTGAGAATGGTCTCTCTGTTGCAAGAATGATAGCTCATATTACTTACTTATCTGAGAAAGCTTTTCAAAATAAATTTGGTCGAAATTTACAAGAAAAAAATGATTTATCTTTTGGCTTTGGAATAGACTTTCAGGTCGAAAGTTATCTTCGTTATCAAGGTAGATCTTTTGTTGATCGATTTGATGCTAATAGCTATCTATATATGACTCGAGCAATGGATTATTTTGATGTGAAAGATGAAATTATTGCAAATAAAAAAACTATAATTGATAATTCGATCCGATTTCTAGTTTTATCATTTACCAGTGATTGGCTATTTCCAACAAAAGAGTCAAGAGAGATAGTATCTTTATTAAATTCTATTGGGTCCAATGTTAGTTTTGCTGAAGTCGTATCAGATAGAGGTCACGATAGTTTTTTATTAGATGAGCCACAATTTTTTAAAGTTGCTCAGGGATTTTTAAAGGGAATAAAATGAGAAAAGACTATGAGATCATTTTAAATTTAATTCCAGAAAACTCAAAGGTGTTGGATATTGGTTGTTCTGATGGAGAGCTAATCACTTACTTAGAAAATAAAGGAATAAGTGCTCAAGGTGTGGAATTGAGTCAAGAAAAAGTAATCAAATGTTTGGAAAAAGGATTAGATGTAATACACGGTGATATAAATTTAATAGTTGAAGATTTTCCATTTAATCAATTCGATTATTGTCTTTTGACTCAGACAATTCAGGCAGTTCAAGAACCAGACCAATTATTAAACACCCTCAAAAAAGTAAGTAAAAATATCATTGTGAGCTTTAATAATTCAGCACGTCTGAGTAAAATTTCAAATTTTCTTTTAACAGGAAGTTTTGACTCACTTTTAAAAAAAGCAAATAGTGATCACTGGTATAATACTGATTATATTCACCCATGTAGCATCAAAGATTTTAAAAAATTAGCAACAGATTTAGATCTAAAAATAATTTCAACTTTTGATGTCCTTTCTCAAAAGAAATTTGAAAACGGTAAAATTCCCTCAAATTTATTTTGTAAAGAAGTTCTCTTCCATATTACTAATGAACAATAAAAATATAATTTTTGTCTATAACGCCAAAGGTGGTAAATGGAACTATATTCTTGATACAGTCCATAAATATGCCTCCCCCAGCACCTATGATTGCAATTTATGTAAAATTACTCACGACCTGAAAATGCGCGAGTCGTGGAAGAAATTTATAGAGAGCTCACCACATAATTTTAAGTTTTTACATTCAGAAGAATTGGAAGAATTTAATCTTCTAAATTACAAAGATGAACTGCCTATATGTCTTGAGGAAAAAGAAGGTAAATACAAATTATTGATAGATAAGAAACAAATGAATGAATTTAAAAATGAATTTGAATTAATCAATATTTTAGAAAAGATATTATAAACCGACTAAACCCAAATAAATTAATCGAAGCGAACCTATTACTACAAAAATATTAATAATGGTAAAAAAAGAATTATCTGAAAGTTTACTATTCATCCAGTGTCCCAAAATTACTCCTATTATTGCAATTGGTGAAAAAATTAAATAACTATATAACTTCTCAAAGTTTAATATTTCCAAATAGAAATACGGGATTAATTTAAATAAATTTATTAAAGCAATAGAAAAAACTACGCCTGCAACAAACTGCACTTTTTTATTATAAATTGACATAAAATATATATTTAATGGCAATCCTCCAGAGTGGAGTACAAAACTAGTAAACCCCGCTAGTGCTCCCCAAAAAGATTTACTTCCATAAAAGGGTATTTTTTTTAAATTTCTGTTGTCTGCGATTAAGTAATTAAGCAAAACATATAGTAAGGAAATTGATCCAATAAAAATACTTATCATTGATAAATTGATAAATTTAAACAAGATTGTTCCAATAATAACCCCCAATAAAGAATATGGTGCAATTGACCATAAAATTTTATATTCAAAATGTTTTCTATTTAAAAACAAAGCAATTACATCACATACAATTAACATTGGCATTAATATAGCTATTGCAGTTAAAGGACCATAAGTTATGGATAATAGGGTTACTGAAATTAAAGCCAATCCACCCCCGGAAAAACCTGATTTTGAAATTGCAAATAAAAGAATAGAAAAAGAAACTATTAAGTAATAACTAATATCTAACAATAATTTATCCTATATTTTAAAATCTCAATATAAATTAATATTAAGTCGGCACAAAATTTTTAATAGGTATTTTTTTTTGTTTTTTTGAACTCTTTGCGTAAACAATCTTTTTACATACGCAAATCATTAGTCCTCCCATATAAGGAAAAAATAATTTACCTATTTTTTCAATTGTTCGATGTGATTTGTAATTTAAATAATGGCTCCATGGAGGAAAGTGCAAAAATGTTTTTCTATAATCTAGAACCAAAAAGTCTTGTATTAGTGATTTAAATTGCTTGTTTGAGTATGATCGACCAAACCCAAAAGGATTGTTATCATACCGAGTCCATATACCTGACCTTCTGGGAATAATTGATAAAAATAAACCGTTTGGCTTAAGTATTCTCCATATTTCTTCAATACTACTCTGGGGCTTATCAACGAACTCAAGTAAATGAGTAGATATTACCACATCAACTGAACTTGGATCCAAAGGTAAGAAATATTCATGTATTATTTGGTGTTCGAAATCGTATTTCTCTTTAACATTACCATCTAAAAATTCTGGCTGCATAGAGGATATTTGTAAATTTTTATTTTGCTTACTAAGAAAAGAAAGAAAAGGGTTTGTATAACCATATCCACAAATAACACTATCGTTTACAGAATTTAAATGGGTGTTTAATTGATGACGTATGTTGCGTTTAACAATAGTGCCTAGTCTTGAATTATAAAAACTATAAATATCGGATGCGTTGATATCCATAGTTGTATTTTAACGAGATTTACATAACATTCTATTTCTTATGCAAAAACCTAATGTGTATTTGTTTCCCCAATTAGATGATAACTATGGATATTTAATTAAAAATCCTCATGAAACAAAAGGAGTGCTAGTTGATCCCTCAGATCTAGATATGTGTTTGAAGATACTTGAGCTAAATGATTGCAGTGCTTCTCACATAATCATTACACATCATCACGATGATCACATTAGTGCTGTTGATGAAATTAAATCAAGATTTAAATCTTTAGTCATAGGGTACAAAAATGACTCCAAAATACCAAAACCAGATAAAGAAGTTGAAGATCAGGAAATTTTTGAGATACATGGAAATGAATATAAAGTCATACATACTCCTGGGCATACGCTTCAACACATAAATTATTTTATGCTAAAACATAATATTTTATTTTCTGGGGATACTCTATTTAGCATTGGATGTGGAAGAATGTTTGAGGGAAATCCTGAAGTTTTTTGGAACAGTTTGTCTAAGTTAAAACAATTACCTGAAGATACAAAAGTATATTGTGGGCATGAATATACGATGGCTAATTTAAAATTTGCCCTAAACATAGACCCTGATAATGAAAAGCTTAATGAATATTATAAATGGGCCTCACACCAAGAAAAAGAGCATCGACCAACAATTCCAACAACTCTCTCAGACCAATTGCTATGTAATCCATTTTTGAGATGTGACACAGATCAATTTATGAAATTTTTTGACACGCAAGATGCAACAGAGGTATTTGCTAAAATGCGCTCTGCAAAGGATAATTTCTAGAAAATTATTTTAATCTTGGTGTTTTAATGAAATGTGCTAGTTTCAGAATACTTATGAAAGACACTTTTCAATTAGATAGCGATATTGCTGATGCTTTTCAAAAAAAGCAAATGGATAAAGTATGTTCTCTCTACTATGAAGCAGCAAATTACTTCGAAGATAAGGCTGATATTGAAGCAGCATGTTTTTTCTATACACAAGCCTTAGTCATGGCTTTAGAAGAAAATCATGAACTTAAGGAAAAGATTATTTACAAGCTTGAAAAATACGGCAGAAGTAAAGACGCAACTTTAAATTAACTAAAATCTGAATGGAAAAATCTACCATTCAACTTCCTGATACTTGGCTTGAACATTTAAAAGACGAATTTAATCAAGATTATATGATTAAACTCAAAAGCAAACTTTTAGAATTAAAAAAAAATAAAATTATTTTTTATCCTCCAGGAAAACAAATTTTTAATGCATTTAATTTAACTCCTTTAGACAAGGTGAAGGTAGTGATATTAGGTCAAGATCCCTACCATGGACCTGGCCAAGCTCATGGGCTCAGTTTTTCTGTACCAGAAAATATAAAACCACCGCCCTCACTGTTGAATATTTATAAAGAACTTCAAGATGACTTAAAAAAAGAGGTGAATTACAACAATGGTAATTTAGATAAGTGGGCTAAGCAGGGAGTATTTCTTTTAAACACAACTCTTACAGTAGAAAAATCAAAACCCCTCTCACATCAAAAGTTTGGTTGGGATATTTTTACAGACAAAGTTATCTCAGTTATCAGTAATGAATTAGAAAATATTGTTTTTATATTATGGGGTTCGTTTGCTCAATCAAAGAAAGAGATAATTGATTCGAATAAACATCTTATTTTATCAGCACCGCACCCTTCCCCATTATCGGCTCACCGCGGTTTTTTTGGGAGTAAGCCTTTTTCTAAGACAAATACCTTTCTAAAATCAAAACAAATTGATATGGTTGAATGGTAATGAAGACTGATGTTGAAAATCTCGTAGGGTTTATTGAAAAAGCAGTTATTGCAATAATATTAGTAGCTACTATTACAGCCATTATGTTTGAGATAATGAGAATGATAGAAGTTCAGTATGTAGAGTTAGCTGATCTACTCCTCTTGTTTATTTATGTTGAGGTTATTGGAATGGTTCGAGTCTACTATGTTTCCAATCGTGTTAGAATGACATATCCCTTATTTATTGCTATTACCGCTTTATCTCGTCTTATTATACTTCAAGGTAAAGACTCAAACCCAGAGCTTCTTCTTTACGAAGCAGGAGCAATAGTCTTAGTTGCGATTGCAGTCATCATTCTTCGACTTAGGTATGTCCCAATACTTCGTCCTATTGAAGATGTTGATGAAATTAAACCTAGAAGCACAAAAAAGTAATAAAATTGAAAAAAATTGCAGTCATTGGAACTGGGCTTAGTGCGCTTTCTTTAGCATATCACTTGCCTGCACTTGATATTACATTTTTTGAGAAATCCTGGAGACCAGGTGGAAGAATAAGCACAAGAAAACATGAGCAATATGCTTTTGATCATGGTGCTCACTATTTGAAATTAGATCATGGTGTTATTGGCTTAAATGAATTTTTAAAAAAAATTGATGCTATTAAAATTTTAAAAGGTCAATTTTGTTCAAATATCTCACAAAATTCTCCAATTGAAGATAAAGAGGTCATTGTTGGTAAAGATGGAAATGAATCAATTCCTATAAAGATACATAAATCACTGCACTACCCTACGCATTTTTCAAAACAGATAACTAACATTGAAAGCCATAATAATGAATATTTCTTAATCGCAGCAGATGAGAAATTTGGACCTTATGATTATGTTTTTTGTAGCATGCCCTATGAACAATCAAAAAAATTGTTAGATCAATTTATAGATTATAGCGATATTCCTGAAATAGAGTTTGACTCCATTTGGACAGTCATGATTGCATTTAATAAAAGATTGGGGGCTCCGTTTCAATTTGGATATCACTTAACACCTGAAATTAGTTTCTTAATGAATCAAAATTTTAAACACGAATTTTTTAATGAAGAGTGCTGGGTTGTAAATATGAGAGCTGATTGGACAAAAGAGTATTACAACATAGAAAATTATGTTTTAGAGGACTATGTGGTAAATCAAATGAAAAAGTCTTTTCAATCAAAAGCTGATGCTGTTTTTAAGAAGTCACATAGATGGAGATACTCTTATACAAAGAAAAGTCTAAGAGATCAAAACTCTAAAAGATTCATTGAGTCCATAGATCAGCGTCTATATGCTTTTGGAGATTGGTGTGAATTATTTGGTATGGTATCTCGTCGTTATGTGCCAAGAACTTAATATGATCTAATTCATAGGGCGTTAAATATTTCATTAAACTATAAACATCGGACATATAGAAAAACTATACAAAAAATAGTATTTAAGTCTAGTTCGTGAAAATGTATTACCTAAAAATTAATAAAAGGTGATTTTTCTGTATTCTATTTCAAAGCAGCAAAAAAACTGTCTGATTTATTGCAATCGCCGTAATAAGTTTTTTTCAAATTTACACTATCAGGATAAAATATGTTTCTCTCATATCTAAGGATTTTTTTATATAGAATTAGGGTGTTAAAGGAGAAGTCAGTTTCAATTCTAAAATGATAACTTACGTCATCTTCTCCCATGTACTCATATTGTAAATCTTGAAATCTCTCCTTTAATACAAAGAGGTTTTTGTCAAATGAGTATTCAAATTCATTTATATCCTGATTTTTAAATTCAATAATTTGTACTTTTGAGTAATCAATAAGAGATGTTTCTTGACAAGCTAATTTTATACTCTGGCCGAAAGATAAAGTTGGAATAAAAAATAATATAAAAACAAACCTCATAATTTAATCCATAATGCTTGCTTTAAATCCATACTCTGAAATAGCTTTTTTTCGAAAAAAGCCCTCAATTTTTATCATCGTTACAAAATTGTTTGAACATTTAAGAAGAGCTTTAAAAGGTTTAGCGGATCCTTTACAACTTACATCTTTACCATTAGCATCATGTGTTTCACCACAGGCACATTCGTAATTAATAGAACCATATCCATTGAGTCTGAGTAAATGGGCAGCTTGTAAGGGGTTGTTTTTGAGTTTTTCTCTTACTTCCTCTTTGTTGGTTAATATTTCCATTAAGGAGTTAATTTTATTTAATCCCCCCTCATTATCCACATAAAAAAAGTAGCTAAAAGTATGAGCGAAATAGTTAAATCTACCCAAAGAGTACCAGTGAACATATAATTTTAATTTTCACTTGTGATGGCGTTTTCTTCTCTCATCAAAATAGGTCGACCATCATGTGCGGTGTTTAAAGGTATAATTTTACCTTTATACCTGACACATAAAGTTGGGGCGTTTCTTACTTCTTTTCCCAAATTTACTTCTAAGTCCACAAGAATTAATTCTGCATCATCCAAAATTTTTAATATTTTCATTAATTATATCTCCGATACTACTTTTTAGTCTAATAGTAATGTTTGGATCTTAACAGACTGATAAAAGGTTTAGTGTCAGTTAAAAGTAAGGACTAATTTTCTGCGCAGATATCTTTAATAACTGGTGTATTTGTGCACTCAACACATTTTGTGATTTGAACTACACATCCATCAGCTAATTGAGATACCTCTACTTCTTTGTTACACTTAGAACAAATAGAAGAAACAGATAAGTCACACTTTGGACAAGATATTGTTTGTGCGTTTTCCATTGCCATGTAATACTACTAATATACCTTTTTAGATGAAGAATGGAATAGATTACGAAAAACAATTAATAATCAATAAATTCAGTATTTTTGCTTTATAAGTTTCTATTTTGATTGATGGAAATAAAAATGTACTTTTAGTTTGAATGGATACAATTAAATCCCTTATAAAAAGTCATAAAATGATACCTCATCCTGAAGGCGGTCATTACGTCGAAGTTTACAAAAATAAGGATGTTAGTCACATATACTATTTATTAGAAAAAGGGCAATATTCACATTGGCATCGCATTAAAAAGAACGAAACAATACATTTCTATACTGGTAGTCCTTTGAGAATATATACATCGAAAAATGGCGAAGAATATGAAATAAATGAGATAGGATCTAAAAATAGATTTATTTACAGCGTCGAAAGTAATATATGGTTCTCACTAGAAACGACTGGATTATTTAGTTTAATTGGTTGCACAGTTGCTCCAGCTTTTGAATTTGAGGATTTAGAAATTGCTCCCAAAAATTGGAAACCTAGTAAATTTAAGGGTTATCTCTGACAAAATTCAATATTTACAAGTAAATGTAAGTATTTTTTAATTTTGTAATTTACACACATAATCAATAAAATTTAGTGTAATAAAATTTTTAATAATCACAAAAAAATCTTTAAAATGGAAACCAAGGATTTAAAAAAATCAATCATGATTTTTTTTTAATTTACCTTAAATTTGAAATTTTTTCTAATTTTTTGATTTTATTGAAAAATTGTTGATTTTATTGATAATTTTTCTATTTTTTTCATAAATTACACATAAATTATTAAATAGTTTGTGTATGAATTGAAAATGATATAAGTTCAAAAGAAGTGCAAGATATAAAAATCAAACCTTGGGAAGAATTAAAACAAATTCATAAGGAAAAATTTAAAAATGAGTCAGATTACTTATCTTTTTTCCGGGATGTAGTTTTACATAACACCTCAACAAGAGAAAAGTACACCTCTCAAACTAGAGATAGAGTAATTGAGGGAGTAACTTGGGCTAAAGAATTCTCAAAGTTTCATCAAAGATATAAAGACGGCTACTCTTACAAGTTTTCTGAAAATAATACAATTTTGAATATTGGGCACCAAACCACATATTTAATTAAACCACAATTTGCAGCTTATCATGCGGTCAGAAAAATAATGAGAAATTGGTTAATAAAGAGACTCAAAGATGAGTATGTCAAAAAAAAGCCAGTGATCTACAATCCTCCTAAAAGTCTCAACCAAGGCGAAAGTAACTTTATTACAAGGCGGACAAAAGTTGCTTATTTAGTATATATGGGTGACTTAGCTGTTAGAGATAATTTACTTTACTCTATTAGAGATAATAAAACTCTAGTACCCAAACCAGCATCGCTATCTTGGTGTGTGTCACAATTTGATGATAAATATATATCTGATGGTATACTAACATACCCTAAAAATTTAGGCCCCTTGAATGAAAACTTATTGTCAGGATCATTGTCTTTTTAAATGTCAGAAGTAATTAAAGTATTATTATCATCATACGGCTTTGCAATTTTACTATGGGCAGCTTTTATCTATACTCAAAAAAGATTTGGTAAATTAAAAAAAAATGTTAGTTCCAAAAGAATATATATTAAATATTTCATTATAATCGTTTTAGGGTACGGGACTTTCTCGCTAGTTTTAATTAGCGTTTATAGCGATTGGTTTAAATAATCAAATCTTATGAACAGTGATGATATTGAAACACAAGATTACAGAAATTCATACAAGAGCACATGAACATAGAATTAGTGGTAAATACATTTTGGTTTTTTTCGATTTTTACAGCAGCTATTTACATTATTAAAAAGAGGTATGTTGGTAAAAAGGAGTATTCTATTATAGATAAAGCTTTTAAATTGGGCTTATCTGTATCAATATTTTTAATATTTCTAAGCTTATACTTCTTACTTACACAATCTTAGTTTCCACCCTTAAGTAAAATAAATTTTTGTGTACCTAGATCAACTCCAGCTTCTGTTCTAAGTTTTATCATTTCAGGAAGTTTTAACATTTCTTGCATTTTATCCATCGACTCTACTTCAATAACTGTATAAATTTCTTCATTGTTATCTTTTGGATGTCCGTAGGCTAATACATTAAGACCATATTCCTGTCTCAGATTTTCATTTTCTTCAAACATTTGTTTCCAATGTTCATAACCTTTAGTTATTTTTGCATTTGTAATAATTTTCATAGCTGTCCTCTCTATAAGTTATTATAAAGTTTATTTAAAAATAATTCATTCAAAAGATATTGATCTCTAAATTGAACAATATGTAGATTAGTTTAAAGGAAAAAATAATTATGAATTTATGTGTTGTATCTACTTATAACGGAACTAAAGAAGACTACTTAAAATTGTATGAGTCTTTTAAAGATGACATTGCGAAATATACTGATGGATTCGAGATGGGATTTGTCAGAGATGGAAAAGTGATAATTGTAGCAAATGTCACCGATGAGGAAAAATTTTATGCTTTGTTTGAAGATCCAAGATCAAAGGAATTTGATGCTAAATTTAATAATGTAGATGACGTATATAAGTTGGAAAAAATGTAGTAATACCCAAATTGATCAACGGATATTTTCACGACAATTTTTTAAAATTGGTGGTAAAAAATCAAAATTAGCAGTCCATGCATAATGAATTTCAAGAATATAAAATTCTATATCCTCCTGAGGAAAGTGACCCTCATCGTATTTATCCAATAGAGCTTGTTTTCTTTTATTCATTTCTTTATTCATTTCTTCAGAAGTGTTAGGGTCTTTCATTTGTAAAAAAAAATCTTCGGCTAGCTCATAGGTTGCAATACAGATTATTTCCCCTTCATCATAAATTATATCTTTTTCATGATAGCTATGAGAGGAAATAGAAATTAATGAGAATATAAATATTAGAACGAGTCTCATAATTTTAACTTATCAAATAGTTCCCTTTTTTGTATTTATTCTCGGTTTTTTCTCGGTTATATGATTTGAACTAACTACCGAATACTCTATTATGCTTATTCTACGCATGATTGGGGCCATAGCTCAGCTGGGAGAGCGCTACGCTGGCAGCGTAGAGGTCAGGGGTTCGATCCCCCTTGGCTCCACCAAATTATTTTATAACCAAAAATTTCTTTTAAAATATTGATTAAACTTATATTTTTTTGTAAAAAAAAATTAGATGATATAATTATGAAAATAATAGTTTTTTTAATTTCGCTTTTTTACCTTTCAAATGCTTTTTCAAAAAGTGGCCCTGGTGTTGAGGGAGGAATTGGATATGCTGATATTGGTGCAGAAGAAACAGCCCAAACAATTGCTAATCTTTCTGGCTCAACAACTTTAGTAACATATGATCGAGCTACTTGGTATGGGCGATTATTCTACGAGTATGAATTAAATCGAGAAACATTCTTAGACATTGGATATTTTATGACTGGCTCTTTGGATGCAACTTACACACTTTCTGGCGCTAGTGCTACTGAAGGATACACCATGAATGGGCTAGAAGCATCAATGGGCATAAAAAATGATGGAGTATTTTTTAAAGGAGGTTTTCACCAAAGTGAAGTGAATGGTAAAGCTTCAATAACTATTGGTGGAACGACGTATGCTGCTGCTGCATCTGCTACTGGACCTGGTTTCTTATTTGGTGCAGGGATTGAAGATAATCAATTTCGTTACGGTATAACTTATTATGACTCTGTAGGCGGTATGGATGATGCTAATGTATGGGTGGGATATTACGGCATTAAATTTTAAGTAATAATTCAAACTAATCATAAGTTTTAAAGATATTTTGTCCACATAATTACTTTGTTTAATATCTCTTTATCATTCAATTTAAAAATTGCA
>LULK01000971.1_pt2 | contig 15118 bp, 25 predicted proteins | sample 728181 | NCBI WGS metagenome assembly LULK01 (sample SAMN03860291, study PRJNA289734) | marine metagenome | biome: seawater column; feature: ocean; material: water; isolation source: Red Sea water column Station 169 - depth 10m | place: Saudi Arabia: Red Sea | collected 2011-10-15 | depth 10 m | reverse complement strand
AATATATTTTTTTGCAGAAGCTGTACCACTTGGTATAGATACTACAGGATATTTATTATTGTTTACTTGTGATACTGAAAGACAATCTAATTCACCCTCTGTAATTACAATTGTTCTACCACCGTCTCTCCAATTTTGCTGACCGAACAAAGTAATTTTATCTGTAACACCAAACCATTTAAAAGACTTATCAGGAAATCTTAATTTTTGTGCAACCTTATTATAATTTTTATCATAGTAGTTGGCTATCTGTACTGGTCTTCCATCATACTCACCACATTCATAGTTAAAAACTTTACAGGTATCTTCATTTATTTTTCTTTTATCTAATTGTTTTATACTACCTACTATCATATCTCTTATAACCTGTTTTGTTTGTTGTGGAAGTTCATCATTAATTTTTTTAAACTCGTGGCAACCAAAACAATAAGTGTGATTTTCATAAATACCCAAATTATCTCGGCTACCACAGTTTTCACAAGGTGCGTGACGTAAAAATTTTTCAGTGGTTTTCATAGGGGAAAGGAAAAAAAGCTATTCCAACTCCTGCAAATCTTTATCGTCAGTCAAGCCATCTTGGAACTTGTAATTCTTTATATCTTCATTCAGTAAATATTCTCTTACATTAAAGTTAGGACAAGTTTTTGCTTCATCTAACATATAGTGTCCTACTATTTGTGCATTAGGATATTTTTCTAATAAGTTTTCTAATTCTTTTTTAAGTGCTTCCCATTGTTCAGCAGTAAAATTATCTTCTGGTTCTTTCCAGTTTTCTTCTTTAGCACCACCGACCAAAGCTAATCCGTATGAACAATGATTATATCCTTTGACGTGTGCTTGAATTTCGTCATCACCTCTGCCTTGTTCAACAGTGCCATCACGTTTTATAACTTTACCATAACCAATCTTCAACCACCCTCTTTCTCTGTGCCATCTATCTATTTCTTTAGCACCTATATTTTGTGATGGTCTCGTTTGAGAACAATGTATTACTATGTATTTAGTTTCTTCTCTAGCCATTTTGTTTATCCTTTATTTCTTTTAACCATTCTTTTGGAAAGGTTTCTTTTGTTGATTGAATACAATGATATTTAAATCCGAACAACTCACACCATTTACCATAAGTTGTTTTTGATTTTTTACCAATTTTATTTTTTGCATTAGAAAATATAAATCTAATATCTAAATTTTTATTCTGCTCTTTTATAATTTTCATCTTCTTCCTATCAGCAGAATTGAAAGCACCTTTAGTCTCTATGACTATGTTGCAATTTTTAAATGGGAAATCTGGGGTATATGTTTTTTTAATTGCAGGTTGGAAGTAAACAATCTTCATACCCTCATAAGTAAAATTTAATTTAACTTTATGAAGATAATTAAAGACTGCTTCTTCCAATCCTGATTTTAAAACAGAACCATCAGAAGTCTTTACTCTCTTGAACTGTTGTCTTTTCATTTGAGATTACATCTGGTTCAGGGGTTGCTGTTTCGTAGCCATCTTCTTCTTTAAAAAGATTGCTGTCTTTACCCTCTACAAGTTCAATAACTTGTACTGCTTTTAATCTAGCAGTTATACCTGCACCTATCATTGGTGCATAGTAAGGTACTAATTCATAAGCGACCCTCATCTTAGTACCACCCCAAATCAAAGTTGATAAAGGTATAGGGTTTTTCTTTGCGTCAAACAACTGGGGTCTTTGAGAAAACTTTTCTTTTGTTTTCTTATTTACTCCAGTAGCTTTCATCTTAAATTTGAAGAAAACAAAACCGTTTTCCTCATTGTATGGTCTCGGTGCTTGTGTGATACCCTTACCTTTATGTTGTTCTTCAGCTAATTTTAGACTGTCATCTATCGCTTTGTTATATAACTTCAGCATTTCAGAAGCGTCTGATTTAGCTACTTTTAAGGTCACTTTATACTCACCTGCTTCGTTCCATTTAACGTCAGGTTTGTTTAAGTGTGGATATACAGCTTCACCAATAACCGATATATTAGAGATTGCCATATTTATTCTCCTTTGTTTTGGCTATGTAGCCATAAGTGGAACTTAATGAAATAGCCCATTGTGATATAAAGGGTTTTGGTTGATTTATTACATAAATGACTTAATATCTACTTCGTGTTCTAAGTCAATTGGCTTGACATCACGAGTACCATTAAGTTGGTCTTGAACGCAATGACTACTCCAACCAAATTTTTCTTTTGATACTAATTTGATTGCTTTGGTCATTGCTGTTATTTGTTCCTGTTTTTTCTTAACCATTTCAGGAACATCTTTTATCCAGTCTTCTAACTTAGATATTTCTTTTTTTAATTTCTTTTGCTTATCATTGATAGCAATTTCAATTAAAAATTGAACATCTTTGTCATAATGACTTGGTACAACTGACGACCATACTTTTCGTTTTTTACCTCTAAGTATGGAATTATGAACTTCTAAAACATAAAAGTTTTTGTTTCTGTGAAACCAGTGACCATATATTTTAGTTTTTCTTATTTGCCCTAAGTAATATCTGTAGACGAATTTACATCTAGGATAATAAACAGGGTTCGTGTGTTCTCTTATAAACATAAGCACTCCTATTGTTGCACCCTTTATATTCACAATGTTAAATAGCTAATTAAAAAATTTATAAAAAACTTTTTAATACCCCATTATAACATATTGACTTTTCAAAAATTTCTAAAAAAATATTTTTATTGAAAAGTAGACGACTGAATTTTTAGGGTGGTTCAGTTTTGGTGCGACAATAAAATCCTTTTTGCGTTTTTTACAAAAATCATACGCAAAAGAAAACTGATTGTTTTACGAGTGACAAATCTAAATCTCCACGTTCAGGAATATTTGGAAACTTTTTTAAATTTTTTTGTGACAACATATCTTTCATTTCCTTTGCAAAGTTAGTTAATACATCTTGTTCATACACTTCACAAAATGCTTCACGTATGGCTTCAGATAATAAAGGTACATCTGTTGCAACACAACCAAAACTATCGTGTATTAAACTAAAATTAGTGACACCTTTTTCTTTTGCTTTGACTACTGCTAATTGTAAAACTGAAGCGTCAAGACTATGTATAAAATTAGGGCAAATACTTTGTGCTGTTTTTCTTGTATCTATTTGTTCAGTATCAGATTGAATAGATAATTTAATTATGCTATCACCCATCTTAGTCTTAACTCTTTTACTTTCTTTTTTGTAGCACATCATTTGTACTGGAAAGTTTAAAGGACTTGGTGTTGTCCAACATACAGGTAAGTTTTCTGAAGCAACTAATCTTGATACTTCTTTTAAAAACTTCATAATTTTTTTAGCACCAAGAATTACTTCATTGATTGCTTCCCATACTACAGGTGTCAAATAGTTTGTAGCTTTAAATAAATCTCTACCGAACTTATGTTGAACTCCACGTTCTTTAAATTCTTTTTCAACGTGGTCTTGTAAATATTGTCTACAGGAATATTGAGTAAGAGAATAAGGTAAACACATTACAGGTTTTTTACATAACTTTCTATCTACTCCATACTCTAGCCATAGTTTAGCCATTTCATCTGACTTATCTCTCAGTTTCATTTTTACTTTTTCAGCAACAATTCTATAAACATCTTGTGGTTTGTTTGATGGTGTTAAGTTTGTTGCTTTACCACCAATAGGGTCTCTCATCATTGCTGAGTAATGCTGTAATCCTGAGTTAGAACAATCGGATTGTATTGGTAATGTTGTTATAAAACTTGCGTCATAATCTGTATCAGCAAAATCTTTTAATTCAAAACACCAAGCCAAAAAAGAAAAAGGTTTATCAGCTTTAGACCAATCAGTATTTGTCAGTGGTTCTTTTGCACAATCAATAAACCTTTGCATATTATCTTCTACCCACTTTAATCTTGTTTCAATATCTTCTTTATCTACTTCTCCATATAAACCTGCACCTGCTACTGCAAACGCTTCAAAAGAATTATTCTCTTTCATTTGTTTTCCATATTTAAATTTCAGTAATGCTCTTGAATAGTCAGCACCTTGTGGTGATAACATTGCAGGTTTCGGATATATTCTACTTCTAAAATCTAATTGATATGGATAAAAGAATGACCTATTTAAAAGTAATCTAGCTTCTTCAAGTATCTGTCTTACCTGTATGTATTTAGATTTAGACTTGGCTCTCTCTTTGTAAACTAAACTTGCTTCACGTTTCCATCTTACTAAACTTTCCTTATTAGTTTCTATGTCTACAGGTTTAATTGGTAATTCAATATGCTGTGGATTTACTGGTAGTTTACCCAGTGGATTATCAGTTTCAATTAACTTAACAATTACATCATAAACTCTTTTGTTTATTACCCACTCAGTGTCTTGCATAATATTTACAGCGTCATACAAAGGTTTCATTTCGTGTCCTCTGTTTTTTAATTCTTCAAGGTATCTTCTATTACTAGCTTTAACGAGGTTATAGTGCATACTATTTATTCTCCTTTACATCTTCTGCTTTGTTTTCGTAGTTATGTTTACGACCATAATAACCACCAACAAAAGGGTTGCAATCCCACTTTCTTGGTGGCATTAGCATTGGAAGATACTTAGGTTGTAATGCTTCGTTCTTAATATTAAAGTTTCTTATCTCATCTATAATTTTTCTTGTTGCTTCAACATAAGTGACGGTTTTATATTTATTTATTTTTCTATTTTGTATTTTAATTAAACCTAACTTAGCTAAGTAATCTAACATCTTAACTCCAAGATGAAGACGTTGTTCTTTTGTCCAGTCATCAAACTCTAGGTTATGTTTATTCATACAATACACCCATACTTTGTGTTTGTATTGATACCTATTTGCATTTTGTGGAATGTTTTTACCTGATAATCTTTTGTTTACTCTGTTGTATTCTTCTCGCTTTGTATCTCTAAATAAAGTTATACGTGCTTCCATCATCAAACCATTGCCTATTTTAATTGCAAGTTTATTTAATATTTTTAAATGCAAGTTGTGGTAAACATTGACATAATAATTTAAGTGCAGTTAATCTGTTTCCTGCACCACCAGTATTCATTGTTTGTATATCTCCATTAATTAATAAAGATAACTTTGTAATATATTTTTGTTGTAAAACTAATCCGTGAAGTGTTGTACTTTCTTGGTTCTTTGTCACTGCGTCTGTAATTGTCTTTCTAAATCTATCTATACCACCCTGAAGCATAGCGTTTTCAAATTCTAATTCTTCTTGTACTAATTCTGTATAATTATTTGTATCTTTAAATTTACCACCCACACCAACTTTAATTAATTCTTCTAAATGTTTTTGCATATCAGCTTGTTGCTGTTGTAATATAGTTTCCATTGTATCTCCTTTAGTTTTCTAGTTTTGATATTGCTTCTTTTAATTTTTTACCTGACGTATGAGTGTAAAATTTTAAAGTTGTTTCAATACATTTATGTCCTGCAAGTTCCATTGCTATCTTTGGGTTAGTGTCTTCTTCTGCTAACCTTGTAATGAATGTATGTCTTGTAGAATAAGGTGTAAATTTTTTATGAAAATTACATAAGTTAATATACTTGTACCAAAAGTTTCTTATTGAACTTACTGAAACTGGAAAAAATAGATTGTTGTTTTGTTTTCTTCTGTTTAATATTTCATAAGCCGATTTAGTAAGTGGTATATCAACTGACATTTGGTCTGTCTTTGGTCTGTAAAATTGTATAGTTCGTCTTCCAAAATCTACATCACTTGGTCTAATTTTATTTAGTTCTCCCTCGTGCCTAAGTCCTGTATCAAAAGCGAATGAAAACAAATCATTCCAAAATTTATCAGTTGTATTATTTAGTAATATCTTTTGTTCAGATTTAGTTAATGCAAACTTTTGTTGTGAATGTTTTCTTGGCAGGTCTTCAACTCCCATATCTTTGACCCTGCTGTCAGAGTTTGGCAAGTCTTTATCTTCAATTAATTTATTCTTTAATGCTTCTCTTAATATAATTCTAAGACAACCAAGTCGTTGATTGATAGATGAATTACTACAAGTACCTCTTGAATTGTTATCTCTGTTTTTAATATGATTGACTAAAAACTTTTTAAATTCTTCTATCTGATAAATAGTAAATGAATTAAGTTTTTTATTATCTCCGAAAAAATAGATAAGGTCTTTGTAATAATCTTCTTGTAATTTATTTTTTAATTTTATGTTTTTAAATACACTTGCCAATGTAGGTTCAGTAGTATTTTGTAATAGTTTGTGAATAAAATTTTTATCATTGAGTTGTAATTCCATTTGTCTTTTCTCTGTCAATGCTTCGGACAATGACTTTTCAAACTCTGTCTTTTGTTCAGCTTCAGTCTGAGAAGACTTGATTGCTACTTGTATTACTTTGGTTAAAACTATTGGTGGTTCTTTTGGGTTAATGACTTTGCTTTTTTTGACATATAAATTATTATTTTTTCTTAGTGTTATACTTCTTGGAAGTTTATCTTTGATATACTTTTCTAATGATGACTTCATAATTTTTCCTTTTGGTTATGCACTAGCCACCATTTAAGATGGCTAATGCAGTATAAAAAACAACCTAGCTTTTGTGGTTGAAGCAAAATGACTTACACTAAGTCTTCTGCTGTCTGATATATGATAACTTCCTCATCAACTTTAGGTGCATTACCTATGTCGGTAATGACTTTAGCTAACGTCTCAGCTAACACGCTTTTATCTTCATCAGGTAATGCGTGTGCCTTGTTCGGAAGTTTCTTTACCACTTCTATCTTCATTGTTTTCTATCCTTTTTATGAGAACCTTATCAGGTTTCACATATCGTTTTATAATTGTGCCATTGCTAAGAATAATTTGTTCAGTCAATGCTAATGACTTCAACTTCTTTTTTATTCTTTCATCAACAGCTTTATCAGTATCAATTGTTATCTTGAAAAGGTAATCACCATAAACGTAATACTTTGTTTGTCGTTTATTACTTTTCATAATGACTACGTAATCAGGTTTGATACGTTTCTTTACTCTGTTTGACATAAAAGACATTATGAAAACTCCACTACTTCAATATCCCTATTTGGATATTCTTTTTTCATTTCTTTTATGCAGTCTTTCTCTATTTCTTTTATATCAATGTAGACTTTATTTTCATCATCATCTACTGAATGATATATAGTTGCTTTTGCCATAGTTAAGCCCTTTTCTTTCTTTGTAGTTTGTATTGTTGTTCAACACAATCTTTCACCATCAAACAAAATTGACCTACAACTTTGTCAATGTTTACTTTTTTGCCGACCTTGTTTTTAATAATTTTATTATTATTAAAGTGCCAGTCTGCTTTTTGTTCTAAAGCTGTGCTAATGACTTCAACATAGTCTTTAATTAATACAACTTTATATTTTTTTAGCTTCTTTGCTGTTCCTGTCCACGCCATTTTTCCTTTTCCTTTCATTGTTAAAAAATAATTATTCCGAGAATGAAACCGACAATGAAGCAGACAATCTCTGTCCTATAATACAGACTTGTCACCCCCAAATCTCGCTTCCAGTCTTTTGGTGTTTTTCCGAAAATAATCATTTTGCCTTTCCTTTGTTTACGTTAGTTATATTGAAGCCAATGTCAATTCAATTGTCTTAAATAATTGATAATGACAACAGGAACTTTGTGTTTGCCAATGTACCAATTGTTGATAGTTTGGCGAGAAACACCCAGTTTCTGACTGGCTTCAATTTTAGTTTTAAAAAGCGTATCAACTAGCTTTTTAAATTCGGTTTGCTTTTCCATATTAATAAAATTAACCCCAATGAAATCAAAAAATATAACATTTATTGACCCCCTAGCATTTGTAAATATAATAAGTTGTTCCGTTTATTTCTTCTTCGTTTTCATTGCCATCATATTGGCTTAGAAAATGACCCCTACCATCTGAAGAAATAGCGTCATTCACAAAGTCATCTTTGTCGTCAATGAGAGATAAAACAGCGTCATTTGAACTTTCGCACTTTTCAGAAAGAACCTTAAAAACTTCTTCATCAACGTCACCCTTTGAGTGACAAGATAAAAAAGAAGAATTAAAAGCCCACGCAGTGTCTAAAATATATTCCTTTGCTTTTTCATCTGCTTCATCATCAGTTAAAACCAGATAATCACGACCACCGAAAGAATAATAATCATTGCTTTCTTCAATCATTCTTAAATCTTCATTATCTAGGTCTAAATGTTTCGCCAACGCTTGAACCTGTTCGTCAAACATTTCTGGCTTGTCTTGTTGTTGTGTTTGTGTTTCTGTCGTCATTGTTTGTTTCCTTTCTTTGTTAATAATAAAAACAATACAGGAAAGAAACTTGTCAGTCAAGATACTTGACAAAATAAATACTGGTCAATTTTGTCGCACCCTTTTCAATATAAATAACCAATGACCAAACGCCCTGAACCATCATTTAAATAGAACCCCTGCGTCTCTGGTCTTCCTTTTATATATTCCCAAGTATGAGTTGAAATTCTATTTTTTATCTTTTCGGCTTCCTCACTACATTTAATATTTATTTCTTCTGGGTGTTCCGTTTCTAGTTTTATTGGTGCTTCGTGTTTGTCTTGTAATATTGAGCCATCAAGATTTAAAATAAGAATAGAAATAAAACAAATAGTTTTCATAAAGTTTCAAAACAGATAATGAGAAGAATGAAAGCGAACAAAAAAATCAGAAAATCAAGAAAATAAATCTGCGAAAGTCTTGAAGACTATCACAAAACAAAAAAGACAAGGGCTTTTCGCTATAAATAAAGTAGATGGTCTACAATACACCCCCACCCCTATAAAAAAGAAGCACACGCACAGGGGTAAAATAAAATTTAAGTACACACGTAAGGTTGTCAGATTTTTTTACTAAAATTTTTTACCAGAAAAGAACTTATCGTATAACGAGTAGTCTATCGCATACCCTAAAAAGTCCTCTACATTGTTTAATATAAAGTTTTTAACCTCTTTATTCTTTTCGGTTTTACTTAATTTAATTCCATCTACATTAGAAACAAGAAAACCCTTGTTCATAATTATAAAATGTTTAATTAGTTTATCTAATCGTTTCTCTGTCTTATGTTTCTTAAAGAGTGCCTTTAGATATATTACTTTTGGTTCTTCTATACTCATAAACTTTATTTACTATAAGATACAACCTATAGTCAAATGTTGTTGGTTGCTCTTATATAAGGATAAAGTATAACTATAGTTTAACTATAAGTAATATCCTAATAGTGGCACTTAATTAAAAAACAACAAAATCAAACAACTTTAAGAGCATTTCTAACCATAGAAGCTATTTTCTTACTATATTTTGCTCTTTTTCTATTCTTTCTTTTCTTTGCAGTAGACCTTGCGTACTCCTGTGGTGACAGCTTCTGTATCACCTTTTCTGGTAAATACCTTTCACCAGTGACACTAGACTTCTTTCCTGACTTGGTTCTCCACTTCTGAGCCGACCAGTTCTTCAAAGACTTCTGAGAGGGTGCTAAAGCCATTATCTATAACCCCCACCTGCTTTCTTATAAAGACGTGCTAGTGCTTGGGCTTTTCTTCCTGACCATTTTCCACTAGGTGTACCATAAGAATTACTATTCATTAATCTTTGAAATATTCTTTTACGTAGAGTAGGTTTGGTATAATTACCTGCTTTGTTTACTGTTGATTTTTTCTTCATTTTCTTCCTTAAAATTAGTATTCATAAAACAAGACTGACAATAATTTTTATTATCATAAGTTATATCAGCTTTCTTTTTACATAGACAACACTTCATATTTTAATCCAAGTGTTATCAACTTTGTCTCCAAAGTATTTTTCCATTTCTTGATTAAATAACTCATCTTTTCTCATCTTCATAGCTAACTCTTGGTCTCTAGAAAGATGTTTAACCCAGTGATTACAAGCTACCTGTAGACAATCTATTCGGTCATCTTGTGGTAAAGAGTGGACTTCTTTTTGTAATCTACTTAGTTGATAGAATAGTTGATACCTTAGTGCTGTCTCTTGTGGGTACAACATATTAGTTTCTTCGTAATCCTTTTTGATTACATACTTATCTACAATTAATCTATGTTGTGAAATAATAGGTTCTAACGTATCTAATATTCTTCTATGTTTATTAGAAGTTTGTCTTACCATTTCTGTAGTACAAGGATATTGCTTAATTAAATATGGTTTTAACAAAGCGTCAAACATTCCTTGACCAAAGTTTTCTTCAATTAATATTTTATTAACTTTGTGTTTCTTTGCTACGTCTACTAATTTAGATAACGTATGTTCAGAATAACCTGCATTGAAACCACCAATATCTAAAAGATAAATATTACCGTTTGCAAACTTAGTTATACAATAAGCAGTTTCATCTTTACCTTTACCACTAGGGTCAATCGCCATCACACACCCTGTATATGGAAGCCACTGACCTTGTATATTCATAGGTCTAAAATAAGCGTCACCCTGAAGTCCAACATTAGGTAAATCATTATGTTGTAGTTCAGGACTAGAAGCCCATATTACTTTTTCTGGTGCATTGTCAGGATTACAATTCATTACAATTAAATCCGACAATTTTAGTGGGAATTTGTTTAAATCAGAAAGTGTAGTATCTAGTTGATACTGCATATTGAAACCTAGTCTCCCATAACTAGCTTCTCTTTCTAGTAAGTCTTTTTCGTCAAATCTCGTAGGGTCAGTTGGTTTACCTATAAGTTCAGTAGACCAAGTATTGTTAATTATAGGTGCTAAATTAGAACCATAGGATTTTATCTGTTTTTCACTAGGGTATCTAGCAGTCCAATATCTGACCTTATATCCTCTCTCTTGTAGCTTATTATATATGCTTTGCTCGGTCTGAGGTGTACCCAGATAGACAATTCTAGAGGTATCTGGCTTAATCACTGCTTCAAACTCTTTTATGGCTTCTGAGAGCTTATCTCTCATAAACTGAGTTTGCGTATTTCCTGACGTTTCTACGTCATCAGCTACCACTAAATCAGCACGTGAACCTGTAATTTGTGACGTAATTCCTAGTGATTTTACACTGGGTTGTTGTGAAGCTATAGCAGTATTTACGTCAAAACTTATCTTAGATTGTCTTTGTTCGTCTCGTGGATATAAATGTTGTAATATTGGAATTTCGTGTAGCAATCTAAGGCAAAATGTACTAAAATCGTCTGCCCTATTTTTAGAAGCAGATACAACTAATATATTAACATTTGGATTTAATAGTAATCTCCACAATACATAAGAAGCTGTTATCCAACTTTTTCCGACACCCCTGAAAGCAGATACAATTATTCTACTATCACCATTAGCTATATAGTCAGCTATGTCGTATTGTATTTTAGTTGGTTCAGGTAGATTTAAATGCTTCCAAGTGATGTATAGAAAATTCCTAAAGTCAGTTAGTCTTGACAGGATTTTTTCGTTTTTCATCAAAAGGTAGTTCTTCTATAAGTTTTTGAAGTGGACTGTCCTGTGTAGGTACAGCGTCTATATTATTATCCTTTAAAAATTGTCTTGCTACATTTAAATCTGAAGACTTAACTTCAGGGTCTTTTACTCTTTCTAGTAATTTGTTTGCTAGAACTCCGTGAAGTTCTTTTAGTTTTTCATCACTCATTGATTTCTCTCTATTCTTATAATTTTCATATCATCACTTAATTCTGCTTTTACTTTAGAACAAATATAAAGAGAATTACTATTTCTCGTAGCTATTCTTTTTTTCTCAATACATTTTGAAACTGAGGGCATATATGTAAATTCAACTAATTTTTGTTCTACTCCAACAAACATTAATAATGCCATTACTTCTACCATTAGTGATTACCATTTTTTCTAATTAATTTTTCTACGTCTTCTTGTAGTTTATCTATTTTTTTATTTGCTTCAGTTAATAAAACTTTAGTGTGAATATTTTCGTCTAATTGAATTTGATGTTTTTCTAATAACTTTGCGTTCATTTCAATTAACATTAGCATTTCTAAATTCTTTGGTGTTTGCTCTGCCTTTTTTAAGAGGTCAGCTTTCATCAGTTGTTCTGAAGTTTCTAAAACATTTATTCTTTCTACTATTCCAAAGTAAGCCCAAACACCTACAGCTACTGCAACCACTATACTTATAAGATTTCTCATAGGCATAGCTATTGAAGTGTTATCAGATATTTTCACCTACCTTAACTCCTTGACAATAAAATTTAATTGACAATTTTTCATCTTCAATTCTATCAGAATAATTTGTTATTAATAAGTTATGCGAAGATTGATAACCTTGTAATATACAATCAGTATAATTTTCAAACTCTACAGGCACTACGTGACTTTCAAAACAAGGTGGATTTCCTACATTTATAAAACTACATACATACAAAATTAGTACATATTTCATTTTATATTTAAAAATCCAACAATAGAAACAATTAGAGTTCCAATAAATACTAAAACTGCTACTGCACCTTTACCTTTGGAAACGTCTTGTCTAAGAGATTTTACTTCTCTTTTTAATTCATTAATGCTGTCATTAAGAGTTTTCATTCTTTCAGCACAAATTTTTTCGTGTGCAGAAAGTCTTACTCCTGTAGCTTGTTCAACAAACTCTTTGGCAGTAATTTTTTTTCTAGGCATATTAAAAATAATTAAATATTATATTTGTTTTATAATTTTGATTAGTACAACTTGTACTCTTATGTTTTTTACTAGTATCAAATAATAGAACTCTATTTTCTTTTGTTTCTATTTTTGTATTGTCTTCAAGAATTGTAAAACCATCATTAGTATTCATCATTAACAATGCCCCTTTATGTTCAAAGTCATAATCAATATGAAATTCGTGTTCTATAATTTTATGAGTTCTTGGATATAAATTAGCTTTTATTCTTAATAATGATTTAACTTCTAATTTTTTTAATACAGGTTCTAAATCACTAAATTGATTTGAATTTATTCTACTATTTTCAAAAAATTTGTGAGTAAAATTGTAGTGTTCTTTATTAGGATTATCAGTACCTGTAATACCTTGTGATAAAAACCAAGCAAAGTTATGATGTTCTAGTGTACCATTTCCACCTGCACCACCTTCCATACTGTAAGTGTCTGTTGCAGTACTTGTTCCATTGTTCCAACCTGTTATTGAGTGCGTGTTGTGTACTCTAGGTGAACGACCACCGTCTGCCGATACCGTTCCGTTGTTTGTGTATGTTCCTTTATATGCAAGTACAATGTTTCCACCCCCACCTGCACCACCTGAAGCAATCCACTGACCTGTACCATTTCGGCTACAATGACGTGAGCCACCTCTTGCTAAAATTTTTCCACTTGAACCAACTGTTAAATTTCCTTTAACAACTAAAATAATTAAACCACCAACTCCCTGACCGAACTCTGCGTCTGGTGTAAAAATACCGTCACCTGCTGTATTGGTGTCAGAACCTTGTGGGTTTCCACTACCCCCAGACCCAACTGCACCGTGACCTGTTGCCGAGTTTCCACCTGCACCAGACCAATTAGTTCCACCTGTGACCGAACCGTTGTTATCTACTGAGCCACCACCAGACCCACCTGCAAAGCAAGAGCCATAAGCACCTGCCCCTGAATTACCTACATAGTTTGCACCCCCAGAGCCACCACCCCCAGTTTGCCCTGTTGAGCCATTTGAACCTGCTATCCCAACATTATTTGCAGATTGACTAGCACCACCATTAGCACCTTGTCTTACTAGAGTTATAATATCTCCATTTGAAGACAGAGTTCTAAAGTTTGCTAAAATATTTCTAGCGTCATTTCCTGCACCATTAAATAAAGTGTTAGAAGCAGTCAGTGATGACGAGCCACCAGAAGTTAAGAATGGTAATCGCAATCCATTACTATCTACTGCGTTGTTATCTGAACCACCTGCTGTCGTTGGATTTGCAAAGCCACCTTTTGATGACATTTGTAAAGTTCCGTTAATAGTACAATCACCTTGAACAAGAATAAATAAACCTCTGCACGGTTGGTCTACTGTCACAGTATCCCCACTATCTATAATCATAGAGGTATATTGTTTTACGACCATATCACCATCATAAGAACCACTCTTATTAGGTACTGTATAAGTCACATCTGCCATTTTAATTTTCTCCTTATGGTGTTGTATCTAATGCACCATCTGAACCATCACCGAAATAGTTAGTTGGTGGTGTTATTAATATTGAAAAATTTCTGTCGGTATAGTTAGAACCAGAAGTTGCTCGTAGAGTAAAAGATATAGTTGTGTCTGAACCTACGTCTGTTGGGTCTCCTGAAATAACTCCTGTTGAACTATTAAGTGTTAAATTTTGTCCTGATAAAACTGAGCCACCTGTCTCTGTGTACGCAATAGTGTCTCCCTCTGTGTCTGTTGCCACAACCGTAAAATGGTTGCCAGTATCATTTGAAGCTATTGTACCTAATGAGCCACTAGCAGTACTCCAAACTGGTTTAGCATTTATATTAAAAGCGTCTTCTTTAATTGAAGTTAATCCACTTAGAGAAGAAATTTTCACGTCAAAAGGTTCTTTAGTAATATCAATATTTGTATTAATTCTTGAAGTTATTTGAGTGTCAGAATTAACAGTGACAGTTGGCGAAGTGTATTCTGTGCCATCAGTACCAACAAATTTTACAGTAGAACCTGAAGTAAAGTTTGTGCCAGTTATTACTAAATCAAAACCTGCTAAGACTTCTGTCTCCGTAGGATTACTGTTGTTTACTGAAGAAATCAACGGTGCAATGTCAATAGCTTTAAACTCCGTACCATTGTAATATTCAGCAAGGTTTGTTGTAGTGTTAAATCTAATTTGACCTGCTGTTGAGCCACGCTGTGCTGTTGTTCCTGAAGCTACTTTAGTACCCTCAGTACCAGTGTCAGTGATATTTTCAAATTTGAAATCAGCTATGTCTCTAGCTTTTGTCATTTAACTCTCCTTGAATTTATGATTTATGAAATATGAAGTGTAATATTAGCTTCTTCTTCAGTCATTGGCTCACCTGCCATTAACTTAGCTTTAGCACTAGCTTTTAAATCTTCTCTAGCTTGTGCTTCATCTATATTAGCTTGTTTTTCTTCTGCTGATTGTTTTGGTGTAAAATTAGTTCCATCATAATTAAAACC
>LULK01002297.1_pt1 | contig 15129 bp, 18 predicted proteins | sample 728181 | NCBI WGS metagenome assembly LULK01 (sample SAMN03860291, study PRJNA289734) | marine metagenome | biome: seawater column; feature: ocean; material: water; isolation source: Red Sea water column Station 169 - depth 10m | place: Saudi Arabia: Red Sea | collected 2011-10-15 | depth 10 m | reverse complement strand
ACAGGTGATTTGTGGGCTACAAATGCATTAGAGAATAAACCAGGCATAGCATTTACATCAACAAGTTCAATGCATGGTGGTCAAGAAACAACTCTTTTTAGTTTAATTACTTTCATGTTACATCATGGAATGGTTGTAGCTGGAACGCCCTATTCTATTGATGAACTAAATAAAACAAAGTCAGGAGGAACACCTTACGGCCCCTCTCATGTTGAAAATTTTAATTCCTCAAGTGATTTAACCAAAGATGAATATGAAATTGCAAAGAAAACTGGATCGAGGCTTGGCAAATTAGCAATGAAAATCAATGATTAGTATTTCTAATTACAAACTCCTGTTAAATTTAATCTTTATATGTTTGTTTATTTCAAAATTTTTCAATGTTATTCAACAAAGAATTGATATATTTATGTTCATCTTTTGGATAGCACCCATATTAATTTTTTACATCTTTATGAATAAATTAGTAATAAGAGCCTATCAATGGTTTTGTTTTTTGTTGATCATATACTTTCTATCTTGCTCATTAAGAGTTTTTGGAACAGCCGCATACTGGTTAGATATTTTTGAATTATTTCTGATATGCTCATTATTTATTAGCACCATGTATGGACCAAGAATCATCAATAATATGAACTAAAATGCGTTTACTTAGTCCTATATATGGCATATCATCATAATTTTTTTTTGGAGTAATTAATGAGTAAAGTTCAATCAGTATGGTCAAAAGCCGATAAATTTTTAACATTATCAAGAAAAATAATTGTTAACTTATTCACCGTTGTCGTGCTTATAGTGATTACGTTTTCACTGATAGGTGGAATCGGTTCTTTTTTTTCTGAAGAAGAAAGCATTTCAACAAAAGACAAAATTTTATGGTTTAAACCTATTGGAGTAGTAGTAGATAATGCTTCAAGCTCATCGACATCTCTTGATGCTCTTCTTCTTGGCTCAACTGATATTCAACAACATGAATTGGAAGATCTCATTAAGGTTTTAGAAAATGCAGCTGATGATAAAAACCTTGCTGCAGTTTATATTAACGTATCTGAGCTTGGAATGTATTATGCTTCAGCATTTGAAATTGCCAAAGCAGTCAAAAATATTAAAGATAAGGGGAAAAGAGTAATAGCTTATGGTGAAAACTTTGGAAATAATGCTTTTTTAATTAGTTCACAAGCAAATGAAATTATATTGAATAAATATGGTCAAGTATCTTCCTTTGGTTTTTCAAGAAAAAGAGAGTATGTAAAAGATCTTTATGAAAATATTAAACTAAATCAACATGTATTTATCGCAGGAGAATGGAAAACTGGTCCAGAGAATTTCACTAGAAATACTATGTCCGAAGAGGATAAAACCCAATGGAATGAGTTTGCTGACCCCCTTTGGAAAAAAATGACAGATTTAATGGAAAGTGGAAGAAGTCTTGATAGTGGAACAATCCAAAATTATGGTGACTCTTTTTGGGAATTAGCACTTGAAGAGCCGGAAGTTTCCCAAATTGCTCTTAATCAAGGATTGGTGGATATGGTTTTTACAGTTGAGGAATTAAGGCATTGGTTCTTTGATAAATATCCAAATAAAGATAATGACGTAAATAAATTTCCTGACTCAATATCAATCTATGACTATTTATCTACAATTGAATCTGAAGAAAATAATTCCAAGAATAAAATTGCAGTTATTAACATAGAGGGTGCGATTTCTACTGGTGAATCAATTTACGGAATTGCAGGCTCAGATACAATTGTTAAAAATATCAGAAAAGCAATAAAAGATGATGAAGTTAAAGCTCTTGTTCTTCAGGTAAATAGTCCTGGTGGCGGAGTTTATCCAAGCGAATTAATTACAAATGCACTAAGTGAATTTAAAGATACTAATCGACCAATAGTAAGCTCAATGGGAGATATTGCTGCATCAGGCGGAGTATGGGTAACAACACTATCTGACGAAATATGGGCTAAAGAGGAAACTTTGACTGGTTCAATTGGAGTTTATGGTGCTCTTACAACTATTGAAAACTTATATGACTGGGTAGGCATTCAAGTTGATGGAGTTAGTTCAACAGATGCAGCTAATTGGGATCCAAGATTTGAAATGCCTGAAAACGTAACAAGTGCTATACAAGCTTCGGTTGATGATATATACAATAAATTTGTAAATAAAGTCTCTACGAATAGAAATATGCGTTATGAAGAGGTTCATGCTATTGCTAAAGGAAGAATATGGTCTGGAAAAAAAGCCTTACAATTAGGTTTAATAGATAAAATTGGAGAGCTAGATGATGCAATAGAATCTGCATCAGCAATGGCTGAAATTGATAACTACAAAGTAGTAAGATATTTCAAGGAATTAGATCCATTTGAAATTTTTATAAGTGAACTTCTTGATAATCTTGATATTAAATTTAATTTTGGCACTAAATCAAAGAAGATATTAAATTTAATGAACAACCAATATAAATTTATAAACGAAGAGAAGGATGTTGATATGGTGTCTTTTTGCTTTGAATGTGAATATTTCAATACTAAATAATTTCTTTTATTAACGGTATTGTTATTTTTCTCTTTAACTCCATCGAAAGCTGATCTAGTTTACTGATAATCTTAATTAGATCTGACATATTTCTTTTTGTATATGTAACAAGATAATTAATTTCTTTATTTCCCAAATTAATTGACCTTAATTGAGAAACAAATTTTATTGCTTCTGGCAAGTTCTCATCACTAATTGGATAAAGTTCGATATGGTCAATTTTTTTTATTCGCGATCTTAAGTCTTCCAACTCAAAATTTATTGATGATGGATTTTTGCATGAAGAAAAAATTAATCGACAATTTGATGAAAGACAGTCATTTATTAGATTAAAAATTCCAACTTCCCAATCTTTATTTGATGCGATTAAATCAATATCATCGAGACATATAAGATCTAATCCTTCCAATGAATCTATAAAACCAGTTCCATGCTTAATTGCTTCAGAAATTGGTATGTAAACTGAAGAATTATAATCTGACGCATAATAATTACATGTAGATTGAAGTAAGAATGACTTTCCAGAGTCTTCAGCTCCATACAAAAAAACATCCTCATTACTTTTCAAAGCTAATTTAACTTCTTCGTTAGGCGAGTCAAAGAAAAAATCGTCAAATGTGAATTTATTTTGTTTACTCCATGGAAATGTTAATTGCTGCGGCTTATTCATTATGATAAGTCCTAAGATCTCGAACCCAATTGTATGCGTATACAATCAAACTAAGGATAGTTACAAGGATTATAAATACATCAAGAGGAAACAATTCAAAATCTAACTCAATTATTACTTTTAGGAAAATAATAGCAATATAGATTATTTGCAAAGTGGTAGTTAACTTCCCAAGAAAATTTGGTGTCGGTGTATCAGATTCAATAACTGACATTCTAATAGCGGCTCCTAACAGAATGGCAACATCTCTGCTAAAAAAAATAACAAAGATATAAAATGGAATATATTGATTAAGCCATAAAATAAAGATAGATCCTGAAAGAAGAATTTTATCTGCAACCGGATCTAAAAGAGTTCCAAGCTCAGTTTGCCAATTCATTTTTCTAGCAATGAAGCCATCCAATCCATCAGTGACTGAAGCAACAATAAAGTAAATAATACTTATTTCAAAATTTCCTAAATAAATATTATTTAAAATTGGATAAACTAGAGCTATTCTTATAATGGTTAGCAAGTTAGGAATAAATATAAAATACTTCTTCATCTTACAAAGTTAATGTTAATCTCAGAGCTATCTTTAAATTTACTGACAATCTCAAAATAATTACTTGCAGATATTTCTTTGACAATTGAATCAAAGTCACCATATATATTAAGCTTGTAAAAAACAGTATCTATATCAAATCTATTTATATCTATATCTTTTAATCCAACCAGATTCTCAATGAGTTTTCGTGAATTTTTATAATCTTGAAAAGAATTAATATTGGATACTGAAATGTTAATTATTTCTTTTTTTGATGTATTGATTTGGTTTTTTTCAAGAATTTTGTTTATTCTGAAATTAGTATGCTCTTTAAACTTATCAATAAAATTTTTTACAAAATCTTTGTCATCTATATTCATATTAATATCGCCATCGATTGACCATTGATCGATACCTATTTTTGATATTTTGATCTTTATTAATTCATCAAAAATATATTTTTCGTAAATGATATCTTCAAGATCAATAAGCTTCTTATAGTTAAGTAACTGATTAACTTCAACTAAATCGAGCTCAGGGAGTTCAAGAAAAATTCCTCTTATAGAGGACTCTTTTTTCAAATAGTTTTTTAATAAATCATCAAGTTCAGGATTATTTTTTAATAGAGTAGCTTTCAATAAAATTTTTACGCGCATTTCCAGCATTAATGATTCTCCATATATTTGATGGTGAATCGCTACCACTTAATCTGTAAATCATAGTGTTAAATGAATTATTTATTGATTTCTCAATTTGTGACGTGTTGTCAATTGGCTCAAAAACTGTAAAAAGTTTATCAAACTCCTTTCCAAAGCTAATATTAGAAAAGATAATAAGGCTTATTGAGGTATATTTTACAAATCTCATATTTTTTATTGTATGAAGGTATTCTAAATGACAAAAGAAATTATAGAAAATGATCCATACAAATTAGCTGGAGTTGATATCGATGCTGGCAACAATCTTATTGATAAAATAAAGAAAAGTGTTGCAGCATCTCATAATCAAAATGTTTTAAATAATATTGGAGGCTTTGCAGGTATGTATGAGCTTGATAAAGATATTGATAATCCTGTTTTGGTTGCATGTACAGATGGAGTTGGAACTAAAGTGTCGCTTGCTCAGGAGTTCAATGATCTTTCTGGCATTGGTCAAGATCTTGTAGCTATGTGTGTAAATGATTTAATTGTATGTGGAGCAAAACCTCTTTTTTTTCTAGATTATTATGCTTCATCTAAGCTTAATGTTAATGAAACGACTACTGTCATAAAAAGTATTGCAGATGCATGCACATTATATTGATAATAATTTTGATCTTGCAGGATTTTCAGTTGGATGTGTCAGCAAGGATAAAATAATTAAAAATGATAATGTCATGTGTGATAATGTAGTGATAGGCATTGAGTCAAGCGGTCCGCATTCAAATGGATTCTCTTTGATAAGAAAGATTATTAAAGAATCTAAATTAACTAAAGAGGAAAAAACTAACATCGCTAAAAACTGTCTTAAGCCCACTTTACTTTATCCAAGGTTAATTATGGAATTAATTTCAAATTATAAGATTAATGCCCTTTCGCATATTACTGGTGGTGGTCTTACAGAAAATCTACCAAGATCTATAACAAATGACCTCTGTGTAGAAATTGATACTAATTCATGGGAAATGCCAGATATTTTTAAATGGTTAAAAGAAAATGGAAACATATCTGATAGTGACATGTATAAAATATTTAATTGTGGAATAGGCATGGTGCTTTTTGTTGATAAAGATCAAGTATTAAACATCTCTAAAAGAATAAAAGAATTAGATATGAATAGTTTTGTGATTGGAACTGTCAAAGATAAAAAGGAAAAATCTTCTGTAATATTTGTCTAAATACTTAAAATGAAAAAAATAGTAGTCTTGATATCAGGCAGCGGATCTAATTTAGAAGCAATCATAGAATCATGTGCTGCGAAAATGATTAACGGAAGGGTTATTCAGGTGATATCAAACAATCCGGATGCATACGGGCTGACCAGAGCTGCAAAGTTTAATATTGCTTCAAAGATTATTGATCATAAAAAGTTTTCGTCAAGAATTGATTTTGAAAATTCGTTAGAAGAATTTTTAGATAAACTCAGTCCAGATTTAGTTGTTTTGGCAGGCTTCATGAGAATACTTGGTCCTAAAATTACATCTAAATTTTTCAATAAAATGATCAATCTTCATCCTTCTCTTCTTCCCAAATATCCAGGATTAAATACTCATGAAAAAGTTCTTGAAAATAAAGATCCTCGTCATGGCATTTCAATACATTATGTTTCATCCGAATTAGATGCTGGTCCATTAATTGCTCAAGGATTAATTGATATAAATAAAGATGAAACTTTGGAGAATATGATTAAACGTATTCATAAAATAGAACACTTGTTACTACCAGAAATTATAAATGAGATTTGCAATGAAAATATTTATCTAGATAATAACGAGGTCAAATATCGAAATATTAATTTACACAACCACAAGTTAATTAAAAGAAGTTATGAAATCTGATTTAATACATTTTCTTTTGGCGATTTTTATTTCAACGTATGCCATTTCGTCTGAAATACCTGCTTATTCGGCAAAATATAACTTTAAATCAGAAGAAATATCAATTTCTGGAGTAAGAGAATTTTATAAAACTGAAAATGGTCATGAGATGAAATTTAAGGCATCAAATCTATTTGCAAATTTATTTTTTTTATCAAAATTTGGCATTAAAAATAACGAAGTTATTTCAGATTCATACGAAATAAAAATCAGACCAAAATTTCTTGATAGAGATCAATACTTAAATTTTGATTACGAGACTATGGAGGTTCGCTCTGAAGGTATTAACAAGTGGGTTGCATCTTTGAAGGATAAATTAGTATATGATCCTTTAAATGTTCAAATCATGATAAGAACAAAGGTAAAACAGGGTCTAAAAAGTTTCAAAATTAATATTGTAGATATGGAAGAAGGAGGATCGAAATCTTACGAATTTAATGTTGTTGGACTTGAAGAATGTATGTTTAATGGACAAACATTACAATGCGTAATACTTGAAAGAACAAGATCAAATAGTGATAGAAAAGTAACCTATTATCTTGCTGAAGAGCTCGAACACATGTTCATTAAAATAATTGATGCGAGTCCTAGATTCGTTGTATTTGAGAACTCAAGAGTAACATGACCCTCCCATTCAGGTTCAAGCGGAGTTACGTTTACAATAATTCCGCATCTTGCATATGTTGATTTTCCTAAACATACAGTAAGAATATTCCTGGGAATTTTAAAATACTCAACGGTTCTAGCCAATGCAAAAGAATTTGGAGGAATAATACAAACATCTGAATTAATATCCACAAAACTTTTTTCATCAAATGACTTGGGATCGACTATCGCAGAATGAATATTTGTAAAAACTTTAAATTCATTGGAGCATCTGACGTCATATCCATAACTAGAAACTCCATAAGAAATTAGTTTATTACCATTATCATCAAGCCTTACTTGATTTTTCGAAAATGGATCAATCATATTATGCTCCTGTGACATTTTTTGAATCCATTTATCTGATTTAATCGACATCTATTTCTATCCTTCCTTCTATTGCCCTAGCAATTGTAGTTCCATCAACATACTCTAATTCTCCTCCAATTGGAATACCATAAGAAATTCTTGAAACCTTTGCACTTTTTATATGATCTTTTATAAATATTGCTGTTGCATCACCTTCTACGGTGCTACTAGTTGCAAGGATTACTTCTTTTACTTCATCATTATTAGTAATGTTTAATAGGTCATCAATACCCAAATCTTCTGGTCCAATTCCATCAATTGGCGACAGCCTTCCTAATAAAACAAAATATCTGCCTCTATAGCCACCAGTTGACTCAATGGCTAATACATCAGATGGACTCTCAACAACACAAATACTGTTTGTATCTCTTGTTGAATCAGAGCAAACTCCACATAAATTATTTGATGTAAGCATTCTGCAATTTGAGCATCTTTGAATACTTTCGATGGCATTAGATAGAGTGTTTGCTAATATGCTAGCACCATCTTTATTCCTATCAAGTAAATACAATGCCATTCTTTGAGCAGATTTTTTCCCAACACCAGGTAGGATAGTTAATGCATTTATAAGTTCATTTAATAGATCTTGGTTCATTGTTTACTTTGAGGGTTTAATGGTTTCTGGCTTTATCTTTCCATTAAATTTTTTAACAAAATCTTGTATTTCTTTATCATTACTTATTTGATCTTTTGCCAAGTTTTCTTCTTTTTCTATTTTACTTTCATTTAATTGGATTGGAGAATTAATTACATCTCCTTTTTCAATTTTAATATTAATTTTGTTTGAAAATATACTCTCAACGGCTGTTTTAAATTCCGACATAATATTCTCGGGCACTTCTCCTGAATTTAAATCTGCTTTTAAAATCATACCTTCATTATTGTGTGAAAATAACGACATATTTCCAAAATAATTTCTTGCAAAAGGACTTAATTTTAAAGAATTAAATAATTTCACCCAGTCTTCGTTATTGTTAAGGAACTTTTTTTTGCTTGATTCTTCAGACGAAGGGCTGTTAACTTTTTTTATTTTTTCATCAACTTTTTTGAGATTTTTTTTTTCTGAATTACTTGGAGTTGAGTCTTGGTTATTTTCTGAAAGTTTCTGAAGGGGATTAAAAGTAAGCATTCTTAATAAACAAATTTCAAGACATTCTTTTGGACTTGGATGTACAGAAAATCTAGTAAAAGAATTCATACCGATTTCGTATAAAAGTTGACAAAACTCTTTATCAATTTTATTGGATACTTTTTTAATATTTTCACTTTCTGAATTATTAAGAACCTGTTCAAGTGAAACTTGATGAAGAATACTTATCAAATCTCGAAGAATAACATCATATTCTGGTAACAACTGTTCAATTTCAGCAAGCTTATCAAAAACTTTCTTACCATCTCCATCGACTATGCCTTCTAAAAGCTCAAATAAAAGTGAATCATCGATTGTACCCAATAATTTCTTTACTTCATTACTATTAAGCTCGCCATTACCATGAGCTATAGCTTGATCCAGAATCGTCAAAGCATCTCTAACGGATCCGTTTGCAGATTTTGATATTAGTTGAGTACTTTCGTCATCATGTTTGATTTTTTCTTTCTTTAATATCTGATTTAGGTGGTTGTTTAACATTTCTTCATTGACTGTTTTAAGATTTAGCTGCAAACACCTTGATTGAACTGTCTTTGGGATTTTTTCTGGGTTGGTAGTTGCAAAAATAAATACAATATGGGACGGTGGTTCTTCTAAGGTCTTCAGAAGAGCATTGAAACTTGCGGTAGAAAGCATGTGAACTTCGTCAATGAGAAAAATCTTATATCTTCCTTTAGCAGGTTTGTATTCAACTGTTTCTATTAAGTCCCTTATTTTTTCAACTTGAGTATTAGATGCAGCATCAATTTCTAAAAAGTCAACACTTCTTCCAGCAGTAATTTCAATAGTATTAGAACATTTATTGCATGGTACTGATGTTGGCTTGGAGTTACTCTCGCAGTTTAAACATTTTGCTAAAATTCTTGCAATAGTAGTCTTACCAACTCCCCTTGTTCCTGAAAATATAAACGCTTGATGAATTTTTTCCGACTCAATGCTATTTACTAAAGCCTTAACAACATGCTCTTGGCCGATAACTTCTTCAAAGCAAGATGGTCTATATTTTCTAGCTAAAACCTCATAAGACATAGCATTGAATCATAACATGTCATTAGTAAAAACTGATTCGATTTCTTTAAATCTAAAACCTCTATTTTGTAGAAAACTTTTTTGTTTTAATTTTTCATTGGTATCAAAACTAGGTCCATCTTTGAATTTTTTTGAAAAAGCTAATTTAGCAGCCGATTCCCAATCACCCTCTTCAATAATTACATTACGTGATACTGATTCATCAATGCCTTTCGATGTCAATTCAAAAGCAATCTTTTTAGGCCCAAATCCTTTTCTTTTTCTAGCAGATACATAAGCTTCAGCAAATCTTGTATTATTTACTAAGTTATTATCACTGAGTTTTTCAATAACAGATTCTATTATTTCTTTATGTTCAAAGCGTGCAGATAGCTTTTCTTTAATCTCTTTAATTGAGTGTTCTCTTCTCGATAATAAATCTAGAGATTTGTTATATATTATATTGAATAGATCATCTGACATTATTCAAAAGGAATAACTCTTGATTTTCCATTTCTTTTTATGATTCTTACTTTTTGACCGGTATTATATGAAAAATTACCAACCTCTTGGATGATAGAAATAAAGCTACCAGACTCGGTCTCTATTAATAATTCAACTCCATCTTTCTTTGTGACTGCTGAACCAATCTCAGATCCAATAGCTGAACCTACCAAACCTCCTAAAACTGTAGCAATATCAGATTCTGGTTCTGAATCTGTTGTATTTTTGCCAACAGCTGCCCCAATAGCTGCTCCAGCAGCAGCACCAACTTCTCTATCACCTTCAATTGTTACAATTGAAACATCCATAATTGTTCCAAAAACCACATATTGTTGTTTTTGAGCATCCGATCTAGAAACAACATCTGGTTGTAATGAATTATTTACACAAGAAGATGTAATGAAAATAACCGCAATTAATAACAAGTTCTTCATGATTCTTCAGCTTTAGATAATTTATAGTGTTTTAGAAGGTCATCTTTAATAACATAGTATTTTCTGTTTTTTTCAAAGCCGTCTAAAAGCTTAACTTCATAAATTTTTTCAAAGTGTTTAGATTTTAAAATTTCTACCCTATCACCAGTGTTTAGTCTGACTAAGTTTTTTGAATCTATAATTGAAAACCTATCCCAATCTGAAAATAATCTTGCCTGATGGATGTTATACGCATCATTAGAAAAAAAATATAAAACCTTGCTATTTGAAGGAGTCAGTTTATTGCTTCTTGATTCAAGATACCACGTTTGACCCTCTTCGATAGAGGGTTGTGCATCTTTAGCATCAAAAATAGAAGCAAAAGAAAATATAAATGTAAGCAAAATAAATTTAGTTTTCATAATAATTTTGACAATTGAGTTTTAAAAAAGTTCTTATATAAGGATATTTTAAAATTACAAAAAAAGAAAGCTTGAAAAAATTAATAATGGCCATAAGTATTACTTGATGAAGATGCCATAACGGATCTTCGCTTTAACAAGTGTATGCTTATTTTAGATGCACATTTATATAGTTGCTTTAAAGGAGGACTATTATGATACTTAACTTTACAGACCCATTTTTCACAACACGTGTACTAGGGTTCGAACCTTTGTTTGATAGATTGCAAAGACTTTCTGAGTCTAATGAAAGATCGTCAAGCTATCCACCATACAACATTAGCAAAGACGGAAATTATTTTGCCATTGAGATTGCTGTAGCTGGATTGTCGAAAGTGTATATCAAGGAATTGCTCAAAGAGCATTTAAACAGCAATTTACCCTTTCTGAGGATGTTGTTGTTCAAGGTGCTGAATTGATTAATGGTTTATTAACCATCAGTCTTGAGAAAATTATTCCTGATGAAAAGAAACCCAGAATGATTGAGATCAAATCACCAAAAAGAATCTCAGGTAAATAACTTATATAATGTGAAATGGGGTGCATAATGCACCCCAAATGTTAAATAGGATAAAATTACATTTAATGAAATTTCTTAAAATATCCTTTCTATTATTTTTTTGCTTTTCGATAAATGCAGTGACTGTTAATACCGGTCATGCAAATGTCTCCTTAGTAAAGTTTGAGAATTTACAAGAGGGACAAAGCCAAACTCTTATTGGCATTAGAATGGACATGCAAGAGAATTGGCATACCTACTGGAAAAATCCTGGCGATTCAGGAGGCCCGATAAAAGTTAAATGGTCTTATGATGATAATATTTCAATAAGCGAGTTATTTTGGCCAACTCCAACTTTAATCCCATATGAACCACTAATGACATATGGATATAAGAATTTTGTAATTTTTCCCTTTGAGATAAATAATTCTAACGATAAGAATTCATATATAGAGGCAAATATTGATTTTTTAATATGTGATGATATTTGCGTTCCAGAAAAAGCATTAATCAAAACAAATCTTAATGAAATTAAAAATGATGTTGCACTGTATGATTGGTTTTTAAAAGCTCCTTCTCAGACACTTCCTGTGAAGGCATCACTTGATAGCGAGTTCATAAATATAAGGTTTTCTTGGCCTTTCGATGTTAGTTCTGCGATATTTTTTATAGATAATCAAGATATTGTTGAACATGCTTCAGATCAAAATCTGATCAAAGAAGAAAATAATTATCTTGTTAAGGTTAAAAAATTAGATGATGTTAAATCTTTTGAATATTTATCTGGGGTATTAAATATTAACGACAGTGAAAGTTTTATAATTGACGCTGAAATTGAAAATGCTACAAAAAACTCACTTGATATTTCTTTTTTACAAGCTTTAATTTTTGCCTTTGTAGGAGGCTTAATTCTAAATTTAATGCCATGCGTTTTTCCAATAATCTCATTAAAAGTTCTGAGTTTTGTCTCAATGAGTAATCAATCTTCATCAAAAATTAGAGCTCATGCTCTATTGTTTTGCGCTGGAGTAATGATTTCATTTCTGCTTATTGGATTTGCCATGATTTTGCTAAAACAAACTGGTTTATATCTGGGCTGGGGCTTTCAATTACAGTCGCCGCCTATTGTTGGATTACTCAGTTTATTAATGTTTGTAATTGGTTTAGTGCTGCTAAGCGATATAAATATAGGCTCATCATTAACTAGACTTGGTAATAAAGGAAACAGCGGTAGTTTGCTTGGTTCCTTTTCTACAGGTATTTTAGCTGTAATTGTTGCCTCACCATGCACAGCACCATTTATGGGGGCAGCACTTGGTTATGCATTAATTCAACCCTCTGTAATAACATTACCAGTCTTTTCTGCACTAGGTCTTGGTTTTGCATTTCCTTATTTTGTATTATCCGCCTCACCAAATTTAATAAACTACCTGCCGAAACCTGGTAATTGGATGGTTGCTTTGAAAGAATTTTTTGCATTTCCCATGTTTGCAACATCAATATGGTTAATATGGGTGTTTAGCATTCAAACATCTTCCAACGAGGTGATATTTCTATTAATGACGATTTTGATGATCTCTTTGTTAAAACTTGAAAGTTATGATTATGTTCAATGGAATAAAAATATAGAAAATGAATATAAAGACAAAAATCAAGCTTATTTAATTAATTTTACTGCTGCATGGTGCATAACATGCCAAACAAATGACAAAATTGCCTTATCAAGAGCAAGTGTTAAAGAATACATTCATAAAAATAACATTCAATACATTGTTGCCGATTGGACTAACAAAAATGATGAAATTCTAAAAACTCTTGAATCATATAATAGAAATGGAGTTCCATTGTATATTTTTTGGAAGCCTGGAATGAGCGAGTCTAAAATTTTACCTGCAATCTTAACAGAACAGATTTTATTAGAAAGTTTCAACAACTCTTAAATAATAATATAATTCGAACTTATAAATTTAATAGGCAATAATATGTTTGGTACACCTTTTCAAATATTTGGCACAATTCACCTTATAACAATATTTTCAGTGATAAATCTGAAAGTGATAAATCACTTATGAGCAAAGTAATCGCAGGAATAATAGCTGCACATGTCATTATTTCACCATATAAAGATCTTTATCTGTTAGCTAATCCATATGATTGGAGAGAAACAATTCCACTACATATGTGCGATCTTTCTGAAATATTTCTAATTTGGTTTTTATTAGGTGGGCCAAGAATTCTATATCTTTGCGCATTTTTTTGGGGTTTGGGTGGAGCATCTATGGCAATTCTTACACCAGATATCAGTCATCATGATTTAGATTACATATTTTTTATGATTGGTCACGGAATGATAATTGTTGGAATAATGTATGCAACTGTTGCTCTTGGTAATAGGCCTTATGCAAAAGATATATTAAAAGTTTCAGCAATTACTGCTTTTATATTATTGCCAATCGTCTATGTTATTAATTTGATCTTAGGTGATCCTGCAAATTTTTGGTATTTGATGGCTAAACCAGATGGTGCTTCTCTAATGGATGTATTTCCAGAACCGCCGTTGCATTTGTTAGTTACAACGCCACTTGCAATTGGGGTTTTTTACTTAATATATTTACCTTATTTTATAAAAGATAAAGCTGCAAGATAACTCATAACTTTGCTTAAATTTATAAAATAAACATAAAATAACAACATTATTATGGAAAATTTTATAAACCTTATCTCTGAAGTTTGGAATACAGGATTCTTAGGTATTGATCTGGGCTCAATAATTTCTTCTTTGTTAGTTATCTTAATAGCATTTCTTTTTAGAGGTTTTATTATTTCAATAATTCTTAATTCTTTTGAAAGGCTAGCCAGTAAAACAAAATCAAAGATAGATGACGAAATTCTTAATGCATTAAGAAGGCCAATTGGATTAGTGCCTATCACAATTGCTTTATACATTTGCACTTTAATATTACCTCTATCAGGTTTAATTGGTGACATAGCAACAAATGTAGTAAAAGCCTTTGTCATTTTTACTATTTTCAGCGCCCTAGCAAATAGTGTAAAACCAATTTTCGCCGCCCTCTCTACAAGCTCATGGCTTACAGCATCAATGCAAATGTGGCTTGAAAGAGCTTCAAAATTTATTGTCTGGGTAATTGGAGCAGCAATAATATTAGACATATTTGGTATTCAAATTGGTCCACTCGTTGCAGGTTTGGGATTATTTTCTGTCGCAGTAGCATTAGGCGCACAAGATTTCTTTAAAAATCTAATCTCAGGAATATTAATAATTGGTGAACACAGATTTCAGCCGGGTGACAGAATCGAGGTAAGTGGACAGCTCCATGGAATTGTAGAAAGCATTGGTTTTAGATCAACCGTAATTAGAACTTTTGATACTGCACCAATGATTATACCTAATAAAGATTTATCTGACGTTAAAGTAATTAATCATGGTGAAATGATTAATAGAAGAATAAACTGGAAAATTAATCTTATTTACTCAACAAGTGTTGAACAACTTGAGTCGATAAGAAATGAAATAAAAGATTACATAATTAAAAGCAATGACTTTACTACAGAGGGTGATTTAGATCCTGTTGTAAGAACTATTGAATTGGGTGGCAGTTCTATTGATTTAATGATTGTTGCTTACGCTGATCCAATGGGATTTGCTGCATTTAACGAAGTAAAAGAAAACCTGATCTTCAATATAATGAAAATTGTAAAGAGCAACAAATCTGAATTTGCTTACCCTTCAACTTCTCTATATGTTGAATC
>LULK01001314.1_pt1 | contig 15206 bp, 11 predicted proteins | sample 728181 | NCBI WGS metagenome assembly LULK01 (sample SAMN03860291, study PRJNA289734) | marine metagenome | biome: seawater column; feature: ocean; material: water; isolation source: Red Sea water column Station 169 - depth 10m | place: Saudi Arabia: Red Sea | collected 2011-10-15 | depth 10 m | reverse complement strand
GCCCAGGACGTCGTCACCGGCGGTGACCCGATCGAGGGCACCACCCAGGGCAAGAGGAAGCGCAAGGGCAGCAGCGGTACGGCGGCGCTCCCCAAGCCCCAGCGGCTGCCCGGCGGGTTGCCGAAGCGTGCCAGCAACTGCGTGGTCAGCACCGACAGCTCCTTGGAGGTCGCCAGCTTCAACATCCACTCGGGGTGGAACCGCGGGCGCACCCGGCTGATGCTGCCGCAGATCGCGCGCGAGATGGACGCCCTCGACGTGGACGTGTGGCTGCTGCAGGAGGTGGACAAGAACCGCATCAACAGCGGCCGCGTCGACCAGGCCGCCTACCTCGCGGGCCAGCTGGGCATGGAGTACGCCTTCGCGACCAACGTGCTCCGCCCGAGCGACAGCCGCTACGGCACGGCCGTGCTGTCGGCGTACCCCATCCTCGAGAGCAGCAACACCCTGCTCCCCCGCCCGCCGGGCACCCAGCAGCGCGGCCTGCTCCGCGTGGTGGTCGAGCCGTTGCCGGGCCAGCGGGTCAGCGTGTTCACCACGCACTTCGAGCACACCTCGCAGGACGCGCGGCTGACCCAGGCCCGCACCGTGGCGCGCATCCTGGCCGACGACCCGCACCGCGTCGTGCTGGGCGGCGACCTCAACGCACGCCCGGCCTCGGCACCCATCACCACGTTGCGCGGCGTCGCGACCGACACCTGGGCGGCCGCGGGTCGCGGCGCCGGGTTGACCCACCCGTCGGCACAGCCCCGCAGCCGCATCGACTACCTCATGCACCGCGGCCAGCTGGGGGTCAACGTCGTCAGCACCCACCCCAGCCGGGTCTCCGACCACCGCGTGGTGCGTGCGTCCTACGACCTGACGCCGGGCATCCCCGACGAGATCGTGGTCCCGCTCATCTGTTGATGCCGGCGTCGACGCCGAGCAGACGTCGCACCCGGCCCCGCCAGCCGCGGCGGGCGCGCTCGGCGGCTTCCGCGGTCGCCCGGTCCTTGCGGGTCCGGTGGGTGGTGAGCTGGCGCGAGACCATGGTGGTGAGCGCGTCGACCGCCACCTGGGCGACCTGCTCCTCGCTCACCTCCTGCTCGTCGGGCGCGAAGGCGGAGTCGCGCGGCAGCAGGTCCTCCACGTCGCCGACGACGTCGTAGCCGCCCTCGCGCACGTGGTCGACGTAGCGCTGCGAGAGCTCCTCGCACCAGGCGCGCTCGCTCTCTGGCAGCAGGATCGGCCGGCCCTCGGCCCCGCCGAGGACCTTGACCGAGAAGCCGCGCTTGCCCACATCGCCGTAGACGTCGCGGCGCTTGAGGTCGTCGGGGATGCCGGCGTTGACCCGGCGCAGCACCTCGGCCTGCTCCAGTCGCAGGCCGCGGTTGGCCCGACCGACCGAGGACTGGTCGAGGAGGGCGGGGTCGACGTCGAGCACCGAGCAGAAGCGCTCGAGCAGAAGCCCCTTCTCGGCCCCGGGAGGGGGCACCGTGACGACGTGGATGCGCTCGGCCGGCACGTGCCGACTCCACTTCTCCAGGACCGCCGGCAGGTCCTTCTGCCACCAGATCGGGGCGGGCGTGCCCTGCGTCTTGTGCAGGCGCGCGAGGTAGTCGGGGAAGGTGATGGCGCGGCCGGACTGCAGCCCCTGCTGCCACACCGAGGGGATCTGGCGGCCCAGGTCCCGGGCGGTGACGACCACGTGGACCTCGCGGTCCGAGCAGGCCGCGAGCAGCCGCTGGACCTGCGCGTCGTCGGCAGGTGAGAAGGACTCCTCGGAGACCAGCGCCGCCCGTCCCTGCGCCGCCTCCAGGTTGCCGGGCAGGTCGCGCAGCACGTCGCGGGCCTGGGGCGGGTCGTGCGGGCGGAACCGGTCGCGCACGTCGAGCATCAGCCAGTACGCCGCGCGGCGCTGGGTCGGGTACACGTCGAGCCCGGCCTCGCGCAGCGCGTCGACGGAGCCCAGGAACAGGCCCTGGAGGTAGGACGTGCCGGTCTTCTGCAGACCGATGTGGAGGTAGAGCGGGCGGGTCACGCGCACACCCTAGGGGGCAGCGGTCTCCTCTGGCTGCGGCACGTCCCCGCCCTCGCCCTCGCCCGGCTCGCCACCGGACTCCTCGGTCGGCTCCTCGGGCTCGGCCGAGGGCGGCGCGGCGTCTGCCTTGAAGGCCCGCACCTGCTTCTTGTAGGCCTTCTTCTTCGTCTCCAGGCGCAGCACGGTGCGCTGGCTGACCATCGTCCGCGACAGGCCGCGGTCCAGGGCCAGCGAGGTCCACGGCGTGATCCCGGCGCGGCTGGCCAGCAGCACCGAGGAGGTGGTCCCCGGCTCGAAGGCAGCAGGACGGTGACGGACGTAGGAGCCCGGGATCTCCGAGAACTGCTTGGTCAGCCAGCGCTCGGGGGTCGTGGACTCGGTGGTGCCGGTGACGACGTTGACGGTCACCCCGCGGCGCGCCGCGGCCAGCAGCTTGGCCGCCACCCGGCGTACGTCGAGGGAGGAGGTGCGCACCCGCAGCTCCTCGCCGGCCGGCACGGCCTTGATGACGCTCTTGATCGAGCGGATGACGGTGCTGCGGCCGCGCTGGGAGACCGAGGCCGGGTCGTTGACGGTGGTGCCGGCCGAGAAGCTGACCACGGGCTCGCCCACGGTCTCCTCGGGCAGCGAGAGCTCGACGACGACGGCGTCGTGGTCGGAGTTCAGCTCGCGGGTGCGCTGCTTGAGCACGGTGAACACCTCGGCCGGACGCACCATGACGTAGTCGATGGTGGCGCCGCGGTGGTCGCCGGTCGGCTCGTACTTCCCCGACAGGTCGTAGACCGCGTTGAGACGAGCGGCGTCGAGGAGCGCGCGGGGGTACTCCGAGGACTTGTAGTGGCGGTTGAAGTCACCGCCGACCAGGACCGGGCCGCTGCCGCTCAGCTGCCCCACGAGCGCGCCGAGGCGCTGGATCGAGGGGCCGAGCAGCTTGGTGGTGCGCGGCGACTTCGGCGCGATGTGGACCGCGACGACCGACACGGTCTGCTTGCCGTCGACCGAGCGCAGCGTCACCCAGTTGGCGTATCGCACGCCCCACATCACGTGCTGGCCCTTGCCGTAGCCCTGCTTGTTGCTGATCATCGTGGTCCCGCGCGCCTCGGGGACCCAGCGGTCCGTGCGCCACACCACCGGGTTGGCGCCGGTGTACTGGCCGGGCGTGCGGAACATCTCGTAGCCCGCCGGCGCGAGGTACTGCGGCTGGCGCATCGGGACCTCGTTGAAGGTCACGAAGTCGGGGCAGGTGCGGAAGACCTTGCGCAGGTCGGCCTTGAACTTCTTCAGCGCGGTGCCGGACTTGATGTTGGCCTGGACCATCTCCACCGAGGTGACCGGCTCGGGGTCGGTCGTGGGCTCGTGGCGCGCACCCGGTCGCCGCGGCCAGCGCGAGGTCGCCGGGGGCGCTCAGCAGCCCACCCGTCGGTCCGGCGGTCACGGCCAGCGCGGCCACGCCGGCCGTCGCCACGGCAGCACTCAGCCCGCTCGCCAGGGCCCGGCGCAGCATCATCTCGACTCCTCGTTCGTCAGCAGGCGAGGGCGCTCCGGCGCCCTCGTCACAGGAATCACAACAGCAACACAGGCCACACGACAAGACGTTCGCGACAACTACAGACGTGTAATTCGCCGGCCCGCTCGTCGGGTCGTCCTCGGGGTCGTCCCGGCCCTCCTCACGAGGAGGGATCGGTCCCGAGGCCGAGGTCCTGAGCAAGAGCGTCCGCGAGGTGCACCGAGTAGGCGGTGGTCATGTGCTCGGAGTCGCGCATCGTCACGAAGTTCCCCACGACCGAGGGGCAGCGCCGCCGCTCGCAGAACCACTTCTCGGCGTCGACGGCCTCGAGGCCCAGACCGGTCGCCACGTCCATGAAGCCGCGCTGCAGCTGCCGCGGACCCCGCTCGGGCGAGAGCAGGCAGTCGCCGAGGTCGTCGGCGCGGGAGAGGCACACGGCCTGCTCACGGGGCAGCTTCGGGGTGTTGGCCAGCAGCACCACGCGATCGGCGTGCTCGGCGAGGTCCGCCAGCGCGACCTCCAGACCGCGGTCGACCGCGGCCGCGTAGACCTCGCGCCCCTCCCCCTTGGTCACGACCTCGCCGGAGTCCACGTCCTCGACCGGCGCCAGCGGGGCGTTGGACACGAGCACCAGCTCCGGCTCCAGCTCGGCGACCGTCTCCTGGGTGAAGGCCACGAAGTCCTCGCAGGCGTCCCAGTGGCGCCCGGTCTCCGGGTCCAGGCGAATCGCGGCGTTGGTCGGGCAGCCGGTGTAGGCCAGCGTGTAGACCCGATAGCCCAGCCGCTCCCCCACGGCACGGACCGCCGGGCTCCAGGCCCGTGCGTGGGAGTCGCCGGCGAGCACGATCGAGCGCTCCGCGTCGGGGTCGCCCTCGGGGCACAGCTCCCGGGTCCCGGTGCGGTAGTCGCAGTCGCCCAGCGACGCCGTGTCCCGGCGGATGTCGAGCAGTCCCGGGACCAGCCGCCCGGGGATCGGGCGACCCTCCTGGGCCGCCAGCACCGAGGCCTGCACCAGCGCGCGCACGGGGTCGGCACTGAGCCCCTCGTCGAGGTAGTCGGCCGGCTGCACGGCCGGGTTGCTGCGTGTCGAGGCCACCCGGTGGTCGAGCCAGGTCTGCGACGCCAGCACGCCCAGCGCCAGCACCAAGACCGCGGCGGGATACATCGGCACCGCCCAGCGGGCCAGGTCCCACCGGCTCCCCCGTCGCCGGAAGGGCTGCTCCACCAGGTGGTAGGTCAGCCCGCTCAGCACCCCGATGGCCACCACGCACACCGCGACGGCCGCCGGGGAGAGCCCGCCGAGGTGGCTGCGGGCCACGATGATCACCGGGAAGTGCCACAGGTAGATCGAGTAGGACCAGTCGCCCACGACCTGCATCGGCCGCAGCGACAGCCCCCGCGCCACCCAGGTGTCCGCGCCGCCGGGCAGCGCCCCGGCGAGCAGCAGCATCACGGTGCCCAGCACCACAGGCACCGTGACCACCCCGGGCACCGGGGACTGCGGCGTCAGCACGAACGCCGAGGACACGACGAGCAGCATCCCGACCGCGGCCAGCACCCCGGGGCGGCCGCCCAGCGGCGTACCCGACGACGTACGACGGTGCAGGACGACGGCCAGGAGCGCGCCCGCCCCCAGCTGCCAGCCGCGGGTCAGGGTGGAGAAGTAGGCGGTGTCGGGCGAGGCGTAGGTCGCCCATGCCGACCAGGCCAGCGAGGCCACGACGAGCACCGTCAGCACGTGCTGGACCGAGCCGACCGGGTCGCGGCGGCGGCGCACGGCCAGCGCGGCGACCACGAGCAGCAGCACCGGCCACACGAGGTAGAACTGCTCCTCGACCGACAGCGACCAGTAGTGCTGCAGCGGCGAGACCGGTCGGCCTTCGGCGAAGTAGTCGGTCTCGACGAGCGCGAAGCGGATATTGGCGGCGAACAGGGCCGACCACCACGCGTCGGTGAGGATCTCCCCCACCCGCACGACCGGGAGCAGCAGCGCCGAGATGCCGCACGTGGCGACCAGGACGACCGTGGCGGCGGGCAGGATGCGGCGCGCGCGCCGCGCGTAGAAGTCGATCAGGGCACCGCCGAGGCCGGGGGCATCCGGGCGCTCGCGGGCGCGCAGCAGCAGGCCGGTGATGAGGAACCCGGAGATGACGAAGAAGACGTCGACGCCGAGGTAGCCGCCCGAGACGACGTCGACACCGAGGTGGGCGACCACGACGAGCAGGACCGCCACGGCGCGGAGGCCTTGGACGTCGCTCCGCATCGATCCTCCGGCTGGTTCAGGCTCAGGTAGACTCACCCGGTCATGTCGGACCCCAGCAAGCACCGCGCCGAGACCCCACGTGCCTCCGGGAGTCTAGTGCGACGGCTGGTGCCGGCGATCATCGCCGCGGTCCTGGTCACCGGTGGCGTCACCGCGGCCGCGGTCGTCGACCCCTTCGCCGACGACCCCGTGGAGCCCACGCGGCGCACGGTCGGCATGAGCATCGGCGGCGCGATGACCGCCCAGCTCCTCGAGGACGCACCCCAGCCGGTCGTGGCCGGCGAGAAGCTCCGCCTCACCAAGGCACGCAAGGCCGAGCTGAAGCGGCTGGAGGAGCAGCGCAAGGCGCGACTGAAGGCCGAGCGCATCGCCGCGAAACGCGCCGCCCAGCCGTTCTCCTTCCAGATCGCCTCGTTCAACGTCCTGGGGAGCAACCACACCGGGCCCGGTGGTGCGCGGCGCAACTTCCCCGCCGCCGGCACCCGCACGCCGCAGGGCGTGGGCGTGCTGCGCAGCCACGGCACCGACATCGTCGGGCTGCAGGAGGCCAAGCCCGACCAGCTCGGCACGATCATGCGGATGACCGGCTTCGTGGGCTACCCCGGTCCCGGCGCCGCGGACCCCGACAACACCGTGCTGTGGGACCCGAGCCGCTTCGAGCTGGTCTCCGGCTCGACGTTCCCCATCGTCTTCATGAACCGCACCCGTCCCCAGACGATCGTGCGGCTGCGCGACAAGCCGACCCAGCGCGAGTTCTACGTCGTCAACATGCACCCCTCCGCCGGCCACGACGCCCGCAACACCTCCACGCGCGTCGCCGGGTGGCGCCGCGGCGTCGCCGAGGTCAACGCGCTGCGGCAGAGCGGACTGCCCGTCCTCGTGACCGGCGACATGAACGACCGCGCCGCGTTCTTCTGCGCGTTCCTGCCGCCCACAGGCTTCGTCGCCGCGGTCGGTGGCAGCACCTCGGGCGGGTGCCGCCCGCCGGGGCGGATGCCGGTGGACTGGATCGTCGGCAGCCCCGATGTCTCCTTCAGCGGCTACGTCATCGACGAGTCCACCGTGAACCGCCGCATCAGCGACCACTTCTACATCAGCGCGACGGCGACCGTCGCCCCCGCAGGCGACTGACCACCCGGGCCGGCAGACCGGGCTGCTCGGTGGTGCCGGCCCGTTTGGCCTCCGCCTTCAGCGCGCGCACGTCGCCCAGCAGTCCCGCGATGACCTCGGCCGCGGCGTCGGCGACCTCGGTGTCGCTCACGGTGTCCGGCGTACGACGCTGCTCCAGCGTCTCGGGGACCAGCAGCCACCCGGGGTCGCCGACCAGGTCCACGTCACGCTCGGCCAGCAGGGCGACGGCGCGCTCGCCGCGGGCCCGGCAGTCGGCCACCTGGTCGGGGTAGGGCCAGAACCGCTCACCCCCGCGGGTCACCAGGCGCTCGTCGGCGAGGAAGGTGCGGATCCACACGCCGCGCTCGAAGGCGGAGCGGAACTCCCCGAGGTGCCCGTTGACCCGGCGCAGCAGCTCGGCCTCGACCACCCCCATGGACTCGTTGGGGAAGGACCCGGACACGTCGACGCGGGTGGGGTCGATCCCCACCACACCGGCGAACCGTCGCCAGATCTCCTCACGGTCCGCGGAGCGGTCCAGGGGCAGCACGTGGGTGCGCTCGCCCGGGACCACGGCGAGCCACCGCTCGAGGACGAGCGAGAGGTCCAGGGTGCGCCAGTCCCAGATGTCCTGGGGGCTGGTCGACTCGCTGCGGCCGTAGTCGGCCAGCGGCGTGGTGCTGCGGTTCTTCAGGCTCTCCTGCCAGCTGGCGGTGAACAGCCCGAGCGGCTCGCGGGCGGTCACGATGACGTGCCCCTCGCGGCCGGTGGCCGCCAGCCGGGCCACGAACGCCGCGGCCTGCTCGGTGGAGGCGGCGGCGAAGAACTCGTGGGAGACCAGCACGTCGCCGTCCCGGGCGGCCACGTCGGCGAGCACGCGGTCCATCGCCTGGTGCTCACGCTCGGGGCGGCGCTTGCGGTCCGGCTCCTCGCGCACGACGCGCGAGACCCACAGGTGGTCGCGGCGCTCGCGGCCCGGCAGCAGCAGCCCCTGCTCGGCGACGGCGTCGCGCTGACCCCACAGGATCGTCTGCAGGTAGGTCGTGGCGGTCTTGGGCAGACCGATGTGCAGGAAGGCCCGACGAGTCACCGCGGGACCAGCCCCGACGACGTCGCAGTGGTCACAGCGCGTCCTGGAAGGCGGCGATCGCCGCGTCCACCCGCTCCTGGTCGCGCTGGGCCATGGGCACGAGCAGCTCCTGCACGACGTCGGCCAGCTCGGCCAGCCGCAGGTTGTGCCGGCGCAGGTCGGCGACCTCGCGCTCGAGGCGGGCGACCCGCTCGGCGAGCTCCTGGTCGCCCCCACCGGGCACGACCCGCTGAAGCCGCTGCTTGAGTCCCTGCTTCATCGCCACTGCGCGACCACCCTTCCGACCGATCCCTTGCCGCCGTCCGATCCTCCACCGGGCGACTCCGACACGTCGAGCACGGTGCCCCCGTGCCGCTCGACGAGCTTCTGCACCTGCTTCGTGCGCACCGGCACCAGGCCCGCTCCCCCGCGGCCCTTGCCGGTCCAGGTCTGGACGTAGAGGCGCCCGCCCCCGCGCAGGGTCATCGAGGCCAGCCGTCCCAGGGACTGTCGGCCGAGCTCGTCGGTGGCGTCGAGGACGTGGCGCGCGAGCATCGCGCGCGGGCCGTCACCGGCACGGCTCATGCGCGCACCCTCGCTGAAGGAGCCTTTGGGCACCGGCCGGCGCCGCCGCTGGGCGGCGCGCCGCTCCCAGTCGCGTCGGGCGTGCCCGGTGCCGCGGAACCACTGGTTGAGCACCTCGGTGGTCTCGCGCGGGGTCTCGAACTTGAAGGCCGGGTCCGGCACCTTCCAGGACGGGCCGTACATCGCCTCGAGCAGCTTCTCGGGCCGGGCCGGCGCCGGGTAGTCGCGTCCCCGCAGCGACACCGTGCCCAGCGGCAGCAGCCAGTCGCGCTCGAACGGGGTGCCGACCTCGCCCATGAGGTAGAGGCGGCCGCCGTCGAGGAAGCCGCCGAAGACGTCGAGGAAACGGGTGGCGCCGTCGGCCTCGACCACGTCGACGCGGAAGGCCAGCCCGCTGTAGCGGTAGGTGCGGTAGCCGGCGGCCGCGACCACCCGCTGCAGCTCGAAGGACTCCCGGATCACGTCGACCGGGTTCGACCGCGAGGAGACGTAGCCGAGGTCGGCGTCGGAGTCGTGCCCCAGGAAGTCGCCCTCACGGACCGCGCCGAGCAGCGTGCCGTACGCCGGGAACGCGGCCACCCCGGCGCCCGCGAGCACCTCCAGCAGCTCGGTCATGGCGTCCAGCAGCGGGTCGAGGTCCGCTGCGGTGCGCTCGGAGAAGACCGGGCTGAACCGGTTGGCCTTGTCCAGCGCGATGGGGTGGCCCTGCCGGTCCACGAAGTCCACCCGGCGGTCGTCGTCGGTGAAGCGGACCTCACCGCTCCAGACGTCGGCGCCGGAGACGTGGTCGCGCAACGTCACCGAGCCGGTGCCGGACAGGTGCGGCCGCATGGCCGGCGGCCAGCCCACCCTGCGGACCGGCCGAGCCGCCCCGCGACCCGGCTCGGTGTCGCGGCGTACCCAGAACGACCAGATGCGCCGCCCGTCGAAGAGGACGTCGACCACCCGGTCCGAGCCCAGCACCACCAGGCCGACGCCGTCGGCGTCCACGCGGCGCACGCGCAGGTCGAGCACCGCGGCCTCAGTCCATGTCGACGTGCTGGTACGGGTCGATGTTCGGGTCGGCATCGGCCCGGCGACCGGCGTTCGGCGGCGGGTTCTCGTACCAGCGGTCGATGAAGCGCTGGTAGGCCAGCGTGTTCCTCTTGCCGACCAGCTTGCCGATCTGCTCGTCGGACCTGCTGGAGGGGTCGGAGGTGTTGGCCGAGCCGTTGAAGGTGACGTACGCCGTCCGGTCGGCGCCGATCCGACCGTTGATGGTCAGCACCTTGAGGTGGAAGTAGTTGTCGAAGTCGCCGTCGCCGTCGAAGTCCTGCACGAGGTGCTTCATCGGGACCGGGCCGCGACCGCCGCCGCCGTTGAGGTGCTTCTTCACGTCACGGCCCATGACGGTGTAGGCGATCCGCACGTCACAACCCTGGTCCCACAGCGTCTTGAGACGCCGGGCGGCGATCATGCCGCGCTTGCCGCGGATGACGTCGGGCGCGCTGCGCACGATGGTGCGGCCGTTGGCGTTCCCGGCCTTGCGTGCGCCCTTGCACCTGATGCGGTCCATGGTCGCCTGGACCGGGTCTTTCTCGAAGTACTTCCCGTAGTACGGCGAGAAGTAGAGGCTGTAGCGGTTGCCCTCGAACTCCCGGTAGGCGTTCTTGGTGACCTTGTCGCGCCACATCTGGTCGAAGATCTTCTCTGCGAAGTCGTAGATGTTGTCGCGCCCGACGTAGGTGTAGACCTCGTTCCACTGGTTGGCCGCGGCCGCGGTGGTGAGGTTGGCGCTGCCCTGGATCAGGACGTTGCGCGAGAGCCCGACCTTGTCGAAGAGGAACATCTTCGTGTGGGCGGCGCCGCTCTTGCCGCGGCACGAGCCGCGGCACATGCGGGCGAAGGACTTGGTCGCACCCTTCTCATTCTTGCCGTTGGTGGCCTTCAGGCCCTTCTTCAGTCGGCGGAACGACGGGTTGTCGGTGTCCGCGTCGTTGTTGTTGGCATCGATGAGCACCCGCACGGTGGTGCCCTTCTGCGCCCGCTGGATCAGCGCGTCGGCCGCCCCGGCGTTCATGAAGTTCCAGGTCATGATCTTGATCTGGCCCTTGGGCGAGGTGTGCCGGATCGTCTGCAGGATCAGGTCGAGGATCGCGCGGCGGGAGGACTGGTCACCGATCGCGGAGTTGAACGTGGGGCCCTCCTGGGCCTTGTACGTCGGCTTCTGCTCCGCGCTCGTCTCGGCGGCGACGGCCTGCGGGGCGGTCGGGGCGAGCAGCACGGCGGCGGCCGAGGCCAGGACCAGGGCGAGGGCCAGGGCCGTCGTGGCCAGGCGCGCGCGGGTGGTGTGGAGACGGAGCACGGAACTTCTCCCGGGTGTTCGGACGCCCACCGCTGCGCGGCCGGACGCCTAGGAGCACGACGGTGCGAGGGTACACGGGAGAACGGCCCCACGACCGCATCGGCCCGAGGTCTCGCCCCGACGGCGGGTGCCGGGCCGTCGTCGCCCTCAGCGCCCCCGGCCGCCCAGGAGCCCACGGCGCCGCCCGCGCCCGGCGCCGTCGCCGGCGGCACCCGGTCCTGCCGGCGAGGTGCCGCGGAAGAACTCCTCCTCGGTCTTGGCACGCCCGCGCCACTCCTCCAGCGCGGCCTCGAGGTCCGCCACGGGCACCGCCCCGGGGGCGACCGGAGCGCCCTCCAGCGGCACCAGGGGGTCGACCTCGGTCACGACACCGAGGTCGCGCAGCGTCTCGAGGTCCTCCTCGACCTGCATCCGGTAGAAGCGCTCGAGCTGGCGGCGCAGCGCCTCGGGCTCGAGCCCGCGGCTGATGAGGTCGCGCAGGGTCCGCGCCACCTGGCGCCGCTCGGCGCGGTAGGCGGCGCGCGGGCCGGAGGCGACCATCGCGGTCCACTTCCGGCAGAAGTCCTCCAGCGAGTAGGACTCGTAGTGGTGGACCAGCCAGGCGTCGTCCTGCAGGCCCGGCTCGTGGCCGCGGTCCTCGCGGGCCACCTTGTGCAGCGTCAGCCACCGGTCGGCCTCGATGCGCACGGCGGACTTGCCCATGACATGGCCGCGGATCCACACCTGGTTGCTCGGCTCGTCGATGACCCCGAGCCCGTGCAGCAGCGCGAGGTCGCGGTCGTCGAGCTCGGCCTTGAAGGCGGTCGGCTGCCCGGTCCAGGTGCTGCTCGAGACAGCCTCGCGCACCGCCAGGCGCAGCGCCAGCGTCTCCTCCGGCACCCGGGCGAGGACCTCCCGGTCGACCCGGACGACCTCGTCCCCGTCGACGTGCAGCAGCCACCCCTGCCCCAGGCCGAGGTCGGCGAGCACGCGCCGGGTCACGTTGGCGTTGATGCACTGCCGGACGTTGAGCTCGCGGGGGCGCTGCCCGCCCCACCACGCGCCTCCCGCCCGGACCACGCTGACCCGCGGGTGCTCGGTGAGCAGTGCGAGGACCTCGTCCTGCTCGTCGTCGGAGGGCGCGTCCAGGAACACCACGAGGTGGTCGACCCCGCCGGCGAGGTTGCCCTCGACGTAGCGCCGCACGTGGTCAGGGCTGTCCTTGATGGTGCTGACCGCGAGCAACGGGGCCTGGCCGCTCGGGACCTGCGAGCCGGTCTGCATGCCCCGCACCATAGTGGCGGACATCAGCCCCGGCGCCACCAGCGCGGCCGGCGGGCGGGGCCGCCGTCGCCGCCCGCGGCCCGGGCGCGCAGCATCGCCACGACCTCGTCGGGGTCCAGGTCGGCGGGCGGCGTGGTGTCCGGCGCCGGGTCCCCGGGCCCGGCGACGACCGGATCGAGGTCCTCGGCCGGCCCGTGCACGACGTGACCGGCCTCGCGGACCTCCTCCAGCCAGGCGCGGGTCCGATCGGCCAGCAGCCCGGCCGCCGTGGCCGGGGTCCGGGCCGGGGCTGAGTCGCGCGCGGCGAGCTCGCCCTCGGCGTACTCCCTCTTCACGACCCGGTGGCGTACGTCGGTGGGCAGCGAGTCCCCGATCCGGGCGTTGACCTCGCGCAGCAGCGCCACCTCGGCGGCCCCGAGCGAGGCGTTGGCGCGCACGTCCGCGTCGGTGTCGACGGCCCCCACCACCGCGGCCGGCAGCCCGGCCGCCTCGGCGAACCGCCGCCACAGCTCCCCGGTCGGGGCGCCGGGCGCGGGGCAGACGACGAGGTGCCCGTGCCCGGGCGGCAGGGCGAAGGTCCAGCGGCGCAGGGTGTCGGCGAAGTCCTGGCCGTGCCAGAAGCGCGGCCGCACACCCCCGGCGTCGGGGCCGCGGTCGCGCCCGGTGTCCGCGAAGAGCTCCTCGCCCTCGAAGTCCGCGAAGCTGCGGGTCTCCCCCAGCTTCACCCGCTCCTGCCAGTGCGCGACGGCCTGCCGCCCGAGGTCGCGCGCGGTCACCACCACGTGCACCTCGAGTCCCTCGAGCTGCTGCAGCGCCCGGTCCGCCTGCTCGGGCGTGGCGCCCGCGAGCACCTCGTGCCCGATCAGAGCGTCGCCACCGGTCGACTCCACGTGTGCGCGCACCTGGGCGCACAACCGGGCCCAGGCGCCGTCCACCTCCTCGGCCGGCAGGCCGAAGACCTCCGCGCTGCCGCGGACGTCGACCGCGCCCCGGAAGTGCAGCCCCGGCGGCCGCACGGGGTAGAGCACCCCCGCCTCGAGCAGGGCGGGCGCGTGCGCGGCCAGCAGCCCCTGGAGGTGGGTGGTGCCCGTCTTGGTCAGACCCACGTGGACGACGACGCGCACCCGGCCATCGTGCCACCCGCGGCCCGGGACGCGCGCGATGGCCTAGCCTCGTCCCGTGAGCTCCAGCCCGGTCCGCGTCTACGCCGCACGGCTGGTCGGGCTCCCCATCTTCGACCCCCAGGGCGACCAGGTCGGCAAGGTCCGCGACGTCGTCGCCGCGGTGCGCTCGGAGACCAGCGAGCCGCGGGTGCTCGGCCTGGTCGGCGAGGTGTTCGGCCGGCGCCGGATCTTCGTGCCGATGACGCGCGTGACCAACATCGACGCCGGGCAGGTCTACACGACCGGGCTGCTCAACATGCGCCGCTTCGAGCAGCGCACCACCGAGACCCTCGTCATCGGCCAGATGCTCGACCGCACGGTGCGCATCCCGAGCAGCGGGGTGAGCGGCGTGGTCTACGACGTGGCGCTGGAGCAGGCCCGCAACCGCGACTGGGTCCTGTCCCGCGTCGCGGTCCAGGAGCCGGGCAAGGGGCTGCGCCGTCGCGGCCAGACCCACGTCGTCCAGTGGCGCGACGTGGAGGGGCTGACCCGCCGTGAGGAGACCCAGGGCGCCACCCACCTCGTGCACGCGCTCAACGAGATGAAGCCGGCCGACGCGGCGAACATGATCCACGAGCTGCCGCCGGAGCGACGGACGGCCGTCGTGAGCGCCCTGGCCGACGAACGGCTCGCCGACGTGCTGGAGGAGCTGCCCGAGGAGGACCAGGTCGAGATCCTGAGCCACCTCGAGGACGAGCGCGCCGCCGACGTCCTGGAGGAGATGTCCCCCGACGACGCGGCCGACCTGATCGCCGAGCTGCCCCCGGAGACCGCCACCGCGCTGCTGGACCTCATGGAGCCCGAGGAGGCCGAGGACGTGCGGCGGCTGATGTCCTACGTCGAGGACACCGCCGGCGCGATGATGACCCCCGAGCCGGTGATCCTCGGCCCGGACGCCACCGTCGCCGACGCGCTGGCCCACGTGCGCAACCCCGACCTCACCCCCTCCCTCGCCTCGCAGGTCTACGTCTGCCGCCAGCCCCTGGAGACGCCGACCGGCAAGTTCCTCGGCGTCGGGCACATCCAACGGCTGCTGCGTGAGATGCCGTCCTCGCTGGTGGCGGGCGCGCTCGACGAGGGGAACGAGACGCTGCGCCCGGAGATGAGCATCGACGAGGTGGCGGCCCACCTGGCGACGTACAACCTCGTGGCGGCGCCGGTGGTCGACGAGAACGGCCACCTGCTCGGCGCGGTCACCGTCGACGACCTGCTCGACCACATGCTCCCCGAGGGCTGGCGCGACTCGCTGAGCACGCGGCGCGGACGCCGCTCCTCCCAGCTCGGGTCCCAGCTCGGGTCCCAGCTCGGATCCCAGGCGGGCCGCCGTGCCTGAGCAGCGGCCGCGCCTCGACACCCCCCGGGAGCTGCGCCGCCAGCTGGTGCGCCGGCCGAGCTACGACGCGGACTCCTTCGGGGTCTTCGCCGAGCAGTTCGCCCGCTACATGGGCACCGCCCGGTTCCTGCTGTGGATGACGGTCTTCGTCGTGGTGTGGGTGGCCTTCAACGCCGTGGCGCCCGACTCGGCGGCCTTCGACGCCTACCCCTACATCTTCCTGACCCTCATGCTCAGCCTTCAGGCCTCGTACGCCGCGCCCCTGATCCTGCTCGCGCAGAACCGCCAGGAGCAGCGCGACAAGGTCGTGGCCGAGCAGGACCGCCAGGCCAACGCCCGCGCCCACGCCGACATGGAGTTCCTGGCGCGCGAGGTGGCCTCGCTGCGGATGGCCGTGGGCGAGGTCGCCACCCGCGACTTCGTGCGCTCGGAGCTGCGCGCCCTGCTGGCCGAGATCGACGAGCGGTCCGACCGGGGGACCGAGGACGGCTCGGAGACACCCCGCCCGTAGACTCGAGGATCATGAGCAGCACCCTCCTCGAGCAGGTC
>LULK01000579.1_pt2 | contig 15214 bp, 20 predicted proteins | sample 728181 | NCBI WGS metagenome assembly LULK01 (sample SAMN03860291, study PRJNA289734) | marine metagenome | biome: seawater column; feature: ocean; material: water; isolation source: Red Sea water column Station 169 - depth 10m | place: Saudi Arabia: Red Sea | collected 2011-10-15 | depth 10 m | reverse complement strand
ATCCTGAGGAGTTTAATGATGATGGTGAATGGGTTAGTGCTCGTTTTACTACAGCGTCTGATGAGATTTATGAAGAGTGGTATTATATTATAGATGGCAAACTTTCTTGGTGGGGATCTGCCAAAAGAGGATTGTACACAGAATAGTATAAACTCATAATTTAATTTTAAAAAAGCTCATATAAATATGGGCTTTTTTATTTTAAAATTTTTTAAAATTCTAGCAATGAATTTCAATTATAAAAGTGAAAACATTGATATCTATCCTCTTTTTGGTGACTTATTAAAGGGTAAGCCATATGTTTTTGATTTTTCATCAAAAAATCCTAAAACTCTTGAATATAATTTAAATGATTTTAAGGAATTTAATGATGATATTTTCAATGAATTAAAAAATTCAGGTATGAGTTGGGGGGTTGGAAAATATTTAGAAGAAAGAAGAAATATCTTAAGAGGATCTATTAATATAATTAATCAAAAGAGAATCTATCATCTTGGTTTGGATATTATAGTTCCCTACAATTCATTAGTATGTTGTCCTTTAGATGGTTATGTCCATAAACTTGGCAAGGAAACTCAAAAAGGGAATTATGGTGGTTATTTAGTGCTTAAACATAAAATTAAGGATCTGATATTTTATTCATTATATGGGCATCTTAAAACACCCCATAAAGTACAACTAGGACAAAAAATATTAGCAGGACAAGAACTAGGTAGAATTGGAAAAGAAAGTGACAGCGGTGGATGGTTTTGTCATCTACATTTACAAATAATAACCCAAAAAGCCATGAATGAGGGATATTCAGAATGGGGATATATTTCGGAGGAACTTCTCACTAAAGTTGAAGAGTACTTTCCTGATCCTAATTTTCTATTTAAATGGCAATTTTAATATTATTTTGAATAAGGCAGAGAAGAATGGTGCAAAATAATTTTTAAATCTCCAATATCATTTCTCTTGTACACAAAACTATACTCAACTTTTGTTTTTACACCATCATTGTCTGTAAAAAAATAATTGCCCATTGCAATTGCAATGTCATTGATAATATTGATAGAATTATTTTCAAAATCTACTTTTACCCATGGGTTTAGAGCAAATCCTTTATCCTCGCTAAAATCAGAATCAGAGCCTATAAAATAAGATAAAGCTGCCTTTACATCTCCTCTAAACTGAGAGTCCGATGCTTTAGTTGGCTTAAACTGAACTATACCATTTTCATAATCATACATTTTATTAATGAAATCAATAGTGAACATTCTACACTCTTTTAAAGAATCTTTTAATTCTCCTATTTTAACAATTCCCTTTCCCCATTTTTCTTGGGCCTTTTCGATTTCTTGAATTTTCATAATAGTTAGACAAAATTAATTATAATTTTATGCTTTTATATGAAAAAACAAATTTCTATTTCAAAAACCGGAAAATATTCACAAATTGGAAAATGCTCTAAAAAAATTAATAATGTATGGATTGTTTTACATGGCTATGGAATGCTAAGTGAATATTTTGTAAAGAAATTTGACTGCATTATAAATGAAACAACTTTAGTAATTGCACCTGAAGCAACTAACAGGTTTTACTTAGCAAATAATTATACACGAGTTGGTGCTAGCTGGATGACAAAGTTAGATAGAGAACAAGAGATTAGTGATAACATTTTATTTTTAGATAAACTTTTTTCAATAATAAAAAGAGAAATTGGGCACAATAACTTTAAATTAAACACATTAGGTTTTTCTCAAGGAGGGCCTACACTTGTTAGATGGCTAATGTCTAATAAATTAAATACTAATTCCTTGATTTTATGGGGCTCTGATATTCCAAAAGACTCATTAGTAATGGAGAATAAATCTAGGTGGAATTCTATGAATCTTAAGATTGTTATTGGAAAAAATGATGAATACATTAATGAAGAAAAAAAACAAGAATTTGTTGGAGTTGTTAAATCATATGGGCTAAAATATGATTTGATTGAATATGAAGGAAGTCATAAAATTATTGAAGAAGAACTTAAAAAGATTGCTAATAGCTTATGACTGAAAAAATTGAAAATTTAAATAAAGAATTAAGCTTAACTTTTAAAAGACTAAGTAAGTACTCAAACCAAGAAATTAATTTTAAGCCAAATTCAAAAAAATGGTCTATAGGTGAAAACATGTATCATTTATGGCTAACAGAAATTACCACAGAAAAATATATTAGAAAAAAAACCTCTTATCCTGATACTCTTATAAATGTTAGTAAGATTGCGAAGCTTAGATTGAAATTATTAAAACTTATTTTTTTTCTAGGGTTAAAATTTAAAGCACCGAAAATAGTTGTTGATCCAATTCCTGAGAATGTTGATCTACAGGAGCTTAAAAATAAATGGTTAAAATCAAGGGGTTCGTTTGAAATACTAATTAATAATTTGGATGAAGAAATTCTTAAAAAAGGTATTTTAAGGCATCCATTGGCCGGAAGAATTGACATGAATATGACTTTAAACTTTCTGCTATCTCATTTTATACATCATAAGAAGATTATTCATAAATTAGAGAAAAAAATTAATCTATGAATTGGGAAGATTGGTACGTAAAAAACAGATGGATAATCTGGTCTGTTGTTGGTGGCTACCTCCTCTTGAGACTTCTTGCTATACTCTAAACTTACTTAGATGATGTCCCGTCTCTGTTAGGCTTTCTTACAGATGGCCATCCCCTAGCTCTCATCATTCTACCTGTCCTCGGATTTACACTACTTTCAGGTAAAACTCTTTTTTCTCTTGAAGCCTGATCTGGATCTTCACTTGCCTTATAAGCAAGAATTGCAGTCAGAATAACATTATTTTTTAAATCATCGAAAACTATTTTATCGTAACTATCAAGATTGGTGTGCCATGTATAATTCCAGTATTCCCAATCTAAAGCACTTAAGTTAAAAGCGGGAACACCTGCGGCAACAAAACTGGCATGATCAGTTCCACCAGATCCGGGCATTCCTGGGAAATCAGTTTCAATATGTTTAGTAACATCTTGAGGGACGGATGATAACCAATCCGAGAGATAATCGTATGAGTTAAGAAATCCTTGTCCACTTATACTCACAACCCTACCTGTTCCATTATCTTGATTAAACACTGCTTGAATATTTTCAACAATATTTGGATAATCTTCAACAAAAGCTCTTGAACCATTTAAGCCTTGTTCTTCACTTCCCCAATGACCAACCATTATAGTTCTCTTTGGGTTTGGGTAAAATTTCTTTAATATTCTCATCGCTTCCATCATGACAATTGTACCTGTCCCATTGTCAGTTGTTCCTTGTGATCCGTCCCAAGAGTCAAAATGAGCAGATAAAATTACATACTCATTTGGCTTTTCAACACCTTTAATTTCAGCAAGTGTATTAAATGTTGGCACATCCCCTAACTCTCTTGATGTTGAAATAATTTTAACAGTAGGAGTAGTTCCATTTTCTACCATTCTGTACAACATGGTATAGTCTTCTAAATTCACATCGACATTAGGTATCTTATCGGTTCTTGCACTAAATACTTTATTTGCACCAAAAGCTCTGGACCAGTAACTTGAAATTAATCCTACTGCGCCAGCATCTTCAAATGCTTTGCTTATATCTCTGTATCCATATCCAGTTTTTCTAATATTTGAGTACCAATTCTCACTAATCTTATCCCTTTGTTCTTTCATTTTTTCAAAAGATTCAGGGGTAGCATATTCCTCCCATTGTGAATCTGGCCTTCCTGTTATTTGGTTTTGACTAACTAAAATAAATTTACCTTTGACTGTTTTTAACCAACTATCAAAATCTTCTTTATTATCGATTTCAGGGACTTTAGTTACCTCAGCTGTTATACCTCTTTTGGATGTAGAAGGACTCCATGCTAATTGTCGACCATTTAGAGTTCTTACTCTTGGTTTTAACATATCAATATGAGTGATCCCCCTTTCCCATCCTCTCCAAATTCCCCATTGGTGTAAGTATGAGTTTATCCCCCAACTTTTATATTTTTCAACTGCCCAGTCATGAGCATTTTTCATTTGCGGAGTTCCTACTAACCTGGGGCCAACCACATCGAATAATTCATGTGATAACTTTTCCACATGAGAATTATTCTTAACCTCATCGATGATATTTTTAATTACACCGTCAGAATTTTGAGCATTTAAAAAGGTTATTATTAATAAAAAAGAGAGAGATATAAATTTTTTCATAATTAATATTTTAATTTATTCTGGTATCTGTTATGAACATCACGCCTGTGTTATACTTTGGAATATAATAATTAAAGTCATGTTTATTTAAAATTTGTTGTATTATTTTCTCCTGCAATTTTGGTGATTGTCCTGTAATTAATTCTAAATCAAGATCATTATTAAACGAATTTAATAGAAGATATTCTTCAACTTTAATGAGAGACTCCTCATGGGTCAAACCATGTAAGTCAATGATTTTTTTCATCTAATTATTTTTCGAAAGATTGGTTTTCACCAATTTTAGAAGATCTAACATTAATAGTTTCTTTCTTGCTAGCTTCAGTTACAAAGGCAATCATCCTAATGTTATCTTTATTGAATTCGCTAGGAATTACATATTGAAATTCTTTTTCATATTCCTTATCATGACCTAAATGTTCTGAAGGTATTTCATCACCTAGTAATCCTGTTATATTTTTTCTTAAGACATCATTATGCTCAAAGTTTTTAATTGGATCGCCTTGATAATATGAGGTCCAATTTCTCTGATCATAAATCAACTCATCCTCCACAATATACAATCCTAATTTAAGAGCCTTATAATTATATCCCATCTTAAGCTTTACCTTTATTGTAAGCATATCACCATCTAGGGAGGATTCCATTGCCAAGGCAGCATAAGCTTTATTAGTAAGCTTACTTAAAACTTGATCTAAACTACTTGGCTCTGGGGGTGCCCATCTAGCTTTTCTATCAACAAAAGCTGTAGGAAATCCAGTAACTCCAAATTGACTCCTAAGAGTAGCTTCTAACGGAAATTGCATTGGATCACCCTGATGGATGGCTATGACGACAGCATCTTCAGTTTGTTTTTTTAACTCTTGGATGGCAAAAGAAACTCTTGTGCAATATCCACACCAAGTTCCAGTGTAATCTTCAACTAATACATATTGTTTATACTCTATAGGAACCTGATTAACTGTAACCTGTTCAGTATCACTTTTTATGTTCTGAAACTTAGCATAAATATCGAATGTTCCAATATCATTAAAAGTGTAAGAACTTCCATCAATTTCGCTGTCATTTATGTAAAATTTAGCTTCAGTAGTTCTGTTCTTACCAGTATTGTCAAATACACTAAATAAAATCTGTTGTCCAACAATAATCTCCTCAGATGAAACGTATAAATTGAGACTATAAATAACTGGTTCACTATCTACAACTTGTGATTGATCATCCTCAGAACCGCCACACCCGAAAAGCAGAAAAAGTATCAATATTTTAGAAAATAAAAACCTCATGGACCTTCGAAATTAACAAATTGCTATTAAATTTGTAAACCAAATGTTAAAAAAAATTATTATTTCTTGTATACTATCTCTGATTGCATATAGCTCTAGCTCTCAAAAATTTATTCCAGACCTAGGCTTGAAAACACTTAATGGTGAATCCATTAGATCTGTAGAGGCAATTAATCAAAATGGATTTACAATTATATCTTTTTGGGCCACATGGTGTATTCCATGTATCAATGAATTGGATGCAATTAATGAAGTTATCTCAGTGTGGAGTGAAAAAGAAGATATTACAGTTTTAGCAATTTCCACTGATGACTCGAGGAGTAAAAAAAGAGTTAAACCTTTAATTAATGGAAAAGATTGGGTTTTTGATGTAATTTCAGATACAAATCAAGATTTTAAACGAGCAATGGGTGTAGTAGGAATTCCACATACGATTGTGACCTACAAGTCTGAAATAATACATAGAAGGATTGGATATACACCCGGAGAGGAAGAGGATTTATTTGATGTTATTTCTAATCACAAAAAGTAATGCTAAAATCGGTTACAACAGTTTTAATTACCCTGTTTTTTTTAAGTTTCAATTATTCTCAATCCAGTAAAATTTATGGTTCATTTGAATCTAATGCTGTTTATTATCAAGAAAATGAAGAAGAAAATTATGAAAATAAACTTGGATCAAATAATTATTTAAATATTAAATATCTTTTTAACTCAAATTGGAACATAGAAGTTCAAGTTGAGTCATATTTGCCAAAACGATTACAAAGTTATTCTGATAGTTTCGAAAACACCCATTTGTCAACTCTTAGTGTTAACTATTCTAAAAATAATTTTAACATGAGTATAGGTTCTATTTATGATCAATTTGGTAGTGGGCTGGTTTTAAGAACCTGGGAGGATAGACAGTTAGGAATCAATAATTCAATATGGGGATTTAAAACATCATTTGATGCTGAAAATTTTAATTTAAAACTTTTAGGCGGTTGGCAGAAAAAGGGTGTTGGAATTAGTAGCGGAAAAATTGTAGGACTTGACAGTAACATTACATTATTTAACAGTGATACTAAGTATCAAAATTTAATTTTTGGACTCAGTTACGTTGGAAGGTTCGAGATGCCACATTATGTTTCATATGACTTTAATGATTTGACTAATCTTTTTTCAGCCAGACTAGATTATTTTTCTGATAAATTTTATTTAGAATATGAGCAAGTAATTAAGTCCGAAGATGGTATCATTCAATTTGGATCAATTTCAAATGAGTTTGTTAAAAAAGGAAGTGCTCATTCTCTTAACCTTGGGATTACAGAAACAGGATTTGGTCTGGATATGACATTTAGAAGATTAGAAAACATGCCTCTTTTCAGTGATCGATTTGAGCAGGGTGAAATTTACAACGAATCAAATGTTAACTATTTACCTGCTCTAACAAAACAACACGACTATCAATTGGCTAACATAAATGTTTATGAATCTCAACCTAATGTCTCATTTCCAGATCCAGAACTAATGAAATCAGGTGAAATTGGGTATCAATTTGATTTATATTATGATCTCAAAAAAGGCTCAAACTTAGGAGGAAAATATGGCTCTAAGGTGTCTCTTAATATTAGCTCTTGGTATAATTTAAAAGGTCAATACGCTTATTATCCGTCTGATTATGACACAGATTTTATTGGTTTTGGTGAAAAATATTTTTCTGAGCAAAGTATAGAAATTAGAAAAAAGTGGTCTAACAAATTTGATAATATTTTTCTTTTTATAAATAAATACTACAATAAAAGGTTTGTTGAAGAAAAAAGTGGAGAGATTAAATCTCAAATTCTTGTGATTGACAACACACTAAAATTAAATAATAAAAAATCGATAAGATTAGAAATTCAACATCTCAGTACAAAAGACGATAAAAAAAATTGGTATGGATATGGGCTTGAATATAATTTTAACTATAACCTTTCAGCGTACTACAATTCGATTGTAAATTATCAAAATTTTGATGACGACAAGCCGACTTTTTATTCAATAGGTGCCTCATACAATAAAAATGCTTCTAGATTTTCAATTTCATATGGTAAACAACGAGGAGGCTTACTTTGTTATGGAGGAATTTGTCGATATATTCCTGAATTTAAAGGCCTTTCCTTTTCAATAAATACTACTTTTTAATAACTTTAAATTAAATGAAAAAGTATTTAACAGAATTTATTGGAACATTGTTTCTTGTTTTAATAATAGGTTTGACGCAAAACCCTTTAGCTATTGGTTTTGGCCTGACAATTCTAGTTTATATGGGTGCTCATATTTCTGGGGCTCATTATAATCCGGTTGTATCTCTTGCAATGTTTATTAAAAAAGAAATCGGGGGTATTGACTTTTTTAAATATATATTTGCTCAGATATTGGGAGCGACTTTTGCTGCATATTTAGTCTTTGCACTTTCATCAAATATGGTAATACAACCAAATTTAGAAGAGTCCGTTTATCAAATCTTACTAGCTGAAGTATTATTTACTTATCTTTTAGTTCTAGTTATTTTAAACGTAGCTTGTCACCCAAAATTGAAAGAAAATTCCTTTTACGGACTTGCTATCGGTTTAACAGTAATGGCAGGAGCATATTCAGTTGGTAGTCTTTCAGGTGGTGTGTTTAATCCAGCTGTTTCAATTGGGCCTTCAATAATTGATTTAATTTCTGGGTATGGTGTTTCACAATATTTTACTTGGTATTATATAGTTGCTCCTATTATAGGTTCTTTAATTGCTGTATTACATTTTAACTTTATACTTAAAAAATGAAAAATATCTTAAATTATAAATTTGGGTTTTATCTATTAATCGTAGTTCTCATTGGAATTTTTGTTATTGATTCTATTGAAGAAGATTATGATGATGATGAAATTACAAAAGCTCAAGTAAAAGAAGCTATAACTAATTTTTTCTCATCAATTGAAATTGGTAGTGAATTGGATACCTATGATTATATAACTGAGGATTTCCAATTAGTTGAACTAGGAGGGCCATATACATTGGCTGAGTTTTGGTCTTTAATAGAGTCTTCTCAAGGTGACAATATCCCGGTTTCAAGAAATTGGGATCTTTCCAACTGGACAATCTCAATTGATGATGAATCAGCACATGTCAGTTATAAAAACAATGGAACTTTTGTGACATCAATAAATGGTGAGGAAGTAACTACAAATCCGATATGGCTTGAAAGTGCATACTTAATTGTAGATGATGATGAATTAAAGATCAAGTATTTTCAATCTGAAGAAATATCAGACTATTTATCAAACTGAATATCGAAAGAAATATTTAAATAGTCTTCCATTTCAATCAACATAAATGAAGGCAATTTGATGGAAAATTCAGTTGGTATAATTTGAAATTTTCCAGTAATATTTATTAAGTTCTCATTGTCATCAACAGTTCCCAATACCTTTATGGGCTTTTTTTGTCCGTGAAACTCAATATCTCCATTAAAAGTTATGGCATTTCCTTGAGTACTAATATCATCTGAGTAGAATTTAATATTTGGAAATTTTAATGCCTCTAAAACTTCTAAAGAATGTGAGTCTCTGCCTGAATTTCCGCTATCAAAATCAACAACTTTTGCTGCAATTGCAATTTTTGAAATCACACTGTCATAAATAATAACACCACTAATATTATCATTAACTCCATCCCATGCATGCAATACATGCTTAGCATTATAACTAATAGTTGATTTTTCATTATTAATCATAAATGTGTTTTGTGAGAATGAAAAATTGAAAACGAGTAATAAAATAAAATATCTTTTCATAATTAAAACTTAAATACAATTACAGCAGTTGCATAACTTGCAAATGCTGTATATGCTGCAGCTTTGTGTGCTTTTTTATTATCATCCGCGACTACATTTGTAAGAATCATAGCTGTAAAATGAATGTTAGCTAAAAACTTGTGAGCCTTAATTGAGCTGAATCCTTTTGTCTTTTTGTTTGTTAATGGTGGCGGTGAAAAGAGAGATAATGCTGCGCCAGTAAAATACCCTGCATTAACGATTTTTCCCATTGTTTTATGAGTATTATATAAGCTATAATCACCATTATATAATTTGCCACCAATAATTCCTTGTGCAACCATTGTACCTAGCGTTGCATATCCAAGAATTTGATGAGTTTTTAAAAAAGATCTTCTCAACTTTAATTCTTTTTCTCTGTTCTTTAAATTAAGTGGTGCAATTCCTGTTTTTCTTAAAATTCCATTTTCACCCCAAAAAATTCTTTGAGTGAATATCATCCGGTCAGGAAGCAATTCTGGGGTGGCATTTTCATCAGCAATAATTAAATCAAAAAGCTCTTTTTCCTGAGAAAAATTAAATATTGGAAACAAGGAAATTAAAAAAATTATAATTATTTTCTTCAAACTATTAATTTAAAATTGATAATAATATTTTATTAAACTCATTTGGATTTTCCATGTGAGGAAGATGTCCTGAATCTAAAATAAAAAACTCTTTTCTTTTTGGTAATATTGAATCTATTCTTTTTTCAAAATCCTTGTATAAAACAACTTGATCACTATCACCCCAAATTGTAGAAACAGGAATATCGCTGTTTTGAATTTTAATATGAATACTATCCATAGTGTAATGATTTTTTCTTGTTGATATTAAAGCCTTTGCAAATCCTTTGTATTTAAGCAATTCTTCATATTTAATATCCCACCCGGAATGTTTTTCAGGATATTTGAAATCTAATAACTGTCCTTCAGAAATTGTTGGATAATTATTTTTTATAAAATTAGAAACTTCGATTTCAGAGACAGATTTATCATTTAATTCCTCAACATACTTAAATCCTGATGAAGCTACATAAATTAACTCTTCAACAATTGATGGATTAATATCAGCAATTTTAGAAATTACTCTACCACCATTTGAAAGTCCAAGAAACTTTGCTGAATCTATATTTAATTTTTGAAGCAATTCAATAACTTGATTAGCAAATAACTCATCAGTATAGATTTGATCTACATTTTCAGAGAACCCACGGCCATATAAGTCTAAAGAAATTACAAAGTATCCCTTGTCTGAAAGTAATTCAAATGTTGGATCCCAAATGTAGGATGGAACAGAAAATCCATGAACCAATACAACTGGAATGGCATTAGTTTCTTTATTCCCTAATTTGTAATAAGTAAATCCGTTTGATAGTTGAACTATGTTGGAATTTTCTGTATGGTTAAATCCATTGACAAAAGCTTTATCCTTCATTATATACTCGTATTTTTTGGAGCTATCATTACAAGAAAAAAAAAGTATGAAAAGAAATATTGAAAATAATCTAATCATGAGCCTAATACTTAACCGCTACAATAACTTCATTTCTTCTCCCATAAAATTTATATGGACTGTCATATGAAAGAAATAGAATTTCTCCAGTTGCCTCAACATTATGCTCTTCAAGTTTTTTTATTAATGCGTTTGTGTACTTTAGTTTTTTATTGTTATTCGAATAGCCACCATATTGTACTGATGCATAATGACCACCATCATCTAAATATATTTCAACATTACTTGAAAGAGGCATAGAAACATTTTTCAAATCATATTTTGAAGGTAAAACAAACTCCATCATCGAACCTTTGTCCTCATTTCTCATGTAAACTGGAGTAGTCATTGAAATCTTTTCATTTTTCTCGATATTTATGAGTTTCATAGCTCTGAGAAAACATATATGTTGTAAAAATAAAAAACGATAAAATAGCAATAAAAATTAATTTAAAAATCGATTCCATATCTTTTTATTTATTATCATACAAAAATGAAACCACAAAAAGGATTAATGCAATTATCAAGAATAATAAACCAAATATAAAGGACTTAAATTCCTGGTACACTAACAGGCCTACGACTAGAAAAATAAGGCCAAATACAAAAGAGTTATTTATGATTATTTTTTTCAATTATTAAATATAGTTAAATCAGAATAATAGTTTTTTTCTTCAATATTAATTTCATTACTTTATAAGAATGAGATTTTTACAATTTCTTATTATAAATCTTTTAATTGGATGTTCATTTAACAATGAAAGGTCAGTTAAAGATCATTCCATGTATTGGCATAAAAACTCAGCAGAGTATAAAGCTCTTTGCCTACAAGCGTACAATATTGCTAAAAAAAAAATAGAGCTGGAATTATCTAAGGAATATGAAAAACCACTTGCTATAATTGCAGATCTTGATGAAACAATTTTTGATAACACTCCTTATAATGAAATGCTTATTAATGAGAATAAATCCTATAATCAAGAAAACTGGTCAGATTGGGTTAATAAAGAAATAGCAACTGCAATACCTGGTTCATTAGACTTTTTTAATTATGCTAAATCAGTTGGGATTGAAATCATCTATCTTTCAAATAGAAGGGTTGAAAACTATGAAGCAACAAAATCAAATCTAGTTAAGTTGGGTTTCCCATTTGATGAGTCTACTGTAATGTTGTTACGTGATGAAACAAGAGATAAATTAAAAAGAAGGTCTTCGATTAAGGATTATGAAGTTATCATGTTAATTGGAGATAACTTGGGTGATTTTGATTCTGCTTTTTTTGGCAAAACTAATAAAGAAAGATGGGAGGTTTCGGTTTCTTTAAAAGACAATTTTGGGGAAAAGTTCATACTACTTCCAAATTTAATATATGGTGATTGGGAAATAGGATTTGAATGAAAAAATTGTTTATCCTTTTTCTATTTTTTACTCTTGAGCTATCATCACAGGAATGCTCAGAATTTTTTTTAATTCGACATGCTGAAAAAGACAGAACAGATCCAAACAATAAAAACCCAAATCTTAACGAAAAAGGCAAGTTAAGGGCATTAAAATGGGTTGAAGTATTTAAAAATCTCGAATTTGATAAAATATATTCAACAAACTATTATAGGACTTTAGAAACTGTTATGCCAATATCAAAAAAAATTAAAAAGGAAATATTAATCTACAGCCCTTCAAAAATTAACTATGACAAATTTCTATTGGATAACAATAATGATAAAGTTTTAGTCGTAGGTCACAGTAATACAATTCCAGGTTTTGTAAATGGATTAATAAAACAGAAGCTTTACGATCAAATAGATGATAGAAATAATTCGAACTTATACATAGTAAAAATCTGCAACAACTCTATTTCTCACAATTTACTTTATATAGAATAAAAAAGCCCTTTATTACAAGGGCTTTTAAAAAACTTTTTCAAGTAGTTTTTATTTATTAATTAAATGTTGATGCTAAGTCTTGATAAATTGAACTTGATACCGCTGAAGAAAAATCTGTTAAATCATTTTCAGAAACATATTTTTGAAATTTTTGAAAATGAGGATTAGGCTCATTAGTTTCTTTATATGATCTTCTATGTAAAATATCTTCAATTGATGCAAAGCCATCAAAAGAAATACCATTTACAATTTGTGATTCTTGATCAACATAATTCCCAGCTGTAACTAAGGTTGCGCAAACCCAGTTGAATCCTTCCACACTGTCAAGCTGAGGCTTTACTACATATTCACCCCAAGCCTTATTATTATCAATAAACTTTTTTCTATCAGTATACGAGAATTTAAATTTATTCATAACAAAATATTTTGATGGTTCGTCGTCAAAAACAGCTGCATTAACTTGCCATAGATCTAAGTCTCTTAAGGTTGTCATTTCCCATTTGCTTCCATCAGGTTGCTCTAAACCCAATTCTTTTGCTTCATTAGCTCCCCATATACTCTTTGGTGCAGCATACTGTTCTGGGCTTGAAAAATGATGGAAAAAAATAAATCTACTTGGGTATGTAACTGACCTACTCATCGACCAGCCTGCCCATTTACCATCCTCAACTGCTTTTGCAGCTAAAGGTTTGTAATATTCTCTGTTTGCTTGTATAAAAGCACCAATATTACCTTCAACTTCAACTACATGAAGTCTTATTAAATAAGGTCCTTCATCTTGAGCCCCCAAATAAAAAAGTGGCATCAAAAGAAAAACGTAAAATATATTTTTCATAATAATTTTAATTTATACTTATCAATATAATTAATAACATTTTTTATTTTTTTTTGAGTTATGATTAAATGTTACTGTTTAAGAATTTGATAAAATTAAAATATAATTAATGCAAAAAACCTAATGATTTTTTATAATTTTCATCAATTATAAAAACCTTACTTTCGAAATATATGCCTAATTTATTATTATTAAGATTCATAATTGTAGTATTATTTTCTCTCACCTTAAGCTGTTCTGCACAGACAAATAATGATATAACCATCATTAAGAATTCTGCACTAGAATTAATCAACAAAAATTCAAAAATTGAAGTCTTAGGGGATTCATTTAAAGTAAGTGAAGGTCCTTTGTGGGATTCTGAAAATAATCAATTGATATTTAGTGATGTTAGACAAAATAAAATTTTTACATGGTCCGAATTGAACGGTATCAATGAATACATAATTCCAAGTGGATCTACTGGATATGCTCCATCGTTTAAAATGGGGGGTATAGGTTCTAATGGATTAGCATTCGACAAAAATGGTGATATAATTTTATGTCAACATGGAGATAGACGAGTTGCCAGTATTTCAAAATCTGCAACAGTAAATCCAGATTTCAAAACAATCGTAGATAACTACAATGGTAAAAGATTTAATAGCCCAAATGATCTGTCAATAAGCTCTAAAGGTGACATATATTTCACAGACCCCCCCTATGGTTTTTATTATAACCAAAAAACATTTGATGATAAATTTAGAGAGTTAGATTTTAATGGTGTTTTTAAACAATCAAAAGATGGATCATTGCATTTAATAACAAAAGAAATGTCTTTGCCTAATGGTATTGCATTATCTAATGATGAGAAATTTGTTTATGTAAATAACTGCGGAACTGAAGATCCAAAAATTATGAAATTTAATACTTCAACTTTTGATGGAAAACTTTTTTTTGATGGAAAAGAATTAAGCAAAAAATATAGAGGATGTTTTGATGGATTAAAAGTACACAGCTCTGGGAATATCTTCACTACAGGTCCTAACGGAATTTTAATTATATCACCAAAAGGAGTGCTTATTGCTACAATAAACTATGGAAAACCAATTACAAATTGCAACTTTGATACAAATGAAGAATACTTATATGTAACTGGTTTTGACGATATTTCCAGAATAAAACTCAAATAAATTTTTATACATTAGCTATATATGAAAAAATTTAAAAACATCTTTTTAGTTACCTTACTAATTGATCTTCTTACTGCAATTACATTAGTTTTATTTCTATTCAATCCTGAAATGATGAAAGAGGCAGTATACAGTCAATTTGAAGGAATTAATCAGGCTGGGAAAGATGCTCTTTATTTAATTCACATCGTTTTTGCATGTATAATCATTTCAATGATTATTGCTACAGCTGTTGCAATGAAAATTAAAATAAAAGAATCAGCGCAAACAGCTGCATTAATTTTATTTATTATTCATATTGGTTGGATATTACCAGACATTTTGAATTTAGTTTCTGGTAATGCACATCCTCCAATATTCATTATGGTGTTAAGTGCTATTCCAATTTTAGCTCTTGGTTATGCTTGGAAAAATGGAGAAGTCTAAATCAGACTTTCAATAAACCAAAAAAGGCCTGTACAGCCTATTAAAATTGATGCGGGAATTTTAAGCTGGTTTTTATATT
>LULK01001119.1_pt1 | contig 15339 bp, 18 predicted proteins | sample 728181 | NCBI WGS metagenome assembly LULK01 (sample SAMN03860291, study PRJNA289734) | marine metagenome | biome: seawater column; feature: ocean; material: water; isolation source: Red Sea water column Station 169 - depth 10m | place: Saudi Arabia: Red Sea | collected 2011-10-15 | depth 10 m | reverse complement strand
AATGAAACATTTTCTACAGGATCCCAAAACCAAAAACCTCCCCAGCCCAGCTCATAATATGCCCATATAGATCCAAGCAAAATACCAATTGTTAAAAATACCCAAGATACCAAAACCCATTTTTTAATGTGCCTTGCCCACTTATCTCCAATATTTCCGCTAATCATTGAGGCAAGTGAAGCTGAAAAGATAATAGATGTTCCAACATAACCTAAATATAAAATTGGAGGATGAATAGCTAAAGCAGGGTCTTGTAAAATAGGGTTCAAACCTAATCCCTCGCTAGGAATTGGATATAGCATTTTGAATGGGTTGGAAGTTAATAAAATAAAAACTAGAAAACCTGAAATAATAATTTGTTGAAATAGTATCGTTAAAAGTTTGTATTTAGTATCTTGTGATCTTGAATTTAATAAAAAAATAAATAGAAAAATTGAAAGAACTAATAACCACAATAATAAACTTCCCTCGTGATTTCCCCATGTGCCTGATACTTTATAAAATAAAGGTTTTAAAGTATGAGAATTGTTGAAAACAGTTTCATTACTAAAATCTGAAATTACAAAAGCTGCAACTAGACTAAAAAAACTTACCGTAATCATTATAGTTTGTATTGAAGTAATTAAAATAAAGTTTTTATCTAAATATTTATTTTCTGAATTTGCATCCAAGTATGACTTAAAAATTAAATAAACAGATGCTATTAAAGCAATATATAAAGAATAATTTCCTAAATAATTAGACATACAAATTAATTGTTTTTCATAGCTTCGCTGACTTCAGGAGGCATATAATTTTCATCATGTTTTGCTAAAATCTTGTCAGCATTTAGAAAACTTTTATCCTTTAAGAAACCTTCAGCAACTACACCCTTACCCTCTTCAAACAGATTAGGTACAGATCCATTAAAGTTGACTAATAATTCATTTTTGAAATCCGTAATTACGAAAAAAATTTCTTTATCGTTTATTTTAATAGAATTTTTTTTCACCATTCCACCAACTCTAATTTTTTGAGCATTTTTGATTTCATTAAGGTTTTTAATGTCTGTTGGAGACTTAAAATATACTACGTTTTCCTCAAGAGATTTAACCACCAAAAAAATTGTAAGAACTAATGAAATTAAAATTAAAAAAATAAAAAGGGCTCTAAATTTAACTTTTTTTCCGTACATGTGAATTTTAGTTAAACTTTAGATGTGGAAGTGTTTGCTAATATCTCTCTGTACGTTTTTTGCTTAGCTACTGATGCAAGTTTCTTTTCATCTAGTGATTTATAATTTTCCTCAAATTTCTTTTTCTCTTTAATTAAATTTAATTTTACTACCGCGTACAAGAAGCTAAAAGAAAATAGAGTAAATATAAATGATGACCAAACGTATACACCGTATCCATTCATATTTAGTAGTTCACTAATCATAATCTATTAAGGCCTTTATTTTTAATCTTTAACAGTTCTGTATTATATTTCATTAAAAATATCAAAAGTGAAAATAGAGCAAATGCCGCAGTCATTATAGCTAATGGTGTCAACATTGAAGAATGAATTGTTGTTTCTTCCAAAATTTTTACTGACGCAGGTTGGTGTAAAGTATTCCACCATTCTACTGAAAATTTTATAACTGGAATATTTATAAGACCAATAATTGCTATTATTGAGCTAATTTTTTCTGCTTTACTAGTGTCTGTCGTAATCTTCCAAGAAGTAATGAACAATAAATAAAAAATTGAAAGTAAGAGCATTGAAGTTATTCTTGCATCCCAAGCCCACCAAGTTCCCCAGGTTGGTTTTCCCCAAATTGATCCTGTAACTAAAGCTATTATGCTAAAAACAAAACCAGAAGGTGCTAAACTTTTTGTTATTAAAGAGAAATTTTTATTTTTAAAAACAAAAACTCCAAAAGAAAGAATGGAAATAAATGAAAATATTCCGAGTGATATCCAAGCTGATGGAACATGGACATACATAATCCTAACTGAGTCACTCTGCTTATAATCCTCAGGAGAAAGAACTAAAGCTTCAACTAATCCAAGTAACAATACAATTATAAATAGCGCAAATACAAACTTTTGTATTTTATTAATTATCTTTAAAGTATTATTTGGATTGAAATAATTAATCATAATTTTTTATAACACATAAATTTTAGATTAAAATTGTTCAAAATTTTCTGACCAAGAATACAGAGGGAGATAGAGGAAAAACAGTACTCTTGATCAGAATTAAATATTTTATAACAAACAGATATGACAGAGATTTGGGACAATTGTGTTTAAATATTGGCTATTAGTTAATTTGAAGGCTTGAAGTAGCTTGATCCACGCTTACCTGAAAAAATTTCGTTAATTAGAGGGTGTTTTATAGGCTCTTCAGAGTCATCAAATAATAGATTTTGCTCAGACACATAAGCCTCGTAAGTAATTTCGTCATTCTCTGCTAGTAAATGATAAAATGGCTGATCCTTTCTAGGTCTCACGTTTTTTGGAATCGATTGATACCACTCCTCTGAGTTATTAAATTCAAAGTCAACATCGTAAATCACACCTCTAAAATCGAAGTGTCTATGTTTTACAACGTCTCCAATTGAAAATTTAGCTTTTTGAGTACTCACGATATTAAATATGGATATTTGATGAAAAAAATCAATAAAAAAAATATAAATGTTTTATTAATCTGTTAATATGTAGCAGTGAATAAATCACTTCTAAAATTCATTACAGACGTTGGGCCTTTAGCTATTTTTTTCTTCTTTTATTATAACAGTGATAAAAATTTAAAAGTTGCAATACCACCTCTAATTGTCGCAACAATAATTTCTGTTCTCTTGGTTTGGATACTGGAAAAAAAAGTTCCGATGGTTCCTTTGTTAGGAGGAATTTTAATTACTCTATTTGGAGGTTTAACAATTTATTTTGATAATCCAATTTTTATTTATATGAAACCCACTATTATAAATATTTTATTTGCCTTAGCTTTATTCTTTGGAAAATACTTCACCAATGAACCAGTTTTAAAATTAATACTTGGAAAAACACTGCCAATGTCTGATGTAGTAATAAATAATTCAAATAAAGAACAAAACCAAAGGTATTTTTTTGAAAAAAAAGAACTAAAAATTATATTAGACCTATATGCTAAAATGGTATCTGAAGGATCTTGGAAAGACTATGGCCTCTCAATATCAAGTAAAAGAGTAAGTTTTAGTATTTTTAAAAATGCAGCAGAAAAAGCTATCTACAACATTTGTAAAAATTTTAAACCTTCTAATAAGAATTTGAAATATTTAATAACTGATAGAAATGGTAAAATTTTAAATAATGCTTATGATTTAGAAATACTTCTAAAAAAAACAAATTGGAAAAAACTATAGTTTTTGATTATCTTCTTTGACCGAACAATCTTAAAAGCATTATAAATAAATTTATAAAATCTAAGTATAATGTTAAAGCTCCCATAACAGCTTTCTTGCCAATTACTTCACCTGAATCTGATGCTGCGTACATATTCTTAATTTTTTGTGTATCGTATGCAGTTAATCCAACAAATATAAGAACTCCAATGATTGAAATAGCAAAGTACATCATTGAAGATTTTAAGAAAATATTTACTAAAGATGCGATTATAATACCGATCAAACCCATCATTAAGAATGATCCAAATTTTGTGAGGTCTCTTTTAGTTGTGTAACCATATATACTCATAGCTCCAAATGTTGCTGAAGATATGAAAAATACTCTCGTCACACTAAGTCCTGTGTAAACTAATAAAATTGATGATAGTGATAAACCCATCAAGGCTGCAAAAATCCAAAAAGTAGTTTGAGCTTTTGAAGAACTCATTTTATTTATCCCAAAACTCATATAAAAAACAATTCCGAGAGGAGCTAACATAACCACCCATTTCAATCCTGATAGATAAATTGCATTTCCGAACTCAGTTAAAGCAACTATTGATCTCGGCACCATGACTTGGGGTGAACAAAATAGCCAAGAAGAGGCCTTCGAACAAATGGATTTCTCACTAGAAAATGGGGTTAATTTTTGGGATACAGCAGAACTTTATGCGGTACCTCCTAAAGCTGAAACTTTTGGTCATACAGAGACGATCATTGGAAATTGGTTTGAAAAAACAAAAAAAAGAAAAGATGTGATACTTGCAACTAAAGTTTGTGGTCCTGCAAGAGATTATATTAGAAATGGTGAAAATAGTTTTGTAGGGAAGAATCTCGAAACTGCACTTCATAACAGTCTTAAAAGACTTAAAACTGATTATATAGATTTATATCAGCTTCATTGGCCAGAAAGAAATGTAAACAATTTTGGAAGACTTGGTTATGTGCATAAAGAAAATGAATGGAATAAATTCGAAGACGTGTTGGTTGAATTACAAAAGTATATTGAGCAAGGTAAAATTAGACATGTAGGTTTATCTAATGAAACTCCTTGGGGTGTTATGAATTATCTCAAACTCTCAAAGGAAAAGAGTTTGCCAAGAATGATGTCCATACAAAATCCCTATAGTTTATTAAATAGGTCATATGAAGTTGGATTAGCTGAGGTGTCTATAAGAGAAAATATTGGCTGTTTATCTTATTCTCCTTTAGCCAGTGGTTTTTTAAGTGGTAAATATAGAAATAAGCAATTTCCAAAAGGATCTCGGATGGAAAGAGATTGGGATTTTTGGACAAGATATCGAAAACCAAATACTAACGAAGCTGTTGATGAGTATTTTAATATTAGTGAAAAATACAACATTGATATGAGTCAAATGTGTATAAAATTTTGTGAGATACAGGATTTCATGTCTAGCGTTATTATTGGTGCAACAACAATGGAGCAGTTGAAAACAAATATAGAAAGTGTAAAAGTGAATCTTGATAAAGAAATAATTAATGAAATTAATGAAATTCAAAAAAAATATCCAAATCCATGTCCATAATTTTTAAAATAATTTTTTTTATTCTCTTATTAGGATCAACTTCTTATTCAGAAGAATTAAATAAAATAGGAACATTTAAAGACTGGGATGCAATTGTTGTTACTAATGGGGATAGTAAAGTATGTTTTGCTCAATCTAAACCTGTTCTTCAATCTCCTAAAAAAAATGATAGAGATGCAAGATTATTTGTAACTTTTAGACCATCTGAAAAAATTAAAGACGAAGTAAGCACAACCTCAGGCTATGAATACAACAGTCAAAATTCAATTACAGCTAGCTCTGGTAAATCAAAATATAAATTTGATATAGCTCAAGATAATTTTGCATGGATTTCAAGTAATAAAATTGAAAAAAAAGTTGTTAGCAGAATGAAAAAGGCCTCAAGATTAATGGTTACTGGATATAATAAATCTGGATCTCAAACAATTGATCATTATTCTTTGATGGGCTTCACTAAAGCATATAACGCGGCTAAAAAAAGCTGTAGTTAAATAATGAAATCAAAGAAAAAGATAGTTCTTGCCTATTCTGGAGGTTTGGACACATCAATCATATTAAAATGGTTACAGGAAAATTATGATGCAGAAGTAATTTGTTATACTGCAGACATTGGTCAAGAAATAGATAGAAATAAAATTTTCAGAAACGCAAAAAAACTTGGCGTAAAAAATATTATTATTCAAGATCTAAAAGATATTTTTGTAAAAGATTATGTTTATCCAATGATTAGGGGCCATGCAATATATGAAGGTGTTTATTTGCTTGGAACCTCAATTGCTAGACCTTTAATAGCCAAAGATCAAATTAGAATTGCTAAAAAATTTAATGCCTATGCTGTGTCTCATGGATCAACAGGAAAAGGAAATGATCAAGTAAGATTTGAGTTAGGTTATCATTATTTTGGTCCTAAAATAAAAGTTATTGCGCCTTGGAGAATTTGGAAGCTGAAATCTAGATCAGATCTAATTAATTATGCAAAAAAAAATAAAATTGAAATACCTAAAGACAAGAAAGGAGCGGCTGGAAAAAATGCTGTTGGAAGAGTTGATCTAGTAGAAAATAGATTTATCGGTATAAAATCAAGAGGTGTATACGAAACACCAGGCGGAACTTTATTAATGCACGCTCATAGGGCTATAGAGTCTGTTACACTTGATAAAGATACAATGCATAAGAAAGAAAAAATTATGCCTAGATATGCGGAACTGATTTACAATGGATATTGGTTTTCTAAAGAGAGATTTAAATTACAAAGAATTGTAGATCTTAAGAGAAGTAAAGTTAATGGATCAGTTAAATTGAGGTTATATAAAGGGAATGTTATTATTCATTCAAGAATAACTAAAAGTTCAGCTTATTCTATGAAAAAAGTTTCATTTGAGGAAAATAAAACTTTTAATAAATCAAATGTTGAAAGATTTATTAATTTTCACAAGAAAAAATTAAAATAAAATAACATGAATTTTGAACCAAGTCGGGCGCAAGCCATTAATAAACTAGATAATTTTGTTGAAAATAATCTTTCTGAATATTCAAGATTGAGAAATTTTGATTTTGGTCCAGATAAAAGATCAAATATATCTTGTATTTCTCCATATATATCTCATGGAATATTAAATGAGTTAGAAGTTATAGATAAAGCCTTAAAGAAATTTTCATTTTCTAAAAATGAAAAATTTATTCAGGAGGTTTTGTGGCGTACTTATTGGAAAGGATGGTTAGAATTAAGACCTAATGTATGGACAGATTACATAATAGAACTAAAAATTATAAGAGAAAAATACAAAGATAATAAAGATTATTTAAATGCCATTGATGGAAATACAAATATAGAATGTTTTAATGAATGGGTTAAAGAATTAAAAGAATTTAATTACCTTCATAATCATACAAGAATGTGGTTTGCCAGTATCTGGATTTTTACTTTAAATTTACCTTGGCAATTAGGAGCTGAATTTTTTATGAAGCATCTCTATGATGGAGATGCAGCATCTAATACATTAGGATGGAGATGGGTTGCTGGGATACAAACACAAGGTAAGCATTATTTGGCAAGTGAATGGAATATAAAAAAATTTACTAATAACAGATTTAATAACATTAATTTAAATGAAAATGCACCACCTAAAGTTAGCGAGAAAATATACAAGGCTGTCTTAAAAGATTTTAGTAATCCAGTAAGTTTGGATGAGCAAAATTTAATTATTTTTGATAATAATCTTTCTTTTGAGTTGACTGATTTCAAAGACCATTTTTATATCCTTGTGTTGGAGAAAACTTAGATTTTTTAACTTCTCAAGGAATAAATAATATAAAATTTCTTTATCGTAATTTAGACCGAAGTTCTTGGAAATATTGCAATAAAGGTTTTTTTAATTTCAAAAAGTATATACCAACTATAATTAAAGAATTTTTTTAAAGAACTATTGTAAATTATCAAAATTATGAGATAACAATAATATGAATAACCCGCAAGTTCTTGAAATTATTGAAAATCTTAAAGGCAGAAGGAATTACGAAGAAAAGAAAGCTTCAAAATTAGGTTTCAACTCTCTTTACGCATACATTGAAAATAAAATATTAAAAGAGAAAGAAGCTGAAGCAGCAAAAATTCTTGAACAATCAGCCCCTAAGGAAGAAGTGATTGAAGAAAAAAAACCAGAGAAAAAGACAAGTTGTTCTTGTTGTTAATCTATTTTAGCTGGACACCTTCAGCATCAATACCATCAAACAACTGAGAATTAACAATTTTTATAATACCAGATCCAACATCTTCTTGCACTGCCTCTAATCCAGTTTTATCACTATCATCATTAGTGTTTGTAATTGTACTTTCAACAAACGCTCTCACATCACCTACACCTTCCTCTTCAAGCACAATTCCTTTACCACCATTTTTTACAGCAATTACACCATCAATACTTGCTATAACTGAACCATCATCTTCTTCAGAATTTTTAAAACCATCGTCTGTGTTATTTATAGAAATAGTGTTGTTGATAGTTAAAAATATATCACCATTATTTGCTTCATCAAAATCTAAACCTTCGTCTAAATTTCCATTTATAAATGAGTTATTAATGGTAACAACTAAATTTCCGGGACCAGCTTCATCAATATCAAAACCATCATCTAAATCTATGCCAAATTCAAATTCTTTAACAAAACCAGAGTCATACAAATCAACTTCTCTCTCAAAACATCTATCATCTGGGGTACCCTTAATCTTTCCAGGTATACTGTCTTCTTTTCTCACATTATCATCAAATTCACCTTCATCTTGTTTGGGCATAAATGGTTTTAAAAGTTTTGGATCACAATATGCTCCATTTAAAACAAAAGATGAATTATTTACTGTAGCATTAACATTTCCAGCATTACCTTCATCTAACTCAACTCCATCCGCACCAACAAGAGTAAACAGAGAGTTACTTGCTTTGAAATCGATATCACCAATGCCTCTTTCATCAATCCTAAATCCATCCGCATCAAATCTTCCATTTCCTACATTACTAATTGTTAAATTATCAACTACAACTTTAATGGAAGCATCTGAACCTTCTCCCCCACCGCCTTGTCCACCACCACAGTCATCGGCTAGACTGCAGTCAGAAATATGAATTCCATGACTGGCAACATCGTTAACAGAAACGTTATTTAAAATTACATTTACTAAACCTTTTTGGTCGTCTCTAACATCTACAAATATACCTTTGCCCCATCCTCCTTTTTTAATACTAAATCCACCTACTCCATAAAAATTTAAATTAGATATTGTAAGGTCAGCACCATTTGAAACAAAGAGGAGTGTTTGATTTTGGGTAGTTTTAATAGACTGTCCTGACCCTACTATATCTAGGGGTTGTAGTCCTGTATATTCTAAAGTTGAATTAATAATTATTTCATCTTCAGTTGTAATTAATATTTTTGATGACTCTTTACTTTTAGATGCCTTTAAAAGTGCATGCCTTAGACTTTCAGGACCAGAATCTTTTGAATTTTTGACATTAAATGTTTTTGCTAGAGATTGTGAACTGTTGAAAAGTATTAATAATAGAATTAGTACTAAATTTCTTTGCATCAAAAAATTTATAATTTAAATAAGATACAAAATTATTTCAGAAAGATTAAATAATTATTAAAATTAAATTCTTAGTTATTTTTTGAACATTTCTTAGAACAATATTTCACTTTATCCCAGTTTAATTTCCATTTTTTTCTCCAAGTAAAAGGTCTCTTACATACAGGGCAAATTTTTGTGGGTAAATTTTCTTTTCTCACTATGCAGTATTTTGTTTAATAAATTTTTCTGCCTCAGCTAAAATTAATTTTTTTCTATCAGGTTTCATTTTATCGAAAATTCTAACCATCATAGAAAGTCTAGGATTTTTTAAAAAGAAGGCTCTATTTCTATTTATGAATCTCCAATAAAGACCATCCATGGTATTGCACCATTCTCCTTTTTTAAAATCCATCATTTTCATGAAATAAGCGGAGCCGCAAATATATGGTTTTGTTGCAAATATTCCTCCATCACTGAAAAGCCCCATTCCATAAACATTCGGGACCATTACCCAGTCAGAGGAATCCACAAACATTTCCATAAACCATTTGTAAACATACGTTGGCTTAACTTCACATAAATTCATTATGTTTGATAAAATCATTAACCTTTCAATATGATGTGACCAACCATAATTCACTGCATTTTTAATAGCATAATCTAGAGGTGGTAATCCTGTTGTTCCTTCGTACCATGAGTTTTTCATTTTTCTATTTTGTTTAAAAAAATTTCTAGTTTCCATTTCTTTTGAATAGCTTTGATATATTCCCCTCATAAATTCTCTCCACCCGATTACTTGACGAATATAACCCTCTAAGGAATTTAATCTTATTTTATTTTTGTTGTGAAAATCTAAAACTTTTTTAATTATAAATTCTGGAGTGATAAGACCTAAATTGATGTAAGGACTTAAAGCACTATGAAATAATATATTGTCTTTCTGATCAACTGCATCTTCATAATCCCCAAATAAATTTGATTTCTCTTTAATAAAAAAATTTAATAATTTAATTACATCATCATATTCCGTAGCAAACCAAAAGTCTTTCGTATTACCTGGGTGACTTTTAAAATTTTTATCAATTAAAATTTTTAGTTTTTTCGTATGAACAGTCTCAGTAATTTTAGGAAATTTGGGTATAGATATATTTTTTGGAAGTTTATTTCGATTTTCTTCGTCAAAACTCCATTTGCCTCCTTCTGGATTACCATCTTTTTTCATGAGTATATCCAAATCTCTTCTAGTCTCTTTATAAAAAACTGCCATAAAAGGTTTTTTTGATTTCGATAAATAGTTTTTAAATTTTTCTCTAGAATTTAAAAACATTGGTGTTTGAATAATATTCCATTTAATTTTTTCCTTTTTTAAAAAATTGGTAATTTTATTTTCAAAAAACTTATCCTCAATTTCGAAACTTGAAATTTCTTTAATTTTTTTTGCTTTAATTATTTTTTTTAATTTTTCTGTGTAATCCAGCTTGAAAGATTTATCCTCGATCGAAGAATATTCTAATTTAAATTTATTTTTTTTTAGTCTATCTGCGTGAGATCGCATGCAAGATAAGAACAATAATATCTTTTGTTTATGATGCTTTTCGTACGTACAAAGCTGATAATCTTCAGCCATAAAGAAAAAGTGGTCTTTTCTGTACTTTTCTAGATATTTCTCTGAGAAAAGCTGATTTCCAAGTAGAAAAAATAATTTCATTAACTATATATAACTCTTTAAAAATTTATGTCAGAAAAATATTTAGTAGTAGGTGCGACAGGATCTATCGGATCTAATTTAGCCGAACAGTTATACGCAGCCGGCAAAGAAGTACATTTAATTGGTAGGGATGAAGAAAGAACAAAATCTTTGTCTGAAAAACTAAATTGTAAATATACAGTCTCTGATGTTTTAGAAAATGGTTTTGTTGAAAAGATTAAGTCCGAAATAGATGATATCAAAGGTATAGCTTATTGTGTTGGTTCAATTGATTTAAAACCTTTGAGAATGGTTTCAGAACAAGATTTTACAAAATGTATGAAACTAAATTTATATTCTGCAGTAGATTTAATTAAAGGTTATCAAGAAAGTTTAAAAAAAAATAAAGGATCGATTGTTTTGTTTTCAACTGTTGCTGCTCAAAGGGGTTTTACAAATCATGCAATTATAGCTTCAACTAAAGCAGCTGTTGAAGGATTAACTGTTTCTTTAGCAGCAGAATTTGCTCCTAATATAAGAGTAAATTGCATTGCTCCAAGTTTAACTAATTCAAAAATTGCAGAGCCAATGCTTAAAAATAAAGTTTTAGCTGATGGTATAGCAAAAGCCCATCCATTAAAAAGACTTGGAGAAGGTAAAGACTCAGCTTCGCTTGCAAAATTTCTAATAACTGAAGACAGTTCTTGGGTTACAGGACAAATTATTGCTGTCGATGGTGGTAGATCAAAACTTTCATAGAGTGAAGAAATTATTATTTCTTTTATCATTAATACTATTCTCAACTAATTCATTTAGTAAAAATTTTAATTTTAATAAAATTATTGAATTAGAAGCACCTTGGGGTTCGTCGTTCGTTAATGAAAATGAAATGATTGTTACCGAGAAAGGTGGCAAAATAAAATTTGTAAACATTTCTACAAGGGAGATAAATGAAATTGATCATAACTTAAATTTTGTAGAATATGGACAGGGAGGATTATTGGATATTCTGTATCATGAAGATTACATTTACATCTCATACACAGAAAATAGAAATAATTGGAAGACTAGTACTTCAATTGCACGTGCAAAATTTAATAAAAACAAATTAAATTTTAAAAATATTTTTCAAGCCAATCCACCAATTGACTCGCCCTATCATTTTGGTTCAAGACTTGCAATTAAAGACAACTATTTATTTGCTTCTGCAGGTGAAAGAGGCGGGGGAATGATTGCTCAAGATGGAAATAAACATCCAGGAAGTATAATTAGAATTTATCTAGATGGTGGCATTCCAAAAGACAATCCTCGTTTTGAGGGGAAATCAGACTGGCTACCTGAAATATATCAAATTGGTGTAAGAAATCCTCAAGGTTTAGCTTTATCACCTTTTGATGGAAAAATTTATATGAGCAATCATGGTGCAAAAGGAGGCGATTGGTTTGGTGAAGCAAAGAAAGGTGAAAATTATGGTTGGAAAATTCTTGGATGGGGTGGCACAAATTATTCAGGTATACCAATAGGGCCAAAATGGAAACCTGGCTTTACAAAAGCCATTCAATATTGGGTTCCATCAATAGCCACAAGTGCAATCACAATTTATAAAGGTAATGAATTTAAAGATTGGAATGGTCATGCATTAATTACTTCTCTTAAAGATAAGTCTTTAAGAAAATTAGAGTTTAATGATTTATCAAACGTAAAAGAGGAAATAATATTTAAAGATAAAATTGGAAGAATCAGAGACATACAAATTCATCCTATAAATGGTAAACTATATTTTTTAAATCAAGATGGATTGTGGTTGATGGAAAATTCTAGTTAGTATCAAAAAGCTCTTTAAATAATTTAAATTCACCAATTTTAAAAATAATTGCATCATCTTTTTTAAATCCAAATTTTTCTGCATTTTGCTTAAACCTTAAAGGGGGCTCTAATATTGGTTCAAGTGATAAGACAAAAGTTCCCCAATGCATTCCAATTACTTTTTTACTTTTTAAATCTTTAGCAAGTCCAAGGGCTTCTTCAGGGTTAGTGTGGTAAGCAGAAGAATCTTTAATTGAAGCCATAGGATAAAAATTATATGCGCCAATGTTAATAAATGTTAAATCAATTGGACCATACTTATCTCCCAATTCTTTATATATTTTTCCAACACCAGTATCACATGAAAATAATATTTTTTTTCCTTTGTATTCAATCAAATAGCTGCCCCATAAAGTTTTGTTAGTATCCGTTAAACTCCTTTTTGACCAGTGGACTGATGGCAAAAAAGTAATATTTAAATTCTGATTTATTCTTATTTGATCATACCAATCCATTTCATTTACATCTTTAAATCTATTAATTTTAAAATATTTTTTTAGTCCTAAAGGTAACAGGACTTTAGATTCTTTATAAGGAAATCTCATTATTGTTTTCATATCTTGATGATCGTAGTGATTGTGAGTTAGTAGAAAAATATCTGTTCTTGGTATCTCATTAAGTTTTAATGCTGGTTCGGTAAATCTCTTTGGCCCAAAAAATAAAGGTCCTGCATTTTTTGAAAAAACTGGATCTGTTATTATTGTTATTTCCCCTAATTTTAATAAAAATGTTGCATGACCTATCCACGCTACATAATCTTCTTTTTGGAAATTATTTAAATCCAATAAAACTTTTTCTTTTTTAATGATATTACTTTCAGGAAAAGTCATATCTAATTTTTTTTTTTCTTGGTTAAAGACCTTAAACGACCAATTGAAATTCATATCAATCACCTTTGATCCTTCAGGATTACGAAATGTGCCATTTGCTAAATGATGATATTTTTTTTTCATATCCGATTAATAATTTTTTGAAATAATATCTTGAATTGTATTACTTATAACTATTGTTCCAGCTTTGTTAGGATGTATGCCATCTTGTTGATTTAGATTTGGATCAAGAGCAACACCCTCTAGCAAAAATGGAATTAAAGGTAAATTATATTTTTTTGACAATTTAGGATAAATAGCATCAAAATTTTTTTTATATTTAGTTCCATGAGTTGTTGGCGCAACCATCCCAGCTATTATAATTTTTATTTTTTTACTGTTAGCGATTTTAATTATTTCTTCTAAATTTCTCTCGGTTTCATCTGGTTGAATTCCTCTAAGCATATCATTTGCCCCAAGACCAAGGATGATTAGATCAATACCGGGTTCTGATAAACTCCATTCTGCTCTATTCAATCCACCAGAAGAAGTACTTCCTGACACACTTCCATTTATTACCTTAATATTTAAACCACTCCTAACGAGATTACTTTCTAAAACCAAAGATAAGTGTTGTTCTTTAGGTAGACCATAACCCGCCATTAAACTATCGCCGAATAATATAACCTTTTCTATTGCACTTGCATTTATGTGCACTAGAAAGAATAACAATATTTTTATAAATAAACTTTTATTCATGAACACACTTCTTAAATTAAAAAAAATAAATCTCAAATACCAAACTGGGAAGGACAATATCAATGTTTTAAAAAATATTGATTTAACTATAAAAAAAAAAGAAACTGTATCTGTGGTTGGAGAAAGTGGGTCAGGAAAAACAAGCTTGATTATGCTTATTGGTGGACTAGAACGTCCAACCTCAGGGAAAATTATATTTCAAGACAGGGAAATAACAAATCTTAATGAAGACGAAGTATCTGAAATTAGAAAGCAAAATATATCCAAGTCAATTATCTGGCGGAGAGCAACAACGTGTGGCGATTGCAAGAGCTATTGCAATGAAACCAGATTTGATTTTAGCTGATGAACCAACTGGTAATCTAGATACCGAAAACTCAATAATGATCTCTGAAATTTTATTTAAATACGTCAAAGAAGAAGGGTCTTCTTTAATAATGGTCACACATGATCCAAAATTAGCAGACAAAGCAAAACGAAAAATTAAAATCAAAGATGGAAAAATTAAATAATTCTTCGGAGTTAAGTTTAATATTCAAGTATGCTTTAAAGGATTTAAGCAGAAATTATAAAAAAATTTCAAGCATTATTGTAACGCTGTTTATCAGTCTTTTTATTTTAAGTGCCATCTTTACAATCGAAGATAGTTTAAAAAAAGAGCTTAATGATAATGCAAAAGTTCTTTTGGGTGGAGATCTCGAAATCGATTATAACCGTAATCAGGGGGATCTTAATTTAGTCAATAAAGTAAAGGAATTTTCAACTGTCTCACAAATGATAGAGTTCAGTACAATGCTTTCTACGACAGGCAGAGAAAAAAATAAATCATTATTTACAAGAATTAAAACAGTTGATGAAAAGTATCCACTTTACGGTGAAGTTGTTTATGAGCCAGAAGATGCTTATGAAAGAATGCAAAAGGAACCAAAGACAATTTTGATTAATGAAAGTTTATCAAAAACTTTAAAGATAAAAATAAATGACAAAGTTAAGGTACAAGATCAAAGTTTCATAGTTGTTGGAATTATAAAATCTGTACCTGATGTCAGTGGGTTTGTAGCTTTTGGAGATTGGGCATTAGCAGGAAAACAAACTTTGGAGATACTAAAACTAAATGGAATAGGTAGTTTTTTAAATTATGAATATAAAGTAAAATTTAATCCAAGTGATGATCCAGAAAAAATAGAAAGTAAGATCAAAGATATTTTTAAAGATGA
>LULK01000790.1_pt2 | contig 15418 bp, 11 predicted proteins | sample 728181 | NCBI WGS metagenome assembly LULK01 (sample SAMN03860291, study PRJNA289734) | marine metagenome | biome: seawater column; feature: ocean; material: water; isolation source: Red Sea water column Station 169 - depth 10m | place: Saudi Arabia: Red Sea | collected 2011-10-15 | depth 10 m | reverse complement strand
CCAGTTTTTTGGACTTTTTTTCCTTGTCTTTGAATTTCAATAATTTTAATAGAATTTTCACCACAACCAATTTCCAAATTATCTGACAATACGTAACCTACTTTTCCAGTGTTAATTGATAATTCAGCTTTATGGATTTTATATCTTTCTCCTTGAAACTCAAACCATCCACCTGGATTGGGATATAAACCATTTATTTTTCCTAAAATTTTTTTATTATTTTCTTGCCAAATTATTTTTCCCTCTTCTTTTTTAATTTTTTTTGCATATGAATTTTGACTATGATCTTGATCTTTGAATAAAGCTCTATTTTCAAAAATATTATCAATATTTTCTAAAATCTTTTCAGAAGCTAAATTACTCAATCTTCTAGATAAATCCTCACTATTTTCATTGTCTAATATATTTATTGGATATTGATTGCAAACTGGACCTGTGTCTAAACCCTCATCCATCTTCATAATTGAAATTCCTGTTAAATTCTCATTATTCATAATGGCCCTTTGGATTGGAGCTGCACCTCGCAATTTTGGTAAAAGTGAATAATGGATGTTTATCCATCCAAATTTTGGCAGTTCTAAGATATTTTTTTTTAAAATTTGGCCATATGCAACAACTATACCTAAATCAATATTTTTACTTTTGAGAAATTTTTTTTCCTCAAGATTATCTAATTTTACTGGAGTTCTAACTGGAATATTCAATATTTCAGCCATGATATGAACAGGAGATTTATTTAATTTATGTCCTCTATTTGATGCGACAGGTGGCTGAGTATATACAATTTCTATGTTAAAACCATTTTGATACAACGATTTCAAAATTTGACCCGAAATACTGGGTGTGCCCATAAAAGCAATTTTTTTGCTCATTAAACAATAATACGATCAGGATTATTTTTTTTCTTCGATAATTTTTTGACAATCATTGTTTTTTTTAATTTAGATAAATAATCTATGAAAAGTATTCCCTCAAGATGATCCATTTCATGCTGTATACAAGTTGCAAGAAGTCCATCGGCTTTTAAAATTTTACTTTCTCCGCAATAATCTAAATATTCTACCTCGCAATATTTAGGTCTATCAACTTCAGCAAAATAATTAGGTACGGATAAGCATCCTTCTTCATATGTTGTTTTTTCTTTATCTTTATTCTTTATTATTGGATTAACGAAAAACATTGGATTTTTATTCCCATCTTTTGAAATATCCATAACTATAATTCTCTTTGGAATTCCTATTTGAATAGCTGCCAAACCAATACCATTGGCTGCATACATTGTTTCTAACATATCATCCATTAGATTTCTCTCTTCATTACCAACATTTAGTACTGGTTTTGAAACTTGTCTTAAAATCTCGTTTGGTTCCGTTATAATAGTCTTAATTGCCATGATGAATAAAGTATTTTAAACTTTTAATGGAAGAATTTCCAACAATAGTTCATTTCTCAGACTAATTAATTTTGTTCTATTCATAATTTCGACTATAAAATTCAATGATGTACTATTTAATTCATCTAATTCTTTTTCACCAATAATTTCAACTAGTTTTAATAATATCATACCCGACTCATTATTATCTATCATTTTATCTAATTCTGGGTTTAAATCAGGTTTATATTGAGAGAGTTCATCAATTTCACCTATTTGAATTCCATCCGATTTTAGAGATTGTAACAAAACTATATCTTTAAAGTCAAAAGAATAGTTTTTATCTTTTTGAATTTTCGACAATAAATTGTCAGTCAATTTTTGGGTTTTAGGTAAGCTTTGTTTGTTCAAAAAATAATTTAACACTTTTGACTGATGAAAAACTTTATCATTAAACTTAATTTTATTTTTTTTGTTTGCGTCAGTTATTAGATTTTTTTGGTAAAAAGAAGAAAATTTTAAGGGAATTTCTTCTTTATTTATTTTTTTTAACAATTTAGATAACTCATCATCAAATGATTTGCTGAAATTTGATTTTTCGAAAGAACTATTCAATTTTGACAACAATGAAAGTTTTTTTTCAATATTATCTGTAAGCAGAAACCTCTGATACAGTAGAGCTCTTCCCTCATAATCAGGTAAATTTTTGTGCACTTTTTCATAATTTATTAAGTCATCGATCTCAAATTGAAATTTTTTGTACAGATTCAATAAATCCTTTTCTTCAAAAATATCTTCACTGGTTGCTTTTTCTAAGAACTTTACCTGGTCAACATCACTTAAATTAAAGTCGTTTAAATTTTTAAGTAAATTTGAGTTAGATAAATATTTCCAAATAAATTCTTTAGACTCTACTGACGGGTAATATATTAGCTTTTTATCTGTTTTGTGAGATAAGTGGAAATAAAGAACGTTTTCATCAGATAATATGTAATTACTATCCTCATATCCCATTAACACTTCAAACTTTTGAACAAAAAAACTATCTAAAGTATCAGTCTCGGAGATAAGATCGAATAACAACTGAGCTTCATTTTTTTTATCCTGAGCAATTAAACAGTATATTTTGTAATACGTTAAGTATTTATCCGTTATCATACTTAGACTGTCAACAGCTGAGCATGAATTTTCTATTTTGTTTAATGACAAATAGTAATCAGCTACATGTTTTATTAGTCTTTCTTTATCTTTTATTGAAGAATTTTTTTGTATGAACTGCTCAACTAAATTATAATCCTTTTTTTTAATTAGATGATCAAGTGTATAACTTTCAAATTCATCCAGCGAGAAATTTTGACTTGGAATATATGAGTTTGTTAATAATGCAACGTCCATTAATCTCTCAGAGAAACTAGATAAATTTTTTGACTGTATTCTTTCAAGCTGCTTTTTAATTTCAATTCCATCTGTTTTTGACCACATATCAAGTTTTAAATCGTTGTCATCTGGGTCAAATAATCCAGACAACAAAATATTAGAGCTATCTAATTTTTGTTCTACTAAAATATTTTCATCGGAAAGTTTTACTTTGACGCCTTCAAGTTTATTTACAACACTTGAACTATCTTCATTATTAACCGATTTATTTTTGGAGATCTCTTTTTTTTCTATCTCAGACCAAATCTCTTTTATCTCCTGAGCCTTAGCTAATTGAACCAATAAAATAAAAGATATTAAAATTAAAATCTTACTTAATTGTTTTGAAATTTTCATTTGGTAAGATTTTTTCAATTTGTTTTACTGGTGCAGGCAAATTAATCTGATTAATTAAAATAAAGCCAAATATAATTATAATCTGGAAAATCTACAATTGGGATAATTTTATCAAAAAAATTAAAAAGAAAATTCATAGATATTGATGTAAAAGTACAAGAAACTGAGGGCATGACTATTTCAGAAATTTTTAAAAAATATGGAGAAGATTATTTTCGAAAAATTGAGGAAAAGATATCTTTGAAATATCTTAAAGTTGAAAATTCAATAGTTTCATTAGGAGGAGGAGGATTTACTAATTTATTAATTAGAAAAAGATGTCAAAAAACATCTTTATCTTTTTGGCTTAATTGGAAAAATGAAACCATAATAGCAAGAATATATAAAAGTAAAAAAAGACCATTGGTAATGAAGCTAAAGAAAGAAGAAATAAATAATTTAATAAAAGAAAGATCAAAAGTTTATGAATTATCAGACCATAAAATTAATTGTGATAAGTTAGACAAAGATCAAATTATTAATAAGATAATAGATATTTATGAAAATAAATAAAATTAATGTAAAAACAAAAACTAAAAAGTACCCTATTATTATTGGGAGAAAGTTAATAGGTAGAATTAATAAGTTTTTAAAAGATAACCAGTTATCTTTTGAAAAATGTTTAGTAATTACTGATAAAAATGTTCCTAATAAATTTAAAAATCTTTTATACAAAAAATTAGTTTCGAAAAAACTTATTAAAATTGAAATAACAGCTTCAGAAAAAAATAAAAACTATAAAGCTATAGAAAAAATTTATAAGATTTTATTTAAAAATACATTTAACAGAGAAGATTGCGTTATTGCTTTTGGTGGTGGAATTGTTGGAGACATTGTTGGGTTTGCTTCAAGTACTTATAAAAGAGGTATAAAATTTATAAATATTCCATCTACTTTACTGGCTCAAGTAGACTCATCTATTGGAGGAAAAACTGGAATAAATAACGAATTTGGAAAAAATCTAATAGGAAGTTTTTATCAGCCAGATCTAGTTATATCAGATATAGATATTTTAGAATCATTACCACGAAGAGAAATTATATGTGGATATGCTGAAATATTAAAAAGTAGCATTATAGAGAATTTTAACAGTTTTAGTTATCTTGATAAAAATTTAGAGGAAATTCTTAAACTAAAGACACCTTTTATTGAAAGGTCAATCCTAAAAAGTTGTAATTTAAAAAAAATAGTAGTGCAAAAAGATGAAAGAGAAAAGAATTTTAGAAAAGTGTTAAATCTAGGTCATACCTTTGCTCACGCTTATGAGTCAGCTTTAGGTTTTTCCAAAAAGCTAAATCACGGAGAGGCTGTCATTTTGGGCATAAAAAGTGCCGCTGAGTACAGTTATAAAAAAAAAATTCTTTCAAAACGAAGACTTAATGAAATTTTAAATCATATAGACAGAATTGGAATGTCAAATAAGATTAGTAACCTTTTTAAAAAAAAACATACTGAAAAAATTTTAAATTTTATGAAAAACGATAAGAAAAATAATTCAAATAAGATAAATTTAATCTTGATCAAGGATTTTGGTAAAATTCTAATTGACTTTCAGATTAATTCGTCAAGTTTAAAGAGTTATATATCTAGAAGGCTAGATTAATTTAATTTGTATAGAATGAATATGATTCTTAAGCTCATTATCTAAAATTTTATAAATTAATCTTGTTGAATATAATTTATTTTTTTTTTTTAACTCACGGGACTCGATTGATAGCAAAATATGATATTTCCCATTAGTATTTGATTTATGATTTTTATGAAGAAATGATTTATCCTCTGCTGTTACTCTTGAAACACAATCCTGCGACAAAATCTTTTTTTCAATAATTTCAATAAGTTGGTTTATATTCATAATATAAAGTAATATATATCATGAAATATATTTGTGATTGGAAAAATTGTTCAGAAGAGGGCCTATACAAAGCACCCAAAGAAAAAGATAATAGTAAAGATTATAGGTTTTTATGTTTAAAACATGTCAAAGAATTTAATAAAAATTGGAATTATTTTACCGGAATGAGTGATCAGCAGGTAATTGATTTTTTAAGATCTGATATGACGTGGCACAAACCTACTCAGAGCTTTGGTTCGTCTGATAATTTTTTCAAAGTTCTTTGGAATAACGCTTTGAAAGATGAAATGGATAAGTTTAAATTCAATAATCAATTTAATAATATGAATAAATTTAAGTTTAATAATAACGATTTAAAAGCCTTCAATATATTAGGAATCAGTGTTGGATTAAAATGGGAAAAAGTTCAAGAAAAATTTAAAAAACTTGTCAAAAAATTTCACCCTGATATGAATGCTGGAAATAAAAAATTTGAAGACAAATTAAAAATAATAACCTTAGCTTATACACAATTAAAAAACACTTATAGGGAAAAAATTGACACCAAATATTGATTATACGCCGGATATAAAATTATCTATTAAGCAAACTTTTGGAATTGAAAGTGAAATGGAGGTTGATGCATTTTCTAAAACAAGTGAGTATGTTCCAGAAATTGATAAAACTTACAAGTTTGATAAAGATACAACTTTAGCTATTTTGTCAGGATTTTCTTTTAATAAAAGAGTGTTAATTCAAGGTTACCATGGAACAGGAAAATCTACCCATATTGAGCAAATAGCTGCAAGACTAAACTGGCCATGCATAAGGATAAATCTTGATAGCCATGTAAGTAGAATTGATTTGATAGGAAAGGACTCGATAGTAATTAAAGATGGTAAACAAGTAACTGAATTTAAAGAAGGTATACTTCCATGGTCAATTCAAAACCCAGTGGCACTAGTTTTTGATGAATATGATGCTGGAAGACCTGATGTAATGTTTGTTATTCAAAGAGTACTTGAATCTGAAGGAAGTTTTACTTTATTAGACAAAAATAAAGTTATTAAACAAAACAAATTTTTTAGACTTTTTGCAACTACAAATACTGTTGGATTGGGTGATACAACAGGATTATATCATGGAACACAGCAAATTAATCAAGGTCAAATGGATAGATGGAATATTGTTTCTACATTAAACTATTTAAGTTTAGAAAAAGAGATGGAAATTATTTTAGGTAAAAATAAAAATTTAAATAATCCAAAAGGAAAGGAACAAGTGTCAAACATGATAAAGGTTGCATCACTTACTAGAAAGGGATTTATGGCAGGAGATATATCGACAGTAATGAGTCCAAGAACAGTCCTACATTGGGCAGAGAATTCAGAAATTTTTAAGGATATAGGATATGCATTTAGAGTAACGTTTTTAAACAAATGCGATGATGCTGAAAAAAATACTATTGCTGAATATTATCAAAGATGCTTTGGTGAGGAGCTGCCGGAATCAATGATTAATATTCAAGTGTAATGAACAAAGAAGATAGTATAAAAGAAAAATTCAAACAAGCCCTGCAATCAACTTATAAAGTTATCTCTGAAGATTATAAGGTAGGTAAAAATAAAAAAAAAGAAGAAAAAATTTATAGTGTTGGTGAAATTGATAATATATTAGATAAAAATCAATTTAAGAAACTGAGAGCTGAAACGGACTCTGAAGCTTTAAAAAGAAGATTTTCAAATAGAAAATTACTAAACAAAAATAGTCCAAAAAATCCATCTTGTAGAACACTATATCATTTAGCAGAAAAAGTAAGATATGAGTTGTTAGGCTCGGAAATGCTAAAGGGTATTTCAAAGAATTTTAAAGATAATTACAAATATAGACTTCAATCACTTGAACAAACAAAAATTAATAAAAAAGAAGATACTAATATAATAGATGCTTTTGAACTTTATATGACAAATAAATTTTTTGATGTGCAACTGAGTCCTGGGAATAAAGAAATTCTTCAATTTTGGGAAAATGATTTCAATAAGTCAATAGGCAAACATTTAAGTTTTTTAAAAGCAAATTTAGAAAATCAAGAAATTTATAATAATAAATTTTCAGAGATTTTAGAAAGTATGGATATATTTGAAAATGATGACACTACTGAAAAAGAAAATGATGAAAAAAATGACACTCAAGATCAAAATAATCCAAATAACAACGAAGATAAAGAAAATGAACAATCTAGTAAGACAAGTGAGGATGAAAATCTATCTCAAGGTATGGACAGCGAAGATGATGTAAATGAATTTAGACTTGATGATCAACTTGCTAACGAAAACAACGAAGACATGGAGTCGGAAAATGTAATCCAAAAAAAGAATTTAGGTATAAGTGATAAAGAATATAAAGTATTTACCACAGAGTTTGATGAAGTCGCCAAAGCAGAAAGTTTAGAAACTGCAGAGGAAATTCTAAAACTAAGAAAAAATTTAGACCAGCAACTTACCAGTTTTCAGGACTTAATAACTAAACTAGCAAACAAATTACAAAGACAGTTAATGGCCAAACAAAATCGGTCATGGGAATTTGATCTTGAAGAAGGATTATTAGATAGTTCCAAGTTACCAAGAATTATTATTGATCCATACAATTCTTTATCATTTAAAAAAGAAAAAGATTTAGACTTTAAAGATACAATAGTAACATTATTAATTGATAACTCTGGATCAATGAGAGGAAGACCAATAACAATTGCTGCGATATGTGCAGATATTTTATCTAGAACTTTAGAAAGATGTTCGGTTAAAGTTGAAATACTTGGATTTACAACTAAAAATTGGAAAGGTGGAAAAAGTCGTCAAGAATGGAATAGATTAGGAAAAAATAAAAATCCTGGAAGACTTAATGATCTAAGACACATTATCTACAAAGGAGCAGATTCACATTGGAGACAATCTAAGAAGAATTTAGGCTTAATGTTAAAAGAGGGTCTATTAAAGGAAAATATAGATGGTGAAGCTATAACATGGGCTTTCAATAGACTAAAAAAAAGAAAAGAGGAAAGAAAAATTCTTATGGTTATTTCAGATGGAGCGCCTGTGGATGACTCAACTTTATCAGTAAATTCAGGTGATTTTTTAGAAAAAAATTTGAAAAAAATTGTTAAGTTTATTGAAAATAAAAGTGAAGTTGAAATTCTAGCAATAGGTATTGGTCATGATGTATCCAGATATTATCAAAAAGCCATCAAAATTTCAGATGTACAAGAATTAGGTGATGTCATGATAGATCAATTAAGTGGACTATTTGAGAACAAAAGACTTCATTAAATATTTTTTAAATCTTTATTAGACCATTCTATTTTTATTTCAGCGCCTCCTCTAGTCTCAGAATTCCTAATTAAAAGTTTAGCTTTATTCTTTTCTAGCAGAGTTTTACCAATGAATATGCCTAGACCTAAACCTGATCTAGATTTATTTTTTGATTGTATAGATTTTATATATGGCTCACCTATTTTAGTTATGATGTCTTTTGGAAATCCTTCACCATCATCTTCAATAGATATTGAAGAATTTTCACTATCACTAGTAATTGAAATATAGATACTTTTTTGAGAAAATTTATTTGCATTTCCAATAAAGTTTCTTATTCCATAAACTATCTCAATTGATTTTGAAATTTCAAAAGAATTGTAGTCCTGTTCAACATTAATTACAAAATTTTTATCTGATATTTCTTTAAAAGAATTTACAATTTCTTTGACGTAATCATGCAAACTTATGTTCTTATCGATAAAGTCATCTTCAACTATAGGATTTAAGGACAATCTTTTTAAAATCTCATTACATCTATCAACTTGACTCACAAGTAGTTCAATATCTTTCTTAAGATCATTGTTATTCTTAAAATTATTATATAAATCTTGTGAAATAATTTTTATTGTAGATAAAGGAGTACCTAATGAATGAGCAGCTGCTGCAGCTTGACCACCTAATGATACTAATTCATGCTCTTTTGAAATAACTTCTTGAATTTTATCTAAAGCATCCTTTCTTACTCTAGACTCATTTCCAAAGGTTAGAGCAAAAAAACTTAGAAAAATAAGTGCAATAATTAAAGCAATTGGGACAGAATAATAATAATAATTATTAAAAATATATTTATTTAATGGAGAGGGCAATTCTTCATGAAAAAAAGTTAGTAAGATAATTGAAGTAATTGTCAAAAATATTAATAAAATATTTGTTTTAATACTAAGACTATTTGCAGCAAAAATACTGGGTATTATCAAAAAAATTGAGAATGGATTAATCGTACCACCAGTTAAAAAAAGTAAAAAACTTAATTGCAAAATATCAAGTGTAAGAAAAATTAATGATATTTTTTCATTAAGTTGATTTTTTTTAAAAAAATATGAAAGGAATACGTTACTTAAAACACCAATCAATACAACAAAGTTGGCTAAAATAAAATTAAATTCAAATTTGAAAATAAATGCTACAGAGTTAATAGTTACAAATTGTCCTATTATTCCTATCCATCTTAAATTAACATAAGTTGTTTTATTTAAATGTGATGATTTGGAATTAATACTTAACTCCATTAATTAAATATCTAAATTTATTACATTAATAGCATTATCTACAATAAAATCTTTTCTTGATGCTACATCATTACCCATTAAAGTTTGAATTAAGTTTTGATCTTTTTGCAAATTTTGTGAGTATTGAACTTGAAGAAGATTTCTTGTTTCAGGATTTAATGTTGTGTTCCATAATTCCTCCGGATTCATTTCACCAAGTCCTTTGAACCTTTGAATATTCAATTTAGATTTTTCTTGTTGTATTACTTTTTCAAATTCTTTTGAATTTTTTTTTGTTTTTTTTAAATCTTTAGAATTTTTAATTATATAATTTTCAAGATCTTTCTCATCTTTAATATAAATACCCTTAGTTCCTCTATTTATTTTAAAAAGAGGTGGTTGAGCTAAATAAACATGACCTTTTTCAATTAATTTATTAAAAGGAATATTATTGAAAAATGTTAAAAGTAAAGCTCTTATATGTGAGCCATCTACATCGGCATCGGTCATTATAATTATTTTTCCATATCTTAAATCTTCTAAGTTTATCTCTTCTGCTTTTGGATCCAACCCAAGGGCATTAATCAATGTAACTATTTCGTTTGATGAAATCATTTTAGATAATGATTTTGTTCTTAAATCGTTTTGACTTCCATTTTTTTTATTTACATTTAATTCGGTGTATGTATTAAGAATTTTTCCTCTTAAGGGTAATACTGCTTGAAATTCTCTATTTCTTCCTTGTTTAGCTGATCCGCCTGCTGAATCTCCTTCAACTATAAATAATTCAGTACCTTCTTGCTTTGTATTTTGACAATCCGCTAATTTTCCAGGTAAACCTGTAAGTTCTAAAGCACCCTTTCTTCTTACATTTTCTCTTGCTTTTTTAGCAACATCTCTTGCAACTGCTGCCTGAATGATTTTCATTAAAATGATCTTAGAAATTGATGGGTTTTGATCAAACCAAATTGATAATTTCTCATTAACTATACCTTCAACAATATTTCTTACTTCTGAAGAAACTAATTTGTCTTTTGTTTGAGAAGAAAATTTCGGATCTGGAATTTTTACGGACAAGACACATGTCAAGCCTTCTTTTATATCATCTCCAGAGAGTACAACTTTATTTTTTTTCAATAAGTTTTGCTCGGAAGCATACTTATTAACTACCCTCGTTAATGCGCTTCTAAAACCTAAAATATGTGTTCCACCATCCTTTTGATAGATATTGTTTGTGTAAGGATATACATCTTCATTATATCCTGCATTCCATTTTAAAGAACATTGAACATCTATATTGCTCTTCAACCCTTCAATATAAATTGGTTTTCTAAATAAATCGTTGTCATTTTTATTTTTAAGTTTCTCTCTTTTTTCGTCTAGATATTCGACGAATTCATTTATTCCCCCTTCAAATTTAAATTCTAACGATTTTATTTTTTTTTGAGTTAAATCATTTAATATTATTTTTATTCCTTTATTTAAAAAAGCCAATTCACGCATCCTTTTTTGAATAATAGCAAAACTAAATTTTGTAGATGAGAATATCTCTCTTGATGGTGTAAAATTAATTCTGGTACCTGTATTCTTTGATTTACCAGTAACTTTTAAGGGATTTTTGGCCTCACCATTTTTGAACTCTACAAAATGTTTTTTTCCATCTCTTTCAATATATAATTCTAACTTTTGAGAAAGAGCGTTAACAACTGAAACACCAACACCGTGCAAACCACCCGAAACTTTGTACGAATCATGATCAAATTTCCCTCCTGCATGTAGTTGGGTCATTATTACTTCAGCTGCTGATTTTTTTTCCTCCTTATGAATGTCGACTGGAATACCTCTACCATCATCTTCAACTGTGATTGAACCGTCAGCATTCATGCTAACTTCAATTTTTTTACAATGCCCCGCCAATGCTTCATCAATTGAATTGTCTACAACCTCGTAAACCATATGATGTAAACCAGTTCCATCATCTGTATCACCAATATACATGCCTGGTCTTTTTCTTACTGCTTCAAGACCTTTTAAAACTTTAATAGAGTCAGCTTGATAAGTGTTTAAGTTATTTTTTTTCATTAATTTAAAAATGGAAGTTAATATTTATACCACTTTTAAAATTTAAAATAAAATGTCTTACTAAGAAGAGCTCAAATAAACTAATAATATCAACATAAATTAGGGCTTTTAAAAAAAAAATTTCTTATTTTGCATTTTGTTAAAAAAAACCTACTTCTAGATAAGAATAAATGGCGGAGAGAATGGGATTCGAACCCATGATAGAGTTTCCCCTATACACGCTTTCCAAGCGTGCGCCTTCAACCACTCGGCCACCTCTCCTAATTTATCCACCCTTATAATAACAAAGTGATGTATCTTTTATATGTTTAATTATTTTTATATTTGAAATCTCATTAATATATTTTACTACATTCTTTGCAGACTCTTTACCTGGAACGAAATCATGCCATAATATTATTCCATTTGGTTTTATCATTTTAAAAGATTTTTCTGAGTCATTTTTAATTACAGAATATGTATGGCCCCCATCAATGAATATCAAATCAAATTTGTCCAAAAATAAGTTTTCATCAAAATCTAATGAATTTTGAAACAAAATTTCAATTTTCTTTTCAAATTTAGTCTCTGAAAATAAAAATTTTTTATATTTGCTTTCATTATATATATTTCTAAGAGCAGTATTATTATCAAGCTTTTGTTTGTAAACTTCACCAATATTTTTAGGATTTAAAGTTATTGAGATAATTTTTGCATTCGTCGGTGAATTCAAAGCCATAAGATATGTAGTTTTTCCACTACAAGTTCCAAACTCAAAAATATTATTACTTATTTTGCTTAATGATGAGATAATCCATGCTTCGTAATCTGATGTCATACCCACAATAGGATTATTTGGTGGAATACAAAAATTTTTAACAATTACGTCTTCTTTAGGTCCAAACAAATTTTGGTCTACTTGTTTTTTTCTATCAACTGCACCTCCACCATGAATTTTTGTTAAAACATCTTTTTTAAAACCTTTGATAGTTTCTCGAGCAATTATCTTACCTCCAATGGCTGCTTGGACAGGTATCATAAAATTATGTCTTGGTATCAAGTCTTTTAATTTTTCACATACTTCTCGTCCAGTTTTTTGAGCAAAATCTTTATGTATCATCATAGCTAAAGCATCCACCGGCTCTGAATTTACCAAAATACCCATTTTAACAAGATCACCCTCTCTGTGTCCTATTATTTCATAATCAAAACTAGCATATCCACTTGTCATCGATTTTAATCGATCATTAAAATCAAAAACTATTTCATTTAATGGTAATTCATAATTTACGACAGCTCTACTTCCTGAATAACTTAGATTAGTTTGAATTCCTCTTTTATCTTGGCATATTTTCATTATGGGGCCAAGATACTGGTCAGGTGTTATAATTGTAGCTTTTATCCAAGGTTCTTCAATAAATTTTATAAAAGATGGATCTGGTAAACTTGATGGATTTTGAAGATCTTTTATCTCACCATTATTCATGTGAATTTTGTACACTACTCCTGGTGTAGTAGTTAAAAGATTAATATCAAATTCTCTCTCTAGCCTTTCAGTTACAATTTCTAAATGTAATAAACCTAAAAAACCACACCTAAAACCTAAACCTAAAGCAGAGGAAGCTTCCGGCTCAAAAGAAAAACTAGAGTCATTTAGCTTAAGTTTAGCTAGTCCATCTTTCAATTTTTGATATTCAGAACTATCAACAGGAAATAATCCACAAAATACAACTGGTTTGCTTGGCTTAAAACCAGGTAGGGACTCTGACAATGGCTCTGATGCATCACAAATTGTATCTCCAACTTTAGTTTCTGATAAAACTTTTATTCCAGTTGTTATAAAACCAATTTCTCCTGTATTAAGTTCATCTATATCTTTTGGCTTAGGTGTAAATACCCCAACCTTTTCAACAAAATACTCCTGATTTGTAGACATCATTTTAATTTTCATATTATTTTTTATTTTTCCATCAATTACTCTTACTAAAATTACTACACCAAGATACGTGTCATACCAACTGTCGACCAATAAACATTTTAATTTTTCATCTTTTTCACCTTTGGGTCCAGGTAGTGTTTGAATAATTTGCTCCAAAATATCATCAATACCCTCACCTGTTTTACCTGAACATGGAACAGCATTTGAAGTATCTATACCAATAACGTCTTCAATTTGTTTATTTGTTCTATCTATGTCAGATGCTGGTAAATCAATTTTATTTAAAACTGGAATAATTTCATGATTGATATCTAATGCTTGATAAACATTTGCTAAAGTTTGGGCCTCAACACCTTGTGTACTATCTACAATTAATATTGATCCTTCGCAGGCATACAAAGATCTACTAACTTCATAACTAAAGTCAACGTGTCCTGGTGTATCTATGATATTAAGAATATAATTTTTTCCATCTTTAGACTTATAATTTAATTTAACTGTTTGAGCTTTAATTGTTATGCCTCTCTCTCTTTCAATATCCATTGAGTCAAGGACTTGAGCCTTCATTTCTCTATCTGTTAATCCACCGCATCTGTGTATTATTCTATCTGCTATCGTAGATTTACCATGATCAATATGAGCAATAATTGCAAAGTTTCTTATGTTGTCAATTTCATTGGACATTTAGGATCTAATTTTCGCGCCTGACTTAGACTCAACAGTTGAAATAATTAATTTGTTAATTTTTTCAAGATCATTTTCTTCTAATGTTTTTTCAGATGATTGAATTGTAACATTGAGAGCTATCGATTTTTTTCCATCTGGAATATTTTCACCTTCATAAATATCAAAAATTTTAATCGATCTTATTAGATTTTTATCAATTGATGATATGATTTCTATTAAATCCTGTGCTTTGTAATTTTTATCTACAACAAAAGCAAAATCTCTCTCTGATTTTTGATAGTCCGAATATTCGAAATTGGGCTTTTGATCCTTTAATTTTATTTTGTTATCTTTTAAATAATCAAGATATATTTCAAAACCAACTACTCCCTCAGTTTTTATATCGAGCTTCTTAACAATATTTGGATGTAGTTCTCCAAAATATGCAACAGGATCTATATCATCCTTGTCAAGATAAACTGAACCAGATTTTCCAGGGTGGTAGTATGTAGGAGATTTATCTCTTATAAAAAAACTTTGTTTATCATATCCAGCTTCCATTAATGTTTGAATTAAATCTTTTTTCACATCAAAAATCGTCAACTGTTCTCCTGGTTGGTTATTTTTGAAAATTGGTCCAATTTCAAAAAGCGAAATGTCTTTAAATCCTCTATCTAAATTTTTCTTTAAATAAAAGATTAAATTTGAAAAAATTGAGTTTCTTAAAACATCTAAATCTGAGCTTATGGGGTTTACTATTTTAATTTCTTTTAAATTTTCTTTAAAAAAATAATTTATTCTGGAGTCTGTGAATGACCAAGTAACAGTCTCTAAATAACCTTTTGATGCTACAGAACGTTGTAAAAAATGAAAAAGTTTTTGTTGTTTATTCAATGTGTCTTTTAATCTATTTTTCTTTGGCTCTATAGTTTCAATATTTTCATATCCTTTAATTCTAACAACTTCTTCAACTATATCTATCGGTTGACTTATGTCAGGTCTCCAAGAAGGAACTTTTAGGTTTAATTCTGATTTCTTTTTGGAAACTTTGAAACCTAGATCGTTCAAAATTTTAATGATATCATTTTCTTTAACTTTAAAACCTGTTATTTTTTGGAATAGCGAGATATTAAATTTAATTTCTGAGTTTTTATA
>LULK01000327.1_pt1 | contig 15472 bp, 14 predicted proteins | sample 728181 | NCBI WGS metagenome assembly LULK01 (sample SAMN03860291, study PRJNA289734) | marine metagenome | biome: seawater column; feature: ocean; material: water; isolation source: Red Sea water column Station 169 - depth 10m | place: Saudi Arabia: Red Sea | collected 2011-10-15 | depth 10 m | reverse complement strand
GAAATAATTTTTCCCTTTAATAATTCATTAATTTCAATCTTTTCGTGATTTGTGTTATCTAATATTGGGTGACCAACAAATGTATTTTTTAGTTTTTCCTTATCAAAATATTTTTTTTCAAAATCAAATAATAAGAGAATATGATCTAAGAAACTTTTCATTTTTTTAACCCTACCCTCTCTCCATGCCCAAACTTTAGGTGCAATAAAATGAATAGTTTTGACATCTGGTTTTTTTAATTTAATTATTTTTGAAACACGAAGGGTAAAATCAGGACTGTCAACACTAAATAAAATATCAGGATTGAAATCTAAAATTTTTTTTACTGTTTCATTAATTTTTTTTTTTATCTTAAAAATATTTAAGAATATATCTGTAAAAGCTATATAAGTAACATCTTTTTGATCATATATTGACTTAATACCTAATGAATTTAAATGCTGACCACCAACACTTAAATATTCAATATCTGTTTTAGATTTTTTTAATTTTTTAATTACCTCCGTAGCTAATTTATCACCAGATGGTTCACCTGTTAAAATAAAAATTTTTTTCATTTAGCCATTACAAAAATATTATTTTTATTAGCAAATTTAAGCCCTTCATTTTTATCTAAAAATATATTTTGACCTGCTTTAACAACAATTCCTTTAATATTTGCTTTTTTACAATCTTTTAATGTATCAAGACCAATGGTGGGCAAGTCAACACGTAAGTCCTGCTTAGTTTTAGGAAGCTTTAATAAAAGTTTATTCTGTAGATTATTGTTTTTTATTGATTTTAACATATCCTTTGTGCCTTTCCTTTTTTCAAGAGAAATTATCTTCCGATTATTGATTACTAATGCTTGAACATGATTAAAGGAATTTGACTTTTTTAATATTTGAATACCTTTTTTAATTGTCAACCTATCAACTACACTTGGTTTCAATTTTGTATAGCACCCTTTGTTGAGAGTTAATTCTGGATTATAAGTGTTTAATTTAATAACTTTTATTTTGTTTTCTGACAAAATATTTATCAGTTCTTTTAATATAGCTGCATCTCCTAATTTAGATGCTTTTATAATTCTAGGGATATAGTAAATACCTTTAAGGTCTAATTTCAATTTTGAAATTCTTGGTTTGATAATATTTCCTGCGAATAAAACTTTTTTGCATTTTTTTGATTTTATTAATTCTAAAATTTTACCAAATTTACCAATATTAATAAAATAGCTATTTTTATCTTTTTTGAATTTATTATTTTTTGATAAGTCTATTATGAAATATTTAATTTTCTTTTTTTTTAAATTTTTTAAAATTTCTAATGGTAGCTTTTTTTCTCCTAAAAATAGTCCAATCATTTAATATTTTCTGGTAAGGATATTGGTCGCTTTTTATCAGAATTTATAAAATCAATTATGATTTTGACATGTTTGTTTTCTTTTATTTCAGCATTTAAATTTTCAATATTAGATCTGAAATTTTGGTTATAAAATACTTTATCATAAAATTTTTGTAATATTTTAATATCTTCGTTTGAAATTTTTGCTCTTCTAAGTCCTATAAGATTTAGACCAACTAAATTATTTCTATTTCCTAATGATAAACCATATGGAATTACATCACTTAATACACCCGTCATACCACCTACCATTGCGTAACTACCAATTCTTGAAAATTGATGTATAGCACAACTACCTCCGATTATTGCATTATCCTCTATAATGACATGTCCACCAACCTGAACATTATTTGCTAAAACTATATTATCTCCAAGATTACAATCATGAGCTATATGACAGTAAACCATTAATAAATTATTATTACCTAATTTAGTAATTGTGCCTCCCTGAGATGTACCTGGATTAATGTTCACATATTCTCTAAGTTTATTATTGTCACCAATAATTAAAGAATTTTTTTCACCCTTATATTTCAAATCCTGTGGTGGTGTTCCAATTGATACAAAAGGGAATATTTCATTATTTTTTCCAATTTTTGTATTTCCTTGAATACTAACATGTGAATGGATTTTTGATTTTGATTCTATTTCTACATCAGGTCCTATTACACAATATGGCCCAATCTCAACATTTTCAGAAATTTTAGATTTTTTGCTTATTATTGCTGTTCTATGTATCACATTTAATTGATAACAAATTATTTTTTAAATGCTTATCAAGAATTACTACTGATTATTTCTTTCTGTCAACAATAGTTGCAGCCCATTGAGCATCTGCCATCTTTTTTCCATTTACAACAGCTTCCCCTTTATATTTCCAAACTCTACCATGAGATCTAATAGACTCTATATTTAACTCTAGTCTACAGTCTGGAATTACTGGATTTCTAAATCTAGCTTTATCTACTGTCATTAAAAAAACCAATTTATTTTCATAAGTTGATTTATCTATTCCTGAAGCGGTGAGTGCAGCCGCAGCCTGGCCAAATGCTTCAACAATTAATACTCCAGGCATAACAGGCTCTCCAGGAAAATGACCTTGAACAAAAAAACTATCTTTTTTTACATTTACTATGGCGGTTGCTGATTTAAGTTTTTTAATATTTATTAACTCATCAATTAATAACATTGGTTCCCGATGGGGGAGTAAATTTTTAATTTGATCCTTACTTAGTTTATCTTCCATTTTTACTTTTTTTTAAAAAACTTCTTATATTTTTGGCAGGGTAACCCATTACATTTGTGTTTTCAGGTATATCTTTGATTACGCCACTACCTCCACCAATTTTAACATTATTGCCAATTTTTAAATGTCCTGAAATTCCTGCCTGTCCTCCTATTTGTACAAAATCACCAACTACACAACTTCCTGCAAGACCTACTTGGCCTGTTATTATGCAATTTTTACCAATTCTTACATTGTGAGCAATATGTACCTGATTATCTAGAAAAGAATTTTTGCCAATATAAGTATTTGAGATAGAACCACGATCAATTGTATTATTACTGCCAATTTCAACATTGTCTTCAATTATAACCATGCCTATATGGGGATATCTTACATTCTTATTCTGATTAGGCAAGAAGCCAAAACCTTTTTTTCCTATTACTGAACCATCCAAAATTCTCACATCATTACCAATAATTGAATTTTTTATTAATATATTATTTCCAATTATACAGTTGGAACCCAAAACAACATTAGACTCTATAATCGTATTATGGCCAATCAAGGTATTTTTTCCAATTTTAACATTTTTTCCAAGTAGAACATTCTTTCCAAAAGTAACATTATTAAATATTTCTTTATTTGGATTAGATACATTTAAATCAACTGCATCATTTAAAGAATTTTCATAAAATATCTTTATAATAGAATAAACTGATTTTAAAACATCTTTAACAATTATAGGGTTTGAATATAATTTAACCTGATCTTCATACTTAGCGCTTGTGATAATATATTTTGCTTTAGAATGTTTAAGTATTTTTTGGTATTTTAAACTATTAAAAAAAGATATATCATTTTTACTTGCATCAGAAAGATCTTGTATATTTTCGATTTTAATTTTTTTTTTATCAGAATATTTGACATTTAATAAATTCATAAGATCAGCAAGGTAAATATATTCTCTTTTAACAAAAAATGGATTTTTAATTTTCATTTACTATAGACTTTGTTTCTTTATTTATTAATTCTAATATATCCGATGTAATATCTAAAGTTTTTATTCCCACTATAATATTTTTTTTTTCTATAACTAAAGAAATATTATTTTTTTCAACATATTTTGTTAAGAGCGGATTTAATATTTTTAAAATTTCTGAACTATATTTTTTTTTTTCATTTAATATTTTTGAATTATTAGCATTTATTTTTTTTTGAAAATCAGCTAATAAAATATTTAAGTTTTTAATTTTTTTATCTAGCTCATTTTTTTTTAATATATTTTTTTGATTGTTAATTTCTTTTTGTTTATCTTTAATTTCATTTTCTTTCTTTAGTAATGATGATTTTATGATTGATTGTTCAGATTTAATTTTTTTTTTATATAATTGACCTATATCTGAATTATCTATTATATATTGAATATCAAGATAAACAATATTCTCACTAGCATGAAGATATTCCAAATTAAGAAAAAATATTAAAAAAAAAAATATTTTTTTCATCAGAAAGATGTCCCTATTTGAAATCTAAATTTTTCCGTTACATCTGTATCTGCTTCAGATAATGGGATAGCATATGAGAAAGTCAATGGCCCAATTGTACTAAACCAGTTTATGGCAATACCTGTGGCTGACCTTAGCTTATTTGAGTCTATTGCGCTGTTATAATCTACTTCCCAAACATTTGCCAAATCAACAAAAAAATTTACGTCGATATTATCATTTTCAAAAAAAATATTTGGAATAGTAGAATTTAAATTTAATGATGAAGCATAATTTCCACCTATATATTGCGTACCATCTTTAGGACCAATTTTTCCACTTTCAAAACCACGAAGCCTTCTACCAGGAACAAAAACTCTTTTTGAAACTCTAACATTGTCTTCAAATGAATTTATAGATTTTAGATATAATCTAGCAGAGAGTATAAGATTATCATTTACAGAATGGTATATTGAACTTGTAAAGCTATTTTCCAGAGATTTGTCATCAGTTATGATAGGTAAAGTTTGTGAAAATTTATTAATATATCCATCAGATGGTTGAAAATCTTGATTGAGATTATTGTAAGTTATTCTATAGGATAGCAAATTTTCGAAATATGTACCTTCTTGTTTTTTTATTATACTGTTTGCTGAAGATGAGGTTTCAAGGTCTTCATAAAAATTTGATAGTTCTAGATTTACAAAAAAATTATTCATTTGTTCGAATTCAGTCCCAATTGAAAAACCAGTTTTATTTGTTTTATAACCACTTGATGTCATAAAATCGTCTGTAGAATTTTCAAAAGAGGTTTTAATTGTTTTGTCAGTATTATTGAAATTTGGATTTATAACAGTAAATTTTCCTTTTAAACTATCATCTGTTATGCTTGCATTTGCATCTAATTTAATACCAAGACCAAGATAATTATTTTCTTTGATACCAGCTGTAAAAGAAGTTCCTGCAGTACCTGCTCCAGCACCAGCAAAAATTTCACCCGTGGCTTTTTCCTCAACTGTAATATTTATTATTTTATTATTTTTTTCATCTAAAGTCTTATATTTTACTGATTTAAAAATATTTTTTGCTTTAATGGATTGTATCGATTTATTAAATAGTATTTCATTATAAGGGTCGCCTTCGTCGATAACAAGGTTATTTCTAATTACTTTTTCATCAGTAATAAAGTTGCCTAATATATTTATTCTATCAACAAATTTTTTTTCAAGATCATCAAAATATACTAAAATATCAACTTTGTTATCTTTTTTTAATATTTCATCGTATTTTGCGTTAATAAATACGAATTCATTATTTAGTGCAAAATCATTAATATCATTAACTAAATTATTAATTATTTTTTTTGAATAAGTTTTGTTCTCTAGTTTCAAAAATTGTTTTTCAAATTTTACTAAGTTTTGGCTGATTATATCATCTTTGTCATTAATAATTATTTTGTCAAAATAATACTTTTTTCCAGCATTTATATTGAATATTAATTCAAATTGATCATCATTAGATATCACAGCAGTTGTAGATTTTATAATAGAATTATAATATCCACGATTTTTGTAAAAGTCATTTAATCTAGCAACATCAGCATTAATTCTATTTTTATCTAGTAGCTTATTCTTTGTTATAAATTTCCAAAATTTATTTTCTTCTGAAATAATAATATTTCTTAAAGTGTTGTCTCTAAATACTTTATCTCCAATAAAACTAATTTTTTTAATTTTTGCTATATTTCCAAGATTGAAATCATAAATTAAATCTACTGTATTATTTGAATTTAATTCAATTGATGTCTCTAATTCTACAAAATAATAACCAAAAGATCTTAATAAATTTTTTAATAATTTTACTTGGTCATTAATTTTATTTTCTACAAAAGGATACTTTTCAATTTTAGATGTAATTTCCTCTAATTGTTCTCGAATATTTCTTTTTTTTATTCCCAATAGAGATATTTTCTGAATTATAGGATTTTCAATAACATCAATTTCTACTGTGCCATCAGAAGATGATATTTTAACATCTTTAAAATAATCTGTATAAAATAAATTTTTTAACGCTTCGTTCAATAAATTTTGGGAAATACTGTCACCTATTTTAAGGTTTGAAAACATTATAACAGTTTCATTTGAGACTCTGTCATTACCACTTATGTCGAATTTTTTTATTTGTGCTGTGAAAGCGTTTCCAAAAAAGAATAATTGTAACAAAAAAATAAAAATAAATTTATATGTTATTTTTAATTTATTCATCATAATACCTTATATTCTTTTCTAAATAGCTATCGGTAATCTCTATCATTTTTTTAATTTCATTTACATTCTTAGGTTTAAATTTAAAAAATTTTTTTAAATATGTGCACTTAATAAAAAATAGCAGATTTTTACTAATAGAAATATAGTTAATTTTACCTTCCAAATATTTATTTACAAGTTTATCATTTAAAGCAATCAATATTATTTCAAAAAATGAATCATTTTTAGGAATTATATTAATTATAGACAGCAAGGGAAATTGTTTTTGCTTAGGGTAAGAGAAGTTTAAATTATTTAATTTTTTTAAATTTATTGTGGGTTTCAAATTTTTTTTAATACCTGTATCTAATGCACAACTTATAGGAATAATCATTTTAGGTATGTGTGCTAAAAATTTAATTAAACCATTTTTAAAATAAACTATTGCGTGAATATAAGAGTCAGGATGTATTAATATTTTAATGTTGTTTTGTTTTAATTTAAAAATTTTTTTTGCTTCTAAATATTCAAAAATTTTATTCATCATTGTTGACGAATCTATGGATATTTTTTTTCCCATTTTCCAATTTGGATGTTTGAGAGCATGCTTTGGTTTAATATTTAATAATTTTTTTTTTGATTTATATAAAAATGGTCCACCTGATGCAGTAAGAATTATTTTGTCTAAATAATTATTATTTTCATGTTTAATAAGTTTCCAAATTGAAAAATGTTCTGAATCAATTGGTATAAACTCGGTTTGATAAAAACTTAATTTTTTTGAGATTAAGTGCCAACCGCAAATAATAGATTCTTTGTTGGCAATTAATATTTTTTTTGTAAAAGGAATAATTGCTAGAGTTGGCTCTAGTCCATAAATTCCTGATATAGAATTAATACAAAAATTAACTCTTTTTTTTAAAATTATATTTATGTTTTTATGCCCTAAATATAAATTAATTTTTTTTTTTTTGAATATTTTTCTATACTTTAGATATTTAGTTTCATTTTCAATAATTACATTTTTTACATTATGTTCAATTGCTTGTTTAAGTAATTTTTTTACATTTTTATTTGTACTTAATAGTTTAACTTTAAATTTTTTATTTTTATATATAGATGATAGTGTAGATGATCCAACAGAACCAGTAGAACCTAGAATTACAACTTCATTAATCATATTATATAAAATATAAACTGACCTAGCGGTATAGCAAATATTAGTCCATCAAACCTATCTAGCAGTCCACCATGACCAGGTAAAAGATTTCCAGTGTCTTTTATTTTTGCTTTTCTTTTTAAATAAGAAATAGATAAATCACCTAGCTGTGAAATTGTAGAGATAACTATTGTAAAAAATATCAATTCCTTAAAATTAAAATAATTATTGAATATAATACATATAATCAATAATGATAAAATATATGAACCATATGCACCAGAGATTGTTTTGTTTGGACTTATTTTTGTCAATTTCTTACCACCAAATAATTTTCCAAATACATAACCTCCGATATCAGAAAATATACATATTGAGATAATCATTAATAAAAAAATTTTATTCTCAATAGTTTCCAAAGTTAAAATATTAAATATAATTGAAACTAAAAAAGTTAAATAAATCAATATGGTAATTTGTAAAAAATAAAGTTTACTTTTTTTTTTTAAATATATTTTATTTAAAATAGAATAAAATTCATAAAAGAGTTCTACGTTAAGTAGGAACAAAATTACAATTAATACAAATTGATTAATAATTGAAAAATAAAGTAAAATTAATAATATTATTGATGTAATAATTCTTTTATCTATTTCTCTCATTTAAACCACCAAAATTTCTATTTATTTTTTTATATTTTAACAATATCTTATTAAAATCTTTAGAATTAAATTCAGGCCACATTTTTTTTAAAAAAAAAATTTCAGTATAAATAGTTTGCCAAATAAGAAAATTGCTTATTCGGTTAGTGTTGCCTGTTCTTATTAAAATTTCAGGATCTGGAATTTTATAAGTGTATAAATACTTCTCTATATTTTTTTTAGTAAAAGGTAATTTTTTTTTTTTTACTTTATTAATAGCATTTATAATTTCTTCTCTAGAACCATAGTTTAAAGCCATATTAATTTGTATTTTTTCGTTAAATTTAGTTAATTTTTCTAAATTCTTGATTTTGTTTCTCAATAAAATATCAAATGGTCTTAAATTACCAATTACTTTAATTTTTATTCCTTTTGATTTTAGTTTTTTTATTTCACTATCTATATAGGTATTAAGTAAAGAGAATAAATAATTGATTTCGTTTAATGGTCTCTTCCAATTTTCTGTTGAAAATACAAATAATGTTAAAAATTTTATTTTTTTTTTTATGCAAAAAGAAATTATTTGATCAATTGTTTCTAAACCCTTTTTATGTCCGTAATTTCTAGAATTTTTTTTTTTTAATCCCCACCTGCCATTACCATCCATAATTATGGCTACATGTTTAGGAATTGTCATATTGTCATTATTTCTTTTTCTTTAAATGAAACTTTATCATCTATGATACTAATATTTTTATCTGTAAGATCTTGAATAATTTTTTCAAATTTCTTTTCTTCATCTTCAGAGATTTCTTTAGATTTTAAGGCCTTTTTTAATTCATCATTTGCTTCACGTCTAATATTCCTTATTGAAACTTTGCATTTTTCTCCCATTGACTTAACTAATTTTTTTATTTCAACTCTACGTTCCTCACTAAGGTCAGGTATGGGTAATCTTATAAGCTGTCCATCTATTTGTGGGTTAAGGCCAAGTTCAGATTTTTTAATTGCAGAGTCTATCAATACTACATTATTTATATCCCATGTTTGGATATTGATTGTTCTAGGCTCTGGTGTTGTGATAGTTGCTAGTTGGTTTATTGGTAATTTTTGCCCATATACATCAACTTTTATTAAGTCTAACATGCTTGCATTCGCTCTGCCTGTTCTTAATGAGTTTAATTCTTTTGTAAAAACATCAATTGTCTTTGACATTTTTTCTTTATATGAATTTTCATCAAACATTATTCGCCGATTTTTATTCTAATAAAATCTTTTATTTTTAAATTTGGAATATTTATGTCAGATAATACATCTTTTACTTTTTTTTTTGGTTCCATAACCCAATTTTGAGTCATTAAACTATTTTCTTCTTTAAATTTATTTATTTTACCCAAACTTATTTTCTTGGCAATATCTTCGGGTTTTCCTGAATTTTTAAGCTCTTCTGCAATTAACTCTTGTTCTTTTTTAATAATATTCTCACTAATTGAATCAATGTTTAGTGCTAGTGGATTAGATGCAGCGATATGCATTGATAATTGCTTACCAAATAGATCTATTTTGTCATTTTTTTCATCACATTCTAGAGATACAATAACTCCTAACTTTGATACATTATCTTTTATGACTGAATGTTGGTAAGTATAATTATAAGAATTTGTATTTAATAATGTATATGCATTACTAATTGTAATTTTTTCTCCTATCTTGGCAATTAAAGCAACTAAATTATCTTTTACTGCAATTCCATTAGTCATTTTAGAGTTATTAAGCTCATCGATATTCGATGAACATAAGTTATTTATTTCACTTAATTCTTTTACAAAAAGAATAAAATCTTCATTTTTTGCCACAAAATCAGTTTCACAATTAATTTCGATTAAAGATGTCTTGTTTTTATTGCCGCTTATGACTATGACTCCTTCTTTAGCATCTCTTGACATTTTTTTTGTTGCTTTAGCTATACCTTTAACTCTTAGGATCTCAGCAGCTTTATCTAAATCTCCATTTGTCTCCTTTAAAGCTGCGTTACAATCTTTGAACCCAGCTCCTGTAGACTGTCTAAGTTTTTTTACTTTTTCTAAATCACTCATTTTTGAAAATAATATATTTATATTAATTTAATATTTTATCTGAACTACTTAATTTTATTTCTTCTTTTTTATCAGTTTTTTTTTCTTCAACATTTTTATTTTCATTCAATCCAACGATATTTTTTCTAGCATCACTAATTGTTTCTTTCAATAAGTTACAGTATAAGTCTATAGATCTTCTTGCGTCATCATTTCCTGGAATTGGAAAATCTATACCTTCGGGATTTGAGTTAGTATCCAATATAGCAATAATTGGAATATTGAGTTTAATAGATTCTTTTATCGCTAAAGACTCATAATTTGTGTCAATAATAAATACAAGGTCAGGAACTTTTTTCATTTCCATTATGCCACCTAATGATCTCTGCAATTTATCTCTCTGACCACTCATTTTAAGTAATTCTTTTTTTGTAAATCCTCTATTTTCTGCTGAAAGATCAGAGTTAATTTTATTTAATTTTTTGATAGAGTTTGAAATAGTTCCCCAATTAGTCAACATTCCTCCTAACCATCTATAGTTTACAAAATATTGGTCAGTATCTTTTGCAAGTTGAGCAACCGCTTCTGAAGCTTGTTTTTTAGTAGATATAAATAATATTTTTCCTCCAGAAGATATAGTGTTGTGAACTTTTTCTAAAGCAACATTTGTTAATTCAAGAGTTTGAGTTAAATCTATAATATGTATTGAATCTCTTTTACCAAAAATATATCTCTTCATTTTTGGATTCCATCTTAAAGTTTTATGTCCAAGATGAACACCAGCCTCTAATAATTGTTCAATTGTTATTTTTGGTATTTTCATAATTTTTCCCGGTTATGCCACCACAATTATTGCCCTTTTGGGACCGGAGGTATAATACCACTAATTGTGTGCGTATTAATTTTTTCAGATAAATACAATTTATTATATAAAAAACAACCTTTTTTTAATCAATTATTGCGTTTTCAATTAAATTTAATGAATTAAGTAGTTTATTATTAACTTTTCTTCTATTTTTCACTTTAAAAGTCAAAATTTCATTATCATTATCTACAATTATTCTAACATCCGTTTCACCATTTTTTTTATCTAAATTTTCTAATTTATATAAATCATTAAAATTTTTGAACTTGAAAGTTATATTTTTAATGGGTTTATTTGCGACATCTTTTAGTGAAATTATTTTCTTAACATTGATCCTTTTTTGGATTTTATTCTCGTCAGCATAATTTTTAATTAATGTTATCATTAAAGAATTGCCTTCTATTAAATTATCTCTATTAGATTCAAAAATCTCAGAAAAAATAAATAATTCAAATACATTTGTTAAATCAGAAAATTTTACTATTGCATAAGAGTTGCCTTTTTGCGTTTTTTTTTCTTGAACTTTTAATACAGTGCAAGCAATATTAGAACTTAAAACATTATTATTTTTTTCAAAATCATCATAGTTATGAATATTATATTGCTTGAATATTGATTTATATTGATTAAGCGGATGATCAGAAATATAAAAACCTAACGTTTCAAATTCTTTTGAAAGTTTTATATCTGTATTCCAATCTTCTGTATTTTCCATAAAATCTATTTCCGTTGATTCTTGATCACCAAATAAGTCTATTTGATTAAATGATTTATTTTCATGAATATTTTTTGATTTTAATATTATATTTGGTATTGAATTATATACAGATTGTCGATTGTTATTAATTTGATCAAAACTCCCTGCTTGTACCAATCCCTCTAATTGCAATTTGTTTATATCTTTAGGGTTAACTCTATTTATAAAATCATAAAAATTTTTAAATTTTCCATTCTTTTTTCTTTCGTTTACTACATTTGAAATTGCTTCATAACCAACATTTTTAATTGCTCCTAAAGCATAATAAAAATTTTTTCCATCTGAATAAAAATCTGCATAAGATTTATTTATATCTGGTCTAATTATTGGAATATTCAATCTCTTTAATTCTTCATAAAATTCACTTAATTTTTTTTGATTAGATAATTCCGTTGACATTGATGCTACAAAAAACTGATGTGGATAATAAGTTTTAAGAAATGCTGTTTGGTAAGCAATAACTGCGTAAGCGGCAGCGTGACTCTTGTTAAAGCCATATTCTGCAAAAGGTTCTATCTTTAAAAATATCCCTGCTGCAACGTCTTTGCTAATTCCATTATTATAAGCGCCCTCTACAAATCTTTGCTTTTGCTTTTCTAATTCTGCTCTCTTTTTTTTTCCCATTGCTCTTCTTAAAATATCAGCTTCTCCCGCTGTAAATCCAGAAAGAACCTGGGCTATCTGCATAACTTGTTCTTGGTAAATAATTACACCATAGGTTGGTTTTAAAATTTCTTCCAATTTTGGGTGAAGATAGTCTGGCTCTCTTTTGCCATGCTTACATTCATTATATATTGGGATATTACTCATTGGTCCAGGTCTGTACAATGCTACTAATGCAATTATATCCTCTAACCTGTTTGGTTTCATGTTAATAAGAGCATCTTTCATTCCAGAACTCTCAAGTTGAAATAGTCCCACTGTTTTACCACTTGATAATAATTCATATACTTTTTGATCTTCGTAATTAATTTTTTCAACTTTAAATTGAGGATTATTTTTATTTATTAATTTTTGTGCTTTATCAATTACTGTTAATGTTTTTAAGCCCAAAAAATCAAATTTTATAAGTCCAGCATTTTCTGCGGAGTACATATCGAATTGAGTTGAAGGTAAAAGTAATTCAGCTGAGTTATCTTTGTATAAAGGAACAGTTTCAGTTAATTTTTTATCTGCAATAACAACACCTGCTGCATGAGTAGCAACATTACGGTTTAAGCCTTCTAATTTTAGAGATAAATTGATTAAACGATCGACCCTTTTATCTTCTTTTATTAATTTCTGTAATCTTGGTTCAGCATTAATACAATCTTGTAAAGACATAGGTCTTGATGGATCAAATGGTATCATTTTACAAATACTATCAATGAAACCATATGGTAAACCTAGAACTCTACCAACATCCCTGATTACCATTCTTGCCTTAAGTTTACCAAAAGTAATAATATGAGCTACACTATCTTTATATTTTGTAGTTAAATATTCAAAAACTAAATCTCTTTTTTCTTCACAAAAATCTATATCAAAGTCAGGCATTGAAACTCTATCAGGATTTAAAAATCTTTCAAAAATAAGGTTAAATTTTATTGGATCAATATCAGTAATAGATAAACACCAAGCAACCAAAGAACCTGCGCCAGATCCTCTGCCAGGTCCTACTGGTATTTTATTTAATTTAGCCCATTTAATATAATCTGATACAATTAAGAAATAGCCGGAATAATTCATTTCAACTATTATTTGTATTTCATGATCTAATCTTTTTTTATATTCTAAATATTTTTCATCTTTATCAATATTAATAGTGTCTATACCAAAAACTAAATTAAATTTATTTTTTAGTCCTTCAAAAGATAACTGTTTCAACATTTCATTAGTATCTTTTTCATATGATGAAATACTTGGCAAAATCGGTTTAGAAATATTTGGCTTAAAAGCACATCTAAATGGTAGATTAAAGTTATTTTCTAACGCCTCAGGTAAATCTTTAAAAACTTCAATCATCTCATCTGATGATTTAAAATAATGATGATTTGTTAGTTTTATTCTAGTTGAGTCATTTACATAAGCTTTTTGACCAATACACATCAATGCATCGTGAGCTTCAAACATATCTTTATTTAAATAATAAACTTCATGAGATGCTATAAGTGGCAAGTCTAACTTTTCTGAAACTTTTAGATTATAATTTTCAAAATCTTTCTCATTTAAGTCATTATGTCTTTGAATTTCTATATAAATATTTTCTCGAAATTTATCTTTTAATTTAATCATTATTTCTTCAATTTCTTTGATTAAACCTTTGTTAAAAAGTGAACCGAAAAAACATTTAATAGATCCAGTTAAAATTATTATGCCTTCTGAATTATTTAATAAGTCATCTAATTTGCAATGTGGAGTAGTTGTCTCTAAATTATCTAAATAAGATTTTGATGAAAGTTTAATAATATTTTTATATCCATCATTATTTTTAGCTATAAGAGGGATTAAACCTTCAAACTCTTTATATTTAAATAATATCTGGGTTCCAATAATCGGCTGTGTGCCAACAGATGATAAATTTTCAGAAAACTCTAATGCACCTGATAAATTATAAGTATCTGATAAACCTAATGATTTAATTTTATTTTTTTTGCAGAATTCTTTTAATTGATCAATTTTTACAGCACCTTCGCAAATCGAATATTGTGTATGTATTTTAAAATGATTAAATGTTTTGTTAACTGATTCTTTCATTGGTGACATTCATCTTACCACCAATCATTTTAATTTTACAATCTGCCATATTTGCAAAATATCTATTGTGGGTTGCAAAAATTATAATTCTGTTTTTTTCTTTTAGATTAAATATGATTTTAAATATTTGTTTTGCATTTTCAAAATCTAAATTGCCTGTAGGTTCGTCAGCTAGAATAATATTTGGCTCATTTATTAAAGCTCTAGCAATTGCTATTCTTTGATTTTCTCCACCTGAAAGCTCCGATGGATAATGATTTAATCTTGAACTTAAATCAAATTTTTTGATTAATTTTTTCGCTAAATCTTTTGATTTTGATTTACTGTTAGAAATTAACAAATTTGGAAGCAATACATTTTCAAGTGCTGTAAAATCAGGCAATAGATTTTTGTCTTGATAAATTATTCCTATATTTTTTGATCTTACAAAGTCATTCTCAATTGAACTATTTGGATCAATTTTCTTTTTATTAAATTCAATATAACCTGATGAAGGAATATCAATCAATGACAATAAATTTAATAATGTTGATTTACCAGATCCCGAAGGTCCCATAATTGAATATACATTTCCTGCCTCAAATTTAAAATTTATATTGTTTAATACTTTAACAGATTTATTTTTTTCATACTTCTTTGATAAATTAATTAATTTTAAAAAATTATTCATATTTTAAGGTTTGTATTGTATCTAATTTTGCTGCTCTAGAAGCTGGATAAATTGATACAAATGAAGTAGTTATTATTGAACATAATGTAATTAAGATAATTGAATTTACGTTTATTTCTGATGGAAGAGTACTTAAAAAGTAAATTTCCTCTGGAAATAACATTATATCAAAAGTAGTTGAAATAAATTTCCTGATATCTTCAATATAGTATGAAAATAAAGTCC
>LULK01000960.1_pt1 | contig 15561 bp, 17 predicted proteins | sample 728181 | NCBI WGS metagenome assembly LULK01 (sample SAMN03860291, study PRJNA289734) | marine metagenome | biome: seawater column; feature: ocean; material: water; isolation source: Red Sea water column Station 169 - depth 10m | place: Saudi Arabia: Red Sea | collected 2011-10-15 | depth 10 m | reverse complement strand
CATGATAATTTAAAAAGTTTGTTGTCAGTATCTGATGTTTTATCTATTTGTTGTCCAGCTTCAAAAGAGACAATTGATATGATTAACAAAGAGACCATCGAGTATCTGCCAAAAGGCGCAGTTGTCACTAACGTTGCAAGAGGAGATATTGTAGACGATGAAGCTTTGATAGATGCACTTGAAAGAAGAAAAGTTTATGCAGTTGGTTTAGATGTCTACAAAAATGAACCAAATTTAAATCCAGGTTATCTTAAATATAAGAGTGCTTTTATTCTTCCCCATTTAGGAAGCGCTACAAAAGAAACAAGAACTGCTATGGCTAATCTTGCAATTGATAACATTGATGAGTTTTTCAAAACAGGAGACTGTAAGAATAAAGTGAATTAGGACTTTTTGACCTGATTATACAATCTCAAATTTTAAAGAGGAGAAATAAATGGTTAAAGAAAAAAAACCTTTGAAGGGTAAAATTCCTTCAAGACGTAAGTTCTTTAAAACGGCAGCAGCAACTGGTGCAGCAGCAACAGCAGCAGTGGCAATGCCTAATCTTGCATTGGGAGGTGGTCATACTACTCTGAAAATGCAAGCAGCTTGGCCTAGCGGAGCAAACATCTTTTTCGAAATGGCAGGAGACTATGCGAAAATGGTTGATCAGATGTCAGGCGGAACATTAAAAATTGACTTACAACCAGTTGGAGCTGTTGTTAAAACTTCCGAAATTGGACAAGCAGTAAGTTCTGGAGTACTTGATATGGGTCACTGGGTGACTGCATATTGGTATGGAAAAAACCCTGCAGCTTCATTATTTGGAACTGGACCATCATACGGTATGTCATCACAAGAAGTTATGGGATGGATGGAATATGGTGGAGGAAGAGCTCTATACGAAGAAACTTTAGCAAAAGTTGGTTTTGACTATGTTGGTTTCTTTCATATGCCTATGCCAGCTCAACCATTCGGATGGTTTAAAAAGAATGTAACTAAAGTATCCGACGTTAAAGGAATGAAGTACAGAACAGTTGGTCTTGCAACTAACGTTCTTACTGCAATGGGAATGGTCGTAAGACAGTTACCAGGTGGAGAAATCCAACCAGCAATGAAAACTGGTTTGATTGATGCAGCTGAGTTTAACAACCCAACTTCAGACTCTCAGTTTGGTATGCAGGATGTATCTAAGCACTATCACTTAGGTAGTTTCCACCAATCTCAGGAGATGTTTGAAATTCCTATTAACAAAAAATCATACAACAACCTTTCGCCTGCACATCAAGCAATTTTGAAAAATGCTGCTTATGCTGCAAACACTGATAACTACTTTAAAGCTTTAGTAAGATATTCAGCTGACTTATCTAAGTTAATGAATGAGCATAAAGTAAATGTATATCAAACTTCAGATGCAATTCTTTCTGAGCAGTTAAAAGGTTGGGACAAAGTAGTCGGTGACTTTTCTGGAAAAGATCCATTCTTCAAGAAAATCATAGACTCACAGAAAGCGTATGCTAAGAGAGTAATGAAGTACTTGCTGATGAATCAGCCTAATTACAAACTTGCTTACGAAAATGAGTTTGGTCCAATAGCAAAAGTAAAAATCTAATAATTTTTAATAAATTAGAAAAAAAAGGGGGGCTTTTTAGCCCCCTTTTTGTTATTACTTAGACAGTTTTTATGAGATCATTTATCAAGTTTGCAGATCAATTAAGTACATCAATGGGTAAGGCATTTTCATGGTGTATTGTAATTTTAATGTGTGGAACTTGTTATGAGGTGGTTATGGCATATGCATTTAATGCTCCCACATTATGGAATTTTGATTTTAGTCTTCAAATGTATGGAGCCATTTTTATGATGGCAGGTGCTTATACTTTGTCGACCGAAGCTCATGTAAGAGGTGATGTAATTTACCGACTATTCAAACCCAGAACTCAAGGTTGGATTGATCTAATTTTATATTTTGTATTTTTCTTTCCAGGTGTTTTGGCTCTAGCATTTTATGGGTACGAATACGCATCTATGGCTTGGAAAATAAAAGAGACAAGTTGGAATAGTCCAGCACAAATTCAAATTTATATGGCAAAATCTTTGATACCACTTTCTGGTTTACTATTAATCATTCAAGGAATAAGTGAGGTATTCAGATCAATCATTTGCATTCAAACTGGTCATTGGCCCGCAAGATTGGTTGTTGCCGAGGAGACAGAAAAAATTTTAATGAGAACAACTCAAGACGAGGATCAAAAAGATGTTATTTAGTCTAACAAATCCTGAAATAGCCATCTTGATGATGGGTATATTTTTATTTGCAGTGCTTTTAGGTTTTCCAATTGCTTTTACCTTAATGGCAATGGGAATTGGTTTCGGTTATTTTGCATATTACGATCCGTCAAGAATGGATCATTTGTTGGATAACAGGATATTTCAATTATTTGTTCAAAACACATATTCCGTAATGGACAATACAGTGCTTACCGCCGTCCCCTTATTTTTATTTATGGGTTATCTAGTTGAAAGAGCAGGAATTGTAGCAAGATTATTTAATGCAATTAGACTAGCTTCACATGGTTTGCCAGCTTCAATGGCTGTAGCTGCTCTTGTCACTTGTGCATTATTTTCTACAGCCACAGGAATTATCGGTGCAGTAGTTACATTAATGGGACTACTTGCATGGCCTGCAATGATAAGAGCAGGTTATGACAAAAAATTTGCATCGGGAGTTATATGTTCGGGTGGTTGTTTAGGTATTTTAATTCCTCCAAGTATTATGCTTATAGTTTACGCAGTAATTGCTCAATTATCTCCTCTTAGATTATTTGCAGCAGCAATATTTCCTGGATTAATGTTGGCAGGACTTTATATAATTTATGCAATAACTAGGGCGTACTTTAATCCATCCATTGCACCTAAGCCTCCAAAGGAGGAAATACCACCAAGAGCAGTGATATTAAAAGAGGTTTTAGTTTCATTTGTACCATTATTTTCACTAATAATATTAGTTTTAGGTACTATTCTTGCAGGTCTTGCAACACCAGCAGAGGCTGCAGCGGTGGGAGCTCTTGGATCTTTAGTCCTATCTTTAATTTATAAGTCATTAAAATGGAAAAGTTTTAAAGAGTCTGTTTTCCTTACAGCAAAAACAACCGCAATGATAATGTGGTTGTTTGTAGGATCATGGACTTTTGCAGCAGTGTTTTCTTATTTGGGTGGTCACGAAGTTTTTGAACACTTTTTTAAATCTATGAATTTAGCTCCTTGGCAGTTTTTAGTGATAACTCAAATAATTATTTTTATTCTAGGATGGCCTTTAGAATGGACAGAAATTCTAATTATTTTTGTACCTATATTCCTTCCACTGGTAGAATTTTTTGGTGTTAATCCGTATTTCTTTGCTATGTTGATTGCATTAAACTTGCAAACATCTTTCTTAACACCCCCCATGGCAATGTCTGCATATTATCTTAAAGGTGTACAAACAAAAAATGTAGAATTGTTGGAAATATTTAAAGGGATCATGCCATTTTTAGGAATAGTGATTTTTGCAATGGTATTGATGTATATTTTTCCAGGTATAGCCTTATGGCTTCCTGATGTACTTTTTGCTGACTAAAGAAGAAATTGATGAATGAAATATTTTCACAGAGTGTAGAAAACCTTGCTTTAAAAATAAAAAATTCAGAATTAACCTCAGTAGAATTATGCGAAAAATATATTGAAAGAATCGATGAATTTGAAAAAGAAGTAAAAGCTTGGGCATTTTTTGATAAAAAAATTTTATTAGAGAAAGCTAAAGAGGCAGACGACTACAGAAGATCAGGTAAACCAATTGGCTTCCTACATGGTATACCTGTAGCTGTTAAAGATATTATTGGAACAGTTGAGATGCCAACTGAATGCGGCACAAGCATAAGAAAAGGCAAATCTTACTCACAAAATGCAGAAATTATTGATTTATTGATTTCGGAAGGAGCTATTGTAATGGGCAAAACTGCAACTTCAGAATTAGCTTTCCTTGGACCTTCAAAAACTACGAACCCACATGATTATTCTAGAACACCAGGCGGTTCTTCCAGTGGATCAGCTGCATCAGTTGCATCATATATGGCACCCCTTTCAATTGGATCTCAAACAGGCGGATCAGTAATAAGACCTGCTTCTTACTGTGGTGTAGTAGGCTATAAACCAACTTATGGCTTAATATCAAGAAATGGTGTTTTAAGAACCTCTCAAACTTTAGATCATATTGGTATGTTTGGAAGAAATGTAGAGGACGTTGCTTTATTGGCTAAAGCTTTAATTAAGAAAGACAAACAGGATCCAGCTTCAATACATTATTCATCAGAGAATATTCTAGCAGAGACAAAAAAAGGCCCATTATTTGAACCAAAATTTATATTTTATAAAACAAATCACTGGAAGATGATTGAAAAAAAATCCAGAGATGCTTTTGAATATTTTATTAAGTCTTTTAAAAACATTGAAGTTTTTGATACTCCGTCTTACTTCAAAGATATACATAAATATCATCAAGTAATTCACGAAACAGACTTAGCAAACAATTTTTCAATTTATTATAAAAAGTTTAAATCTAAATTGTCTAAATACATGCAAGATGCAATTTCTAGAGGAAATAAATACACTGCAAAAGAATATGCAGAGGCTATTGATTTTAGGAAACAAAGTTATGAATCTTATAAAGAAGTTTTTGAGGATTACCATGGAGTGCTAATGCCGTCCAGTCCAGGGGTCGCACCTAAAGGATTAAAAAGCACAGGTACTGCAGAATTTAATAAGGTTTGGTCTTATCTTGGTACGCCTTGTATTTCTCTTCCTTTACTTGAAGGTGAAAATAAATTACCATTGGGTGTTCAATTAATCGGTGATAAATATGATGATCACAGATTTTTAGGAGTTGCTAGATGGTTAGAGAAGGAATGTGAAGATTAAATATGAATAAATTAACAACAGTTATTGGAATTTCGTTTGCTCTATTCTTTTTAGTTGGCTTAGCTACTACTCTTACTAGATCTATGATGATAACTTTTTTAGACGTATTACCTGTATATATCTTTATGGGTGCAGCAATTATAATGATGATTTACGAAGCTTTTTTTGACAAGCAATAAATCTTTCAATCTAAACATATCTTCTTAAAAATAAAAATTAAACTATAAGAAATAAAGATGAACAAACAAAATCTTTTTCCTTATCTATTACTTTTTATTCAACCAATTTTTATGGCAAGCAACTTAATAGTTGCTCGTGGGGGTGTTGAGTTTATACCTCCAATTTCATTAGCATTTTGGAGGTGGTTTTTTGTTTTTTTAATTCTGTTATCCTTTACTTTTTTTTCTATTAAAAGAGAAATTAGGATCATAAAAAAAGAAATCTGGAAACTTTTATTTTTAGGCTCAATGGGCTGTGGTGTATGTGGCGCCTTCCCTTTTATAGCTGGAAAAACAACTACGATAATTAATATGGGAATTATTTATACCTCCTCTCCAATTTTTATTATTATAATTTCCTCTTTATTTTTTGGTGAAAAAATAAATAAACTTAAGATTTTTGGTTTAGTTTCCTGTTTAGTCGGAGTTCTTATTATTATAATCAAAGGTGATATTTTGCTTTTATTCAATTTAACTTTTAATCAAGGTGACTTATGGATGTTGGGGGCTGCAATTGGTTGGGCATTATATTCAATTTTCTTATTTTACTGGAAGTCTGATTTAGATGTTTTTCCAAGGTTTACTATTATCTCACTCGGCGGCATCATTAGTTTGTTACCTTTCTACTTATTAGAAGAAATATATTTTGTACAAACTCAATTTGACTCAAATTTTTATTTTTGGGTATTGTTTGCAGCAATTTCACCAGGAATTATTGCATTTGCACTTTATACTTTAACGCAACAAAAATTAGGAGCGTCTGTAACTGGATTTACATTATATTTATTCACTGTTTATGGGGCATTTTATGGAATATTTTTATTCGATGAAAATTTAGAAAACTACCATTATCTAGGAACCGTCTTAGTATTTTTTGGAATATATTTAGTTAAAAGAAAAGTTGATAATGAACAAAAAGCATAAAATGATTTTTTTTAAAATATTATTTTATATTTTCTTAATTTATTTTGGGGTCTCGCTTGTAGTATATTTTTACCAAAGAAAGTTACTTTATCATCCAGGTGAAAATAATTACTTAGATGAAGGACCGCTTAATCACAAAATAGAAAAAGTATATATTCAGTCTGAAAATGAACTTGTAGCTTGGAGATTTGTGAAAAATAAAAACTTTAAAACTATTCTTTTTTTTCACGGAAATGCAGGAAAAATAGATAATAGAATTTATAAACTTAATGAATTTTCTAAGTTAGATATTAATTATTTAATATTTGCTTATAGAGGTTTCAGTGGAAATAAGGGCAAACCAACTGAGCAAGGACTTTATGAAGATGCAAGGGCTGCGAAGAAATGGCTTAATTCAAACGGTGTAGAGGACAATTCAATTATATTATATGGAGAATCTCTTGGAACAGCAATTGCTGTAGATCTTGCAAGCTCTAATAGTTTTTCTGGTTTAATATTAGAGTCACCATTTACTTCAATGGAAATCCTAGCTAAAAAATATTACCCATACTTGCCAGCTAAATTAATTTTAAAGGACAAATATAAGTCGATTGAAAAAATATCAAAAATAAATTCGCCTATTCTAATAATGCACGGAAGAGAGGATAAAATTGTTCCTTTTAGTATGGGTGAAGAAATGTACAAAAAATTTGATGGTGTTAAATACAATTTTTTCAGTGATAATGACGATCATATGATGAATTTTAATGAAAATTTAATAAATACAATTAAAAAATTTATTTCCAGCTTAAATTAGAACACAATTTAACCAAAGCATTATCTTTTTCTTTAGTTAAAAATTATAATGAAAAAAATTATAATTTTTTTATTTTTTATTTTTTTCAATAATGCTTACGCAGAAAAAATAAATAAATATTTTCATATTGGTCTAATGGAGTCTTATGACAAAAAATTCACTCTTTATTTTAAGACTAGAGAAAAGGCTATAATTGCAAAAGGAGAGCATAGAAATTATCTCAATGATTATCCCCAAGACCTTTATATTCATGACCATAAAACTAAGAAAGATTATCCTCTTATCTCTTATGAGTGGTTTCCAAAAAGAGTAAAAAAAATTACAAACAATTTTGAATATCCAATGTTCCCTGAGGACTTTGCATATTATTTGTTAAATGATAATGATACATTGATATTAGTAAGCGCATCAAAAAATTTTTTTAAAAATCTTAAATTCAGTATTTCAAACAAACATTTGTCTACTGCAAAATCAAACGGAAAATTAGAATTTATTGTTTCAAGTTTCGCAAAAAACTGTGGTTATAGAGATTTGAAAACAAACTTTGAATGTAATATTTATAAGCCACTGATTTCAAAAAACTTAATTACATCTTTTGAGTAAATGCACTCGCGAATTGTTTTGCATTAAAAACTTGCAAATCATCTTCTTTTTCACCTAAACCAAGTCCAACAATTGGTATTTTATATTTTTTTGAAAGTGCAATTAGAATTCCTCCTTTTGCAGTACCATCTAATTTTGTCATTATTAATCCTGAAACTGGAATAATTTTATTAAATTCCTCTAATTGATTAATAATATTTTGACCTGATGTTGCATCTAAAACAAGTATTACCTCGTGCGGTGCGCCCTCAGAACTTTTTTTAACTACATTTCCTATTTTTTTAAATTCTTCCATAAGATTTTTTTTATTCTGTAGTCTTCCAGCAGTATCTATCAAAACTTGATTGATATTATTTTGCTTAGCATATTCAACAGCTTTAAATGCAACTGAGGCTGGATCAGAACCAGCGTTTGATTTTATAATCGTAGCCCCAACTCGATTTGACCACTCCTCTAGCTGTTCAATTGCTGCAGCTCTAAAAGTATCACATGCAGAAAATATAACTTTATTGTGATTTTCAATAAAAATTTTTCCAATTTTCCCAATCGTTGTGGTTTTGCCTACACCATTAACACCTGAAATTAAAATAATATTCAAATTCTCTTTTTTTTCAAAAAAGTTTTTTTTTTCGAGTGGTTCCATAAGATTGATAATATATTCTTCAAGTATTTTATTAACCTCACTTACAGCATTATTTTTTGGATCAATTTTTTTTCGTGCTATTATTTCTTTTATTTCTGAAGAAGCATCAATTCCCACATCTGAGCTAATTAAGAATTCCTCAATTTCATCTAATGTTTTGTCATCTATTTCTTTTTTAATTATTATTTCTCTTAGACCAGAAGCAATATTATCGGCACTTTTTTTAAATCCGATTTTAAATTTTTCAAAAATTCCCATTAAAGTTTAATTGTTATTTTTTGTATCTCCGAAACAGGACCTTTCATATGTATAAACTTATCTTGATCAATTTTTAAGTCAAATAATTCAAGATCATTTACAAAAAAAATTACATGGGGATTACCAACATTGATACCTACACCTCCAGTAATTTTATTATTGTCAACATCAGAGATGGTTAATTCTAAATTTCTTGTATTCAATTCTCTATTAATTGGGATATCCTTCCAATTCAGTTTTGGTTTTCCTATTATTGTTTCAACCTGTTTACTATCTAAAATTTTAGAATTAAGTATTTGATTATCAACATTTAGACTTATATTTTTATTTTTCTCTTCTTCTGAAATCAAATATGCAACACATCTTGTTCCATTACCACATGCTCCTGATGTACTCCCATCTGAATTATAAAATTGCATTGAAGCATTTGATATAGTGCTATTTTGTATAAAAATTAATTGATCACATCCTAAAAAATTACGATCACAAATTTTTATAATTTGATCCTTAGTAAGACTTACCGATCTTTTTCTTTGATCAATAATGACAAAATCATTACCCAAACCGTCCATTCTAAAAGCATCAAATTCCATAGATTAAATACTTAACTTATTTATTGACTTTTTGAACCTCTATTATAGTTTACCGCAGTTTCCGCAAAATACAGCAATTTGCGGTGTCTTTGGTAACAAAGAGATCGACACCAGTCAGCGAGGGTTCGCCCACTGGTGCGATACCTGCTGTGTAAAATTATGTTTGAAAATTTAACAAATAAATTTGAGGAAATTTTTTCCTCTTTAAAAAAAGCACCTTCTCTTGATGAAAAACAAGTAGATGAAGGATTGCGTGCTATTCGTCTTGCTTTATTAGAGGCTGATGTATCTCTAGATGTTGTAAAAGAATTCATAAACAGAGTTAAACCAAAAGCTCTAGGTAAGGAGATAGTAAGATCAACATCACCTGGGCAAATGGTTGTTAAAATTGTTTACGATGAACTTGTATCATTTTTAGGTGATAAAAATTCAGATATTCTCCTTAATGCTGTTCCACCTGTTCCTATTATGTTAGTGGGATTACAAGGATCAGGAAAAACTACCACCACTGCAAAGCTGGCTAAATTTCTAGAAAAAAATAATAAAAAAAAAGTAATGATGGTTAGCCTTGATGTGTACCGGCCAGCTGCACAAGAACAATTAAAATTACTTGGTGAACAAAATAACATAATTACTTTACCTGTTATTGAAGGTCAATTACCTGCAGACATTTGCAGACGAGCTTTAAGTGCAGCAAACCTGAATGGCTCCGAGGTAATTCTTTTTGATACAGCAGGAAGAACTCAAATAGATCTCCAAATGATGAGTGAAATTAAACAAATAGAAGGAATTATAAATCCTTCAGAAACTATATTAGTTGCAGACTCTTTAACAGGTCAAGTTGCTGCAAATGTGGCTAAAGAATTTAAAAATACTGTAAATTTAACAGGTATAGTTCTTACCAGATCAGATGGTGACGGAAGAGGTGGTGCAGCATTAAGTATGAAGTATGTTGCAGATGTTCCTATAAAATTTTTGGGAATTGGAGAGAAAATAGATAATTTTGAAATTTTTTATCCTGACAGAATAGCAAATAGAATTTTAGGAATGGGAGATATCGTTTCTCTTGTTGAAAAAGCTGCTGAAGATATAGATCAAGAAAATTTAAAAAAAACTGAAGAAAAATTAAAAAAAGGTCAATTTTCCTTAGAAGACTATTTATCACAATTACGGCAAATGAAGAAAATGGGTGGGATCGAGGGTATTATGTCTTTTCTGCCAGGTGTTTCAAAAATTAAATCTCAAATGGATGAAGCAGGTGTTGACGAAAAAATAATTACCCAAAATGAAGCTGTAATTTTATCTATGACTAAAAAAGAAAGAGAAAATCCAAAGATAATTGATGGATCCAGAAAGAAAAGAATTGCTAATGGCTCTGGTACTGACATTGCCACTATCAATAAATTGTTAAAACAATTTAAAATGATGTCTGAGATGATGAAAAAGATGTCTAAAGGAAATATGAAAGGAATGGCGGACAAAGGAATACCACCAGAACTTTTTAATCAACTTAAATAAAAAAAGGAGAAAAAATGTTAAAAATGAGATTATCAATGGGTGGTACGAAAAAAAGACCTGTTTATAAAATTGTTGTTGCTGACAGTAGATTTCCAAGAGATGGAAGATTTATTGAAAAGCTAGGTTTCTTTAATCCGTTACTTCCAAAGGAAAAAAAAGAAAGAGTAGGACTAGACCAAGAGAGAATTAAATATTGGTTAAGTCAAGGAGCGCAACCAACAACTAGAGTTGCCAGAATTCTTGGTGAGAACCAGATAATCGAAATGCCAGCTAACGGAAATAACCCTATTAAAGCAGTTCCTAAAAAAGAAAGAAACAAAAAAGATGGTGAAGGAGCGGAAGCAAAAACTGAGACGAAATCAGATAATAATGCAGAAGCACCTAAAAAAGATGCTACAAGCGAAACACCAAAAAATGAAGATACCAAAGAAGCTCCTAAGGCTGAAGCTGCTCCAGAAGCACCAAAGGGAGAAGAAAAAAAATAAATGTTTAAGTCTCGAGTATTCACTTTGTATCCAGACTATTTTCCAGGCTATTTAGAAAAAGGATTATTTGGCAAAGCTATGAAGGAAAAAATTTGGAGTTTAGAAATTGTGGATATTAGAAATTATGCTGAGGATAAGCACAAGACAGTTGATGATACACCGTATGGTGGTGGTGATGGTATGATAATGAAAGCAGATGTATTAGCAAGATCATTGGATAAAAATTTACCACAGGATGAAAAAATAATTTACCTTAGCCCAAAAGGAAAAATTTTTGATCATAATTGTGCAAAAAGATTTTCAGAATTTGAATCAATTAATTTTATATGTGGTCATTTTGAGGGCATTGATCAAAGGATAATTGATAGCAGAAATATAGAGGAAATAAGTATTGGAGACTTTGTTTTGTCTGGAGGTGAAACAGCTGTATTTGTAGTTCTTGATGCGATTTTAAGATTTGTTCCTGGTGTTTTAGGCAATGTGAACTCATCTAAAAATGAAAGTTTCGAAAATGGTCTTTTGGAATATCCTCAATATACTAAACCTCAAATTTTCGAGCAAAAAGGTGTGCCAGAAGTGTTATTATCAGGAGATCATGCCAAAATTAAAGACTGGCGTTTATCACAATCTGAGGCTATAACACGCGACCGAAGACCAGATTTGTGGGAAAAATATAAGAAGACTAAAAAGAACTAAAATGAAAAATATTGAAGAAATCAATCAATCCATTGTAAAAAAAATTGTTTCTGAGAGAAAACATCCTGATTTTTTTCCAGGAGATATAGTAAAGGTTGGAGTAAGAATTACTGAAGGTAAAAGAGACAGAATTCAGTATTTTGAAGGAGTGTGTATTGCAAAAAAAAATAGAGATATAAACTCATCTTTTACTGTTAGAAAAATTTCATTTGGTGAAGGTGTTGAGAGAACATTTGCATTGTACAGTCCAATTGTTGATACAATTAAAGTTGTAAGATCTGGAAAGGTAAGAAGAGCAAAACTTTATTATCTAAGGGATAGAACTGGTAAATCAGCAAGAATAGCTGAAAAGATTAAAAAGAAAATTGGAATTGATATAGAAACAAAAATTCAACAAGTAACTGAAGAAAATGTTTTGCCAGCAACAGATGAGAATTCAAAAGAAGTTCCAAAATCTGATGCAAGCTCCGATGCAGCTAAAAAAGAAGCAGTAGCAGAAGCTCCAAAAGAAGAAGTTAAAAAAGAGGCAGTAGCAGAAGCTCCAAAAGAAGAAATTAAAAAAGAGGAGCAAAAACAAGAAAGTCCCGCAGAGAAAAAATAATATTTTTCTAAATGTCACAAACTATTTACGATAAAATTTGGGAAGAGCATCTTGTTCATGAACAAGATGATGGTACATCTCTACTATTTGTCGACAGACATCTAATTCATGAGGTAACCAGTCCCCAAGCATTTGAGGGTCTGAGAAACACAAACAGGAAAGTAAGGCAACCTAGATTAACACTTGCGGTTGCAGATCATAATGTTCCAACTACAGATAGATCTAAAGGAATTTCAGACGAGGATTCGAGAATTCAGGTAGAAACTCTTGAGAAAAATTGTAAGGAATTTGGTATCCAATTATTTGGAATGGATGATAAGAGACAAGGCATTGTTCATATAATTGGTCCTGAACAAGGTTTTACCCAACCAGGAAACATAATTGTCTGTGGTGATAGTCATACTGCTACACATGGTGCATTTGGTGCTTTAGCGTTTGGAATAGGTACTTCTGAAGTTGAACATGTACTGGCAACACAAACCTTAGTTCAAAAAAAATCTAAAAATTTTAGAATAAATGTAAATGGTAGTTTACCTATAGGTGTAACATCAAAAGACGTAATTCTTCAAATAATTGGTAAAATTGGTACCGCAGGTGGAACAGGATATGTAATTGAGTACGCAGGAAATTTAATTTCAAGTTTAAGTGTCGAGCAAAGAATGACAATTTGCAATATGACCATAGAGGGAGGGGCAAGAGCTGGCCTTATCGAACCTGACACAAAAATTTTTAATTATCTGAAGGGGAAACCAATGTCACCGAAAGGTGAAAGTTGGGACAAAGCTATTGAGTATTGGAGTAAATTGAAAACTGATAAGAATGCTCACTTTGATAAAGAGATAACATTGGATGGCGCTGAAATAAAACCAATGGTTACATGGGGTACATCACCCCAAGACGTTGTTGAAATAGATGGCAAAGTTCCTAATCCTGATAATGAAAATGATGAGGATAGAAAAAACTCAATTACAAGATCTTTAAATTATATGGGTTTAAAACCTAATACTAACATTAAAGATATTAAAATTGATAAAGTATTTATAGGCAGCTGTACAAATGGAAGAATAGAGGACCTCAGAGATGCTGCTAAAATTTTAAAAGATAAGAAAATTGCTTCACACGTTAATGCTATTATTGTGCCTGGCTCTGGGTTAGTAAAAGAACAAGCAGAGCAAGAAGGTTTAGATAAAATTTTCAAGCAATCTGGTTTTGAGTGGAGAGAGCCGGGTTGTTCCATGTGCCTTGCTATGAATGCCGATAAACTTAAGCCTGAAGAAAGGTGTGCCTCGACCTCAAATAGAAATTTTGAGGGAAGACAAGGAAGAGGTGGAAGAACTCATTTAGTTAGCCCAGGTATGGCAGCTGCTGCTGCAATATCTGGAAATTTGGATGATGTAAGAAAGTACGAAAATTAATGAAAAAATTTGATACGTTAGAGAGTATACCCGCATATCTTCCAATAGTTAATATTGATACAGATATGATAATCCCAAAACAGTTTTTAAAAACAATTAAAAGGACTGGTTTAGGAAAAAACCTTTTCTTTGAAATGAGATATGATGAAACAGGTAAAGAAATTGAAAATTTTATACTTAATAACGAACCTTATACAAATTCTAAAATTTTAATAGCTGGTAAAAATTTTGGCTGCGGTTCATCAAGAGAACATGCACCATGGGCTTTATTAGATTTTGGTATTACTTGTGTAATTAGCTCAAGCTATGCTGATATATTTTATAATAACTGTTTCAAAAATGGAATTTTACCAATCACCATCAGTGAAGAGCAAATAAAACAAATTTCAGAGTATTCAAGCAGAAAGGAAAAAATTTTGATTGATCTTAAAGATCAAAAAATAGTTTTTGGTAATAATGAAATAAAATTTGAGTTAGATGAGTTCAAAAAAAAATGTTTAATTGAGGGTTTAGATGACATTGCTTTATCTCTAGAGAAATCAGACAAAATTGACTCCTTTGAAAAAAAATTAAAGTCTTCAAAACCTTGGATTTTCAATGATTAAAATTAAAAAAAGAAAATTTCTGTTGCTTCCAGGTGATGGTATTGGTCCTGAAGTAATTGCTGAAGTCAAAAAAATTATAAATTGGTTTAACACAAATAAATCTTTAGACTTTGAAATTGATGAAGATTTAGCTGGCGGGGCATCATATGATAAGCATGGTACTCCAATTACAGATGAGGTTTTTTATAAAGCATTAGAGTGTGAGGCGGTTATTTTAGGAGCTGTAGGTGGTCCTAAATGGGATAATCTAGAATTTTCAAAAAAACCTGAAAGAGCTTTACTAAAATTAAGAAAGGAACTTAAACTTTTTGCAAATTTAAGACCTGCAATCTGCTTTAAGCAATTAGTCGATGCTTCTACTCTAAAGCCAGAAATAGTTTCTGGTCTAGACATCATGATTGTAAGAGAGCTGACCGGTGGAATTTACTTTGGAGAACCTCGAGGTATTAAACCAATAGATAATGGAGAGAGAAAAGGAATAAATACTCATACATATACAACGAGTGAAATAGAAAGAGTTGCAAAAGTAGCTTTTGATCTTGCTAGAAAACGAAAGAACAAAGTAACATCATGTGAAAAATCAAATGTCATGGAGGCAGGATTGCTTTGGAAAGAAGATGTTCAAGCTTTACATGATAGAGAATATAAAGATGTAGAATTAAGTCATATGTTAGCTGATAACTGTGCTATGCAATTACTTAGAAATCCTAAACAATTTGATGTTATTGTAACAGATAATTTATTTGGCGATATGCTTTCAGATGAAGCTTCGATGTTAACAGGATCTCTTGGATTATTACCCTCAGCATCACTTGGTGCAAAAAATAAAGATGGCGAAATGAGAGCAATGTATGAACCTATTCATGGTTCAGCTCCGGATATCGCTGGTAAAGGTCTTGCAAATCCTATTGCTACTATATTAAGTTTTGCAATGGCATTAAGATATTCTCTTGATTTAGATAAAGAAGCTGATTTGTTAGAAAAATCAGTTCAGGACGTTTTAGACAAGGGTTTAAGAACAAAAGATATTATGTCTCAAGGCACTAAGGAAGTATCCACCTCACAAATGGGTGATGCAATCATTGCCTGTTTGCAAAATTAAATATTTTAATTTAATTTGTTAAAATAATTATGACAATTTATTCAGCTCCCATAGATGATATGATGTTTCTTTTTGAACATCTAAAAGACAATAAAGAATATAACGAAATAGAAAAAAACAAAGAAGTTACATCAGACCTAGTAAAAAATATATTAGAAGAGGCTGC
>LULK01000513.1_pt1 | contig 15587 bp, 18 predicted proteins | sample 728181 | NCBI WGS metagenome assembly LULK01 (sample SAMN03860291, study PRJNA289734) | marine metagenome | biome: seawater column; feature: ocean; material: water; isolation source: Red Sea water column Station 169 - depth 10m | place: Saudi Arabia: Red Sea | collected 2011-10-15 | depth 10 m | reverse complement strand
GCAACTTTAAATAACCTCAAAAGCTCAAAAGCAAATAATACTTTAAGAGCATATAAGTCAGACTTTAAAGATTTTGGAGCTTTTTGTGCAAAGCATGGATTGAATTCTTTACCATCAGAGCCAAAAATAGTTTCATTATACCTTACACACCTTTCTAAAAATTCGAAAATAAGTACTTTATGAAGACGTTTAGTGTCGATAAGTATGGTTCATAAACTAAAAGGGCATTATTTAGATACAAAACATCCGATTATTGTCGAGAATTTAATGGGAATAAAGAGAGTAAAAGGGAGCATACAAAAAGGTAAAAAACCTATATTAATCAATCATTTAAAATCAATAATTAATATAATAGATGATCAAAAAATTGAGAGTATTAAGAAATTTAGAGATAAGTCGATCATCTTAATAGGCTTTGGAGGCGGTTTCAGAAGGACTGAACTTACTTCAATTGATTATGAAGATTTGGAATTTGTACCTGAAGGACTTAAAATCATAATCAAAAGATCTAAAACTGATCAATTTGGTGAGGGAATGATAAAAGGACTCCCCTATTTTACCAATGAAAAATATTGCCCTGTATATAATCTCAAAAAATGGTTAGAGATTTCAAAAATCAAATCTGGATCTATTTTTAGAAGATTTTCAAAAGGCTCATCTTTGACTGATAAAAGATTAACAGATCAATCTGTTGTTTTATTAATGAAAGAATATTTAAATTTAGCAGGTATAGAAAATAAGAATTTTGCAGGTCATAGTTTAAGATCAGGTTTTGCTACAGTAGCAGCTGATTCTGGTGCAGATGAACGAAGTATAATGGCTATGACAGGACATAAAACTACACAGATGGTAAGAAGGTATATTAGAGAAGCAAATATATTTAAAAATAATGCTTTAAATAAAATAAAAATTTAAAAAAATTTAGAAAAAAATTTTTTAATTTTATCAGAAAATTTTTCTTCAATATTATTAGGATAAAAATAATTTATACTTTCTCCCTTATGAATAAAAGCAATATTTTGATGAAAATAAATGGATTTAATTAATCCATCAGATTTATTTTTTTTAAAAAAAGGACGATTGTTTTTTTCGTAATTAATTGAGTCTGTTAATGATTTTAAAAAATTCATTGAAGATTCTTTTTTACTAAGATTTATCCTAGATCCACCATATCTTGGAATATAAGAAGTTTGAAGATCTTCAATTATATATAAACCATTATTATTTAAATAAGGAAATAGATAATTAAAAGAACTTATTATATGTTTAGCCTGATGACTTCCATCATCAATAATGATGTCAAAATGTTTATATTCTGTCACCAATGTATTTAAAAATTTGTGATCAGATTGATCACCTTGAAGTATGTTTGTATCTTTTATTTCAAAATTCTTTTTATCAATATCTATCCCACAAATATTTGCTTTTGAAAAATATTCACGCCAAATCCGCAAACTGTCACCATTATCGACTCCAATTTCAAGTATATTAATTTCTAAGTCTCTATAAGGTGTAAAATATTTATCGTATAATTGAATAAAACCAGAAATATTTTTACTTGAAGGATATTTTTTTCCAATGTCTACTAAATTCATGTTATCTTTATCCATTTTGTAGGCCAAAAATCTTTATTATTTACAAAAAAATCTGAAAAAAAATTGTCGTCTGGTCTACATATAATTTTATCACTCTTTTGACAAAGCCAAGCACCCCACCAATTAAATGATGAAGGAATCGTTATATGATGGTTACATTTTGATATTAAAAATAAATCAAGAGCTCTTTTATCAATGTCATTTATTTTTTTTGGATTATGAAAAACTTTAATTAATTTAGTATCAAATAAACTCATATCAATATTATCTAAATCATTAGACCATAAATAAAAAATTGGATTACTTATATGTTTTTTTAAGTAAAAAATAGATTTATTTATATAAGAAATTTGTTCATTTCTAAATTTTATTGACTTTTCAACATTTTTTTTATTATAAGTATTATCTTTATAATGGGTAAAATACATTTCTGTCTCAAAATATCCCTCAAAAAAAGTCTTGTCTGCTAAACTAATTAAATCAAAATTATTATTATATTTTGTTTTTTTGTATTCATCTTTTTCCTCTATATAGAAGTGTTTTTTTTGTGAAAAATAATCAATTTTTTTTAAAATTTTTCTTTTAATATATCCTGATAATCCTAAAAACTTATCCTCATCATTAGCTACAGCTGAGGATATCTTAAAATTATTCAATCCATATTTACTAATATTTTTTTTGGTCTTAAATGATGTTTCATTATCTATAAGCAGTTCCCTATCTAATTTTTTTGCAATAGCGAAAGTCGATGCATATATAAAAAGTTGATTTCCGATTTCATTAGAGATACGCGAAACAATCTTTTTTTTCATTTTTTTAATGAATATCTCATTTTCCTTAATGTTTTATCAAAATTTTTACTTGGTACGATAAAATCATATTTTTTATAATTAGGTTTAAATTCATAAAAGGCATTTTTATACCTCATGTAATCTTTTTTAGAGTTTATTTCACAAAGAAATAAATCCAAGACTCTATTATTATTAATTGATGCTAAATTGGTCATCATACCATGAAAAGCAACTACTATATATGAGTCATTAATTACATTTAATAAGTCACTTCCACTTATATTATTATAAAGATATATTTTTGAGTTATTAATTTTTTTTTCTCCATTAGAAAAATCAATAAAGTTGAAGTCTTTTTTATATATATCTATATTTTCATTATTTTCTATGTCTTTTGTTAATACAACGTTATCACTATAATTTAAAAACTCATTTAATAATTTTTTTAATTCATTATACCCCCATCCCAATTTCTTAAAATTTTCTAATTTTAAATGAAAATAAATATATTTTTTTAAATTTAGAGAATTATTATAATTTGGCAAATTTGGTAATGTGTAGTCACTTTTAAAATTTAAATCTTTAGTTAGATCGTTTTGTAGTTCCATTGTTGATTTTCTCTTATAATGTGTTCCTCTATCGTTAATTGAATATTTATAAAGATATTTTCTTAGAAAAATATTAGGCCTTTTGTAATTATTTACTGAATTTAAACAAATAGCATAAAATTTAATTTTTCTGAAAAAAAAAGGTAAGTAAAAATAAAAATTTTTAGGTGTTAAAATATAAATTGAATATATTGAGTTAAATAGTAAATCATAAATAATTTTAATTTTTTCTTTAATTGTGAGATTATACTTAACAATTTTTACTTTAACATTTTTGAAATTGAATAAAAAATCAAAATTTTTACTTCTTTCAGATAAATAAATTAATATTTCATTTTGAATATTATGATTAATGATATTATTAATGGCTGGTAAACTTTGAACAAGATCACCCACCGCATCATTCTTAAAAATGATGATTTTTTTATTCAAATCCATTATTAAAAACTATTTAGTTTGCTTATAATATATGAAACTTCTTTATTAGTTAAGAGAGGATTTATTGGAATACTTATTCCATATTTTGCTAACATTTCAGAGTTTTTAAACTTTTCTTTTCTAAAATTTTTTTTAAAAACATCTAATTGGTGAATCGCATACGGATAGTGAAATCCATATTGAATTTTATTTTTTTTTAAAAAATTAATAAATTTTTGCCTTTCTTTTACAATAATTACATACTGATGATATACTGAATATTTAGAGTGTTTTATCTTAATTATTTTTTTATTAATCAGGTGTTTATCATATTTTGAGGCAATTTTTCTCCTCGATTGGTTTAATCTTAATAAATCTTTTAATTTATAATTTAAAATTAATGCTTGCATGGTGTCTAATCTACTATTCATTCCAACTTCTTCATGAATGAATTTTTTTTCAGCACCTAAATTTCTTATTTTTCTTATTTTTTTATAAAGATTTTTATTATTTGTAGTAATTATACCTGCATCTCCATAGGCACCTAAGTTTTTGCCTGGGTATAAGCTGAAAGTGGATATATCAGCCAATGAACCAACTTTTTTACCTATATCGCTTTTAGCACCATGTGCTTGAGCACAATCATCAATGATAAATATTTTACTATTCTTTATTATCTTTTTAATTTCATTTATATTAACAACTGAACCATATAAATGCACTGGCATTATTACTTTTGTTTTTTGTGTAATTTTTTTTTTTAAATCATTAATATTAATTGTTGGTGATAAATAATCTATATCAACAAGTATAGGTTTTAAATTAGCATTTAATACAGAAAAAGCCGTTGAACAATATGTCATTGCTGGAATGATTACTTCAGAATTTTTTTTTAAATTAAGAGATTTTAAAGCAATAGTTAAAGCATCAGTTCCATTTGCACAACCAATTGAATATTTAGAATTACAAATTAAAGCAAAATTTTTTTCAAACTTTTCTACTTCACTCCCTAAAATAAAATCACCTTTTTTAAAAAAATTCTTTAAATCCCTTAATATCAAATTATGATATCTCTTATCTTGATTATAAATATCTAAAAATTTTATCATTTTATTTAATATATTTTTTCCAAATAGGTTTACTTGTACCATACATTGATTCATTGATTATATATTTCGCTACTTCAATCTCATTAAATAATTTAAAATATTTTTCTTGTCCTTTCTGAGCAATTTTTTTTGCTAAGTTAATATTTTGTTTATAAAAATTTATCTTGTCTGAAAGATCGTATTTATTATGGTAAAAAATAATTTCATTTTGATCAAAGAAATGATTGAATTTTTTCTTATAATCAATAAAAGTTAATAAACCATTACCGATCAATGATCCTATTCTATTACTTGAGGAGTATTTTTTTGGTTTTCCTCTATTTAAATTAACAGCCATTGATGATCTAGATATAGCTGAATAAAAACTTTCTGACCAGACTGGATTTCGGTCTCTATATCCATAAATATCGAACTTGATATCTTTATTTAAATTAATTAATTCCTTTATAAATGTTTCTCTTTCATCTTTTTTGCCAGATTTGACTATACCTCGATTAACACCATGACTCATCGCAAAAAAAACGTCATAAGTGTAATTATTTGAATTATAAATACTTAATTTTTCAATATTACGATCTACAGGCGTTGGGAGAAAATGATATCTAATTCGTGAATTTTTTTTACTAACATCATCTGGATGTGTTGATATAAAAAAGTTATCTATATGTTGGAAATTAGTTTTTAAATTTGAGTAATTTTTTTCAAAATCTGGTCCATTGATAGTTAGATTATCCTCATACCATTGAGAAAAAGTTGTATGTTTACAGGTTTTTTTAACTAAATCAAAAGTTTCATTTTCGATAGTATTGACATGGCCCATCAAAATTAAATCTGGCCGATAGTATAAAGTTTTTTCTAAAAATATCTTATTTAGTAGTTTTTTCCCTTTAATTTTGGATGAATAGCTTAAGATATCTCTATCACTTATTCCTTCAACATCATGACCTAATCTAATTAAACCGTTTTCAATTTTTTTTCCTGTAGAAATGAAATAAATCCTTCCACCAATTTTTTCAGCTCTATTATAAACATGTAATATTTTTAATCTTTTATTGAAATTAAGATTTATCTTTTTTGATGGATTAATAATTAAAGATCTATCATCATCCATTATTTTGATATTATTTTCAATTAAATGAATGGGTTTTTTAAAGTTATCTAATTGATTTTTCTTTAATAGTTTTGGATTGACTATCAATTTATCAATTTCATCAAATATATTTTTAGATGTTACATTTTTTAAAAAAATTGGATTATTAATTGTCTCAGGCAATCCACCTCTTTTAGAAATAATCACAGCGTTAGCGCGAGAACCTGCTTCTAAAGAAGATCTACCAAATGGCTCCTCCCATAAGGATGGTGCTACAGTGATAGATGATTTGTTATAAAGTTTTAAAACTTCATCTTGAGATATCCAGCCAGTAAATTCTAATCTATTATGATTAAACGAATATTTTTCTCTTGGCTCATCACCAATAGCTATTGCCTTCCATTCTTTGTATTTGTTAAGAATTTTTGAAACTGCTATAGCAAACTTATCAAAACCTTTAGCATTATTTAATTTTCCAGAAAAAATAATTATCTTTTCTTTTTTTGGAAATCTATTAAGTTTATTTATACTTGGATACAAAGTTCTAAAATTAGTATAAAAATTTTTGTCTAATCCATTAAAAAATTTCTCCTCTACCCAAGTGCTTACAAAATAAATCTTATGACAAATATCTAAAAGTTTTTTTCTTTCGGACATAGAAGTAGAGCCTTTAAGATTTAAAGGGTCATTATGTATTATTAAAATGAAATTTGTATTTTTAATTTTTTCTGCAATTTTTAATAGATAAGAAGGACGGTTATGAATTTCAACAATTGCTGGATTTTCTATTTTACAAAAATCGATTAATTTGTTGATATAAAATTTAGATTTACTAAATATCTTAATTTTTGGAATATGAATATTATTGTAATTTTTTTTAATAAAAACATTTTTGGTATTATTTGTTGATCCAAAAATTTTTATATTATTTTTATATTTAGAGTTTTTAAAAAAATCTTTTACCCAAATAGATGCTGAACCAGCATAATTTTTTATAAACTGATCTTTATGAGGTAGAATAATAAAAATGTTTTTATTCATATAAACTTACAATTTTCTTTTATCAAATATAATGTAATATAAAACCATTAATGAAAATAAATGTTTTAGGTTCTGGTTATATGGGCAAACAAATATGTTCATTATTTGTTGCATTAGGTCATTCAGTAAATTTATGGCAAAATACTGATGAAAAATTAGACCATGTCCTAAAAGCTGAAATACAAAAATTAAATAAATATTTTGATATTAAGAATAATGGAACATTTTCAGTCACAAATGATATTTCATATCTTGAAGAAAATTTAACAATAGAAACTGTAAAAGAAGATTTAAAAGTAAAAAAAGAGATAATCTCAAAATTGAAATTTAAAAATAATATTTTTAGTAATACCTCTTCACTAAAGTTATCTGAAATTGGTGAAAATATCAATGGATTTCATTTTATGAATCCAATTACAATCCCTTTAGTCGAATTATGCAAGAAAGGAAAATATTCAGAAGACTTGTTAAAAGAATTATTAGATTCATTGATAAAACAATCTTATGAAATAATAAATGTTACTGATAAACCAGGTTTTATAGTTAATAGTATCATATTTAAGGAAATCTCATATTTCTTTTATCTTTGCGAAATAGAAAAAAAATCGATTTCTGATTTAAAAAAGATTTATAAAATACTTTTAAAAAATTCCGATCCAATAAAGATTGTAAATATGATTGGTATCGATACATCATTAAGTATTCTAGAAAATCTAAAAAGATATGATAAGAATATTTATGTCCCTAATATTTTAAAAGAGTCTGTTAAAAATAATGTTTTAGGTTTTAAAAATAAAAAATTACTTAAACTTTAAATATTTAATTCTTAATTTTTTATATATATCTTTAATATCTTGTGGATAATCTTTTTGAAATCTTCCTACCCAAGGATAAGCCCTTTCATTTGATTGTGGCACTTTTATATTTGAAATATTTCCCTTTATTCTAAAAGGATTTCCTGAGCCAATTAATTCTGGATCAACATCTTTATTAACTAAACTATTTGCACCTATGAAAGCTGAAAAACCCACTTTTATACCCGGTAAAATTGTTGCTCTTGTGCAAATTATAGAAAAAGGTTCCAAAACAACTCCTTTTCTTATGTCACTTGGAGGTATTGGATCATTAGTTAACACAACATAAGGAAATATATAAACATAAGACATTATTTTACTATGTTGACCAACATGAACACAACTATGTAATTTTGAATAATCATCTATTGAACAATTACCTTCTAAATCGCTATAACTACCTATTTGCACATTTTTTCCTAAAAATGTCTCCTCTCTGATTAAAACATTGTGACCAATAATATTATTCAGACCAATTTCTGAACCAAGGTAAATAACAGAATGAGAATTAATAATTGAATTTTTTCGTATTATTAATTTTTTATTCAACTTATTTTTTGGATTAAAACCAATCACACAAAAATCACCTATAGTAACATTTTCTTCAATTACTACATTTTCATTAATTATTGCAGTTTTAGAAATATTACAGTTTTTACCTATTTCTGATTTAGTCATTATAAATAATTAGTGTAAATACTGTTAATTTCTACATTATATTTATTAGGGTATCTCTCATAGATAAATCTTCTTGTTCCTAACACCTCTTCAAAAGTTAATTTTTTTTTTATCCATTGATCAAATTCATTATCTTGAACCATAAAATAATGACAGTTATATGGTAATTTATTCTCAGTATAAATCGAAACATTATCATTTTTTATATCGATACAAATTTTATTATCTTTTTGTGAAATATTTGAAATCAATATCTTATGATTTAATTTATTTTTATTTTTAGATATTTTTTTTTTAATCGAAGTTAGATGATTATTATTAATATTTATTTTTTTATTAATCTTCTTATGATTAATAAGTTTAATCTTTTTATAAGTAAAAATTTCAAGTTGATTATTAAACCTTTTTTTTGATATTTTTTCATAAAAACAATCTAAATTTCCATCTTTCTTGATGCAATATGAGCCTGACAACATAGTTTTATAATTATCTTTATATGATTTATGAAATTTTTTTGCGTAATTAACAAAGTCAACTGGTGTAGCTACACCTTTATTCATAGCACATTTTGGGTTATCTAAATGAAATAAATTTGAACCAAAAGGTATAATAACTTTTGGTTTTAAAATTTTTGCCTGTTGAATTCCATAATTCATAAATAAATTTTCAAGTCTTTTTGCTTCTTTTTTATTTTCATTATTTTTTAGAGTTTTTAAGAGATATGGATAAAAATGAATGAAAGCGAAAGGTATACATGCAATATCAATATTACCAACTTTCTCTTTAAAAGGTATAAGCGTTTTATCGGTAATAAAATTATCATTTCCATGATAAACACTTAAATTGTTATTAGATATAATCAATGAAGAGTCAATATCGTTATATTCATGTAAACATCCATGAACCCAAATATTGTCGTCGATAAAGTATTTTTTATTTGGAGGAATCTTTTCAAAATTAATCTTTTTATTTTTTAAATCTTTGTTAAAACTTGGTCTTCCATCAAGTATGTAAATTGGAATATTTTTCTTCTGTATTTTTTTTAGCAAATTTGAATCATAATGATCTCCATGAATATGCGAAACAAATACTCCATCAATATCAAAAATTCTTTTATCGTTAATCTGACTTGGAAAAAAAAGCCAAGAATTATTATAAAAATTTGTATTTTTAATTACATCAAAAATAAATTTTTTTTTATTTAATCTAACTAAGATTGAAGCATGTCCGATATAAAAAACACCATCATCATTGGAGTTTAAAAAATTACTTAATTCCTTGCTATATTTTTCTTTATAATCATTAAAATTAATATACATAAACTTATATTTTTAAGTTATTCTAAAAAATATTTATATTAATAAGCAATTTTATCAATCAGATAAATATGAAAAAATATAATATAGCGATAATAGGTTTAGGATATTGGGGAACAATTGTAACCAATACAATAATTTCAATGAACTTATTCGATAAAGTATATATTAATGATACTGATATTTCAAAAATTAATATTCTAAAAAAAAAATTCGGAAAAAAAGTTACCGAAATTGATTTTGACAAAATTTTACATAATAATGAAATCAAACATATATTTTTAGCTACACCACCAAAAATTAATTTCAATATCTTACGACTATTAATAAGATCAAAAAAAAATGTTTTAATTGAAAAGCCAGGAATGGTGAATTTAAAATTTTTTAATAAAATTGCAAAAGAATTAAAAAGGAATAAAACAAAGCTAACATTTGGATATATCTATATATACAATATTTATATTAGATATCTTAAAAAGATTATTCAATCAAAGAAATTAGGCAAAATTAAATACATAAATTTTCAAAGACAAAATTTTGGACCGATTCGTAATAATGTTTCTGCTAGTTATGATTTAGCTACACATGATATAAGTATCCTTTCATATTTATTTAATAAAAAAATCAAACTTAAAAAACTTGTAAGACACGATATCTTAGGAAAAAAAAATTACGATATTTCTTTTTTAAATTTAGAAACTGATAATGTAAAAATTGATATAAATGTTAGTTGGTTAAACCCTGAAAAAATCAGAAAGATCATTATTATCGGTAGTAAAAAAATGTTACTTTTTGATGAAATGAATATAAATGAACCTATTAAGATTTATAATAATTACGTAAATTTTCCTAAAATTGATAAATTTTCAAAATTATATTTCAACCAATCAAAATATATTTTTAAAGGAAAATCAACATCAATTAAGTTAAAATCAAACAAACCATTGAATATTGAAATTGAAGAATTTTTTAAAAGTAAAAAAAACTTGACTGATATAGATTTTGCAAAAAATATAATTAAAACTTTAAATGATGTTAATTAGTCTTTGAAAAATTAATAATTTTTTTTCTTAAAACTCGATCTTTTTTTAACTTAAATTCATAAGACATTGCTTTTTTTTTTGAATAAAATCTTTTTTTGAAAATTAATTTCCACTTATGTCCTTTGGTGGCTTTTGCCCCTTTGCTATTATTATGAAGAAATATTCTTTTTTTTAAATTATTAGTATAACCAGCATATGTTTTGTTTATTTTGGATTTAACAGTTTTTATTAAATATACGTAATAAACCATGATGGCGGTCCCTAGGGGAATCGAACCCCTCTTTCGAGGATGAAAACCACGTGTCCTAACCGATAGACGAAGGGACCAAAAAACTGCTTTTTATTGTAAAAATTATTATTTATCAAGCTTTATTAAATATTTTGTCTTTTTTTAATTATTTTTTTTAGACCTGTAGATTTATGAGTAATAAGCGTTTCTGATATAAATTCATTATCTAAAATTTCAACTCCGGACACTAAATCCCCGGTGGTTATACCTGTCGCACAAAAAACTGAGTCGCCAGATATTATTTCATTTAATTCATATTTTTTATTTAAATCTTTAATTCCCATGTCATTAGCTCTTTTCTTATCTTTGTCTTTATCAAAGATAAATCTTCCTTGAAAAAAACAATTGAAAGAATCTAGTGCTGATGCTGCCAAAACACCTTCGGGTCCTCCACCAATACCCATAAAAAGATCAACATTATATTTTTCATCTGTTACTAATAAAGCACCCGATACATCACCATCAGTTATCAATTTAAGATTAACGCCTATTTTTTTTAATTCTTCGATAATTTTTTTATGTCTTGGTCTTTCCAATAAGCAAACTGTAGTATTATTTGGTTTTTTATTCTTATATTCACATAAATTATAAATATTTTCTTTAACAGTAAAATCTAAATCTATAATTCCTTTTTCTCTTACACTAGCAGAAATTTTATTCATATATGTTTCAGGAGCATTGAATAAATTATTTTTACCTGCAACTGCAATTACAGCTAAAGCACCTGGGAGATTGTTAGCTGCAAAATTTGTTCCTTCCAATGGATCAACTGCTATGTCTAAAAGTGGACCATTAGATGTACCAACTTTTTCACCAATAAACAACATGGGCGCTTTATCAAGTTCACCCTCACCGATTACAATTTCACCGCTCATGTCAATCTTATTTAATTGGGATCTCATTGCATCTACAGCTGCTTTGTCTGCTGCTATTTTGTCTTTTTTTCCGACTAGAAATTTTGCAGATAAAGCTGCTCTAGAAGAGACATTCAATATCAAATCTTCAAATTTTTTTTCTATTATCACTATTTTGCTATTTCAATTGACCGATTTATTTCCAATTTTGCTTCAAATTCTCTTAATCTTTTCCATACAGAAATTAACTCAACAATTATTGGCCAACTTCTAACTAGATATTGTAGAGAGGTTTCAACTCTTCCAAAAGCTCTAATTATTTGTTGAACAAATCCTAAAGTAATTGCTCCTGTAACAATTGTTGGTGCTAATGCTAAATAAGGGACAATTACCATGCCCTGTAAATAGCTCCATTTGACTGCGTTGAAATAAAGATAATGAAAATACATTCTGTAATGTATTTTTCTTACTCCACCATAAAGGTCAGTTATTTTTTCTGGTTTTGCACTTTCTTTAAAATCTTCACCTAAAACAAGTTCTTTTCTATATGCAGCCTCTTCTTTTTGTATATCATATTCTATACCTGGTAATTTAATTCCTACACTCGCTAATAATAAAGTACCACCTAATGCAGAAAGTATTGCAACCCATACTAAAGCATGCTCTACTTCACCTATCCATGGAAGCACAGTTATACTTTTTGATAAACCCCATAATATTGGTGTAAATGCAATTAAAGTCATTAAGCTCCTTAAAAGTTCAGCACCAAGTCCTTCCATTATTCTTGCAAATTTTAGCGTGTCCTCTTGGACTCTTTGTGAAGCACCCTCAATTGAAGAAGCATCGTCCCAATAATCATGATAATAATCAGCCATTGCAGTCCTCCATCTAAAAGTCCAGTGGCTTGTAAAATAATCACTAAAAATAACTACAAGAATATAAACTGCAGCTATTTTGGCAAATGTAAATAAATAGGAAATAAATTCTTTTTCTGAAACCGAATTAGGTTCAGTTAAAGCTTTTTGTAAAGTGTCATAAAATTCACCAAACCATTCATTTATTCTGACATCTAATTGAACTTGATACCATGTTGCTGATAAAATTAATAAGGTGCCACCAATACTCCATAAAAACCATTTTTTTTGTGTAAAAAATTTAAACATCTATTTTAAAAAATTATCTGCGTAAGATTTTTTAACTATTTTTCTTTTTTTTGGTTCGATTAATTCATAATCAATTTTCATTTTCTTAGCATAATTTAAAGCATTTTCTTTTGATGAAAATTCAAGTTTTAATTCTCCAAGTGTATCATTTGAACTTTCCCAACCCATTAAAGGATTGGATGTGGGATCATTAGTCTCATATTCTAATATCCATTTATCTGTTTTTCCTAATCCTGATTGCATAGGACTTTTATTTGGAATGTATATTTTTGCTTTTCTCATAATATAGATGGTCGGAGTGGCAGGATTCGAACCTGCGACCCTCTGGTCCCAAACCAGATGCGCTACCAGGCTGCGCTACACTCCGAGTGATGTACTAATACAGTACTTATTAATTTTTTCAAAGTATAAAGGTGTTGGAATTTGACAGAATTTTAATAAAAATCTGCTATATAAGTCTATATGATTATAAACTGTCCTTGTGGAGAAAAGAAATTTCAAATTGATGATAAGCTTATTCCAATAAATGGCAGGTTACTACAATGTGGTTCGTGCGACAAATCCTGGTTTTTTAAACCTCAAGAGAATAAAGAAATTATAAAGACAGAAGTAGTAGATATACCTCAAAACATTAATAAACAGATTGAAGAAAATAATATTAAAAAGAAAAAAATAGATAAAGATAAGAATCATAATAATAATATAACTAGAAACTATGAACTTACAAAATATAAGAAAAAAACAAAATTTTCTTTTACAAAGCTTTTATCTTATTTAGTTGTTTTTATAATATCTTTTATAGCTTTGATCATCATAATTGATACTTTTAAAAAACCCCTTTACTCAAATTTTCCTGTTTTAGAATTGATAATGTTTAATTTATTTGAAACCTTAACTGATGTAAAACTTTTTGTAAAAGATCTTTTTTAATTATGATTAATTATATATCAAAACCCTTTAAATGGTTTTTTAAATTAGAAGCTGCAAGTGGGCTTGTCTTATTATTTGCTGCAATTATCGCATTAGTAATTAGTAACTCAAATTTATCAACAATCTATTTTTCTACTTTAGATAAATATATCTTTATAGGTATTGATAAATTTGGATTAAAACTTTCAGTTTTACATTGGATCAATGATGCTTTAATGGCAATATTTTTCTTTTTTGTCACCTTGGAAATTAAAAGGGAATTTTTACAAGGAGAGTTATCTGATATAAAACAAGCATTACTTCCAATAATAGCAGCAGTTGGGGGAATGGTCGTTCCTGCGCTATTTTATGTTTTTGTAAATTTTGGAGATAGTGAAACTCTAAATGGTTGGGCGATTCCTTCAGCTAAATAAATTTAATATAAAGAAATTTTTACCTTATCTAATTGTTGGAATTTTCCTTTGGGATTTTACTCATAATTCTGGAATTCATGCAACTATTGCAGGCGTTTTATTAGCTATGACTATTCCACACAGAAAAAAAGAAAAAGATTTTTCATTATTATTAAAAGTTGAACACGCAATTAGTCCATATGTAGCTTTTTTAATTATGCCATTATTTGCTTTTGCTAATGCTGGTGTTTCTTTAGAAGGACTTTCATTAAACTCTTTGTTAGATAAAGTGCCACTTGGTATAGTGCTAGGTTTATTTGTTGGAAAACAACTAGGTGTTTTTGTATTCTCATATATTTCAATAAAATTAAAAGTTGCCAAAATGCCTAATAATTCAAATTGGTATAATTTTTATGGTGTAGGTGTTTTAACTGGAATAGGATTTACGATGAGTTTATTTGTAGGCAATCTAGCATTTGTAGAAAATATGCAATACATGGATGGTGTAAAAATAGGTGTGTTAACTGGGTCACTATTATCCACTTTATTTGGATACTTTTTGATATTACTTACTCCAAATAAATAATAATTTCAAATGAGAAAAAATTTAATATTTTTTATATTGATAGTTATGTTTTTTTTTAAAAATACTGCTTACTCAAATGATAAAAGTTTTTATGATTTTCAGATTAATGATATATCAGGTGAGGTAATAAATTTTAAAGATTATAAAAATAAAGTTATACTTATAGTAAATACTGCAAGTTATTGTGGTTTTACAAAGCAATATACTGATCTACAAAATTTATGGGAAAAATATAAAAGGCAAGGTCTAATTGTTCTTGGTATCCCATCAAATTCATTTAATCAGGAAAAAAAGGCAAATAAAGAAGTAAAAGAATTTTGTGAAGTTAATTTTAATATTAGTTTTCCATTATCTGAAATTACTAATGTTAAGGGAGAAAATGCTCATCCTGTTTTTAAATGGGCAAAAGAAAGTTTTGGAAATAGTGCTGTACCAAAATGGAATTTTCATAAAATTTTGATAAATAAGGATGGACAAATAATTGATACATTTGCATCTTTCACAAGTCCAATGTCTAATAAGATAATAAAGAAAATTGAAAAATCTCTTTAATTATTATCATCAATAATTTGATCTATATAATCTTTTAATCTTTTTTTTCCAAAATATTTATAAACTTTATTTGATAAATTCATATTTGTAAGAGCTGATGCATACCTTTCACCAGGTCTTTTCTTAAGGAATTTAATTTTTCTTTTAAACATTTTTGCAACATCTAAAATAGAATAACTCACTTTATTTGATATACTATAATGTCTACATTTATTTTTTCTCCATGCCAGGTAACAAATTTCAATTGTATCATCTATATGAGTAAATCTTCTAGTTTGA
>LULK01000637.1_pt1 | contig 15601 bp, 18 predicted proteins | sample 728181 | NCBI WGS metagenome assembly LULK01 (sample SAMN03860291, study PRJNA289734) | marine metagenome | biome: seawater column; feature: ocean; material: water; isolation source: Red Sea water column Station 169 - depth 10m | place: Saudi Arabia: Red Sea | collected 2011-10-15 | depth 10 m | reverse complement strand
AAAATGGATTATCCAAATATTTTAATCACAACAAGTCTTAGCGATAATAGGGTTCTTTTTGATGAACCAGCAAAATTTACTGCAAAGTTAAGAGATTATAAAACAGACAATAATTTACTACTCTTAAAAACTGAAATGAATGCTGGTCATGGAGGAAAATCAGGAAGAGATGGTGCTATAGAAGAAATAGCTCTTGATTATGCTTTTGCATTAAAAATTGCTAAAAAAATTTAATTTATTTAGCATTGAATTTTTAGAATTAGTTACCATATAAATAGTGTAAGTCGCCTAATGGGGCTTACATAAATTAACTTGCTTAAACAAAAGGAGTAAATATGACAAGTAAGGACCTATCAATCTTTAACTCGCTGAGACCGTTTTCAATTGGATTCGACGATATGTTTGACCAATTTGAAAATATGCTTGGTAATGGTGGAATGACAATGCAATCAAATTATCCGCCATACAACATCAGAAAAACTGGCAAAGATAATTATTCAATTGAAGTTGCATTGGCTGGTTTTAATAAAAATGATGTTGAAGTAGAGTTTGAAGACAATTTATTAACTGTGAGAACTAAACAGTTTAATAAGTCAGAAGATAAAAATGAAGATGGTGAAATAATTCATAAAGGAATTTCACAAAGACAATTCGCAAGATCCTTTACTATAGCAGATGATGTAAAAGTAAACGGTGCTGAACTAAAGGATGGTCTTTTAACGATTGCTTGTGAAAGAATTTTACCTGATCATAAGAAAAAAAGACTTATTGATATAAAGTAAAACATTTTAACCTTGCTTGTGGGGTTCGCCCCACAAGTTTAAAAACAACCACTAGAGCTAAAAGCTATAATAGTCCCACTAGCGTTAACTTCAAATCTTCTTTCACACGGTACGCCATATTTTTTTGTTTTATAAACTAAAACTTCATTCCCTATATCATTAACTATGTCTTCAGTAGGAGCCCCTAATTCTAACTTCATTTTATTTACATCTCCTCCAACAAATAAACCGTATTTTTTATTTTCTTTTTCTGCAACTTCATCAGTTTTATTTTTAATAGTCTGACAAGCACTTGTTAAAAAAACGATTGATATTAATATTACTACGAATTTTAATTTCATTATCTAAACATATAACTAAAATGTGTCCAAAGATTAACTTAAAAGTTGAATAATTAATAAGTTTTCTACTAAAAATCGATTTATTTATTGTATTTATTAAACTTAATTCTTTATTTTCAATATTAACAACACGATTCTAATGAATACAAAACTAATAATATCAAAAATTTCAAAAATATATCCAGGATGTATTGCAAACGATAAGGTTTCGTTAGAATTTGGAAGCGGTAAAATATACGCTTTATTAGGGGAAAACGGCGCTGGTAAATCAACATTAGTCAAGATTTTATCTGGGGTAGTAAAACCAGACGAAGGAGAAGTTTTTTTAAATAATGAAAATATCAAGCTTAACTCTCCATTAGATGCAAAAAAAAATAATATTGGAATGGTTTTTCAACATTTCAATTTATTTGAAACTTTATCTGTTTTTGAAAACTTGAGTATTGATAGTAGCAAAAAAAATGATGAACTAAGACTCTTAGTAAATGACATTTTAAAAAAATATAATTTCAAAATTGATTTAGATATTCCAGTTCTTAACTTATCAGCAGGTCAAAAACAAAAAGTCGAAATTATAAGATGTTTAATTAGAAATCCTAAAGTATTAATAATGGATGAACCAACATCAGTTTTAACCGAACAAGAAACAGAAGATCTTTTTGTTTCATTAAAAAAATTCTCGCAAGAAGGAATTTTAATAATTTATATTACACATAAATTAAAAGAGGTTCTCTCACTTTGTGATGAAGTGGCAGTAATGAGAAAAGGCAAAGTTGTATCCGTGAGTAATACAAAAGAGGAAAAAATTGAGAGTTTAGCCAATAAAATGGTTGGTGAAAATCTCAGTACTATAAAGAAAAAAATTAATAATTTTAAAAATAGTGAAGAAATTTTAAAAATCTCAAACCTAAATTTTACAAGTGATGACCCTTATGAAACAAATTTAACAAATTTAAATTTTTCTTTAAAAAAAGGAGAATGTTTAGGGATAGCAGGAATTTCAGGAAATGGTCAAAGTGAGCTTTTTCAAATTTTGAGTGGAGAGATAATTACTGAGAATACTTCAATAATGTTTAGACAAAAAGAAATTAGTAAACTCAATCCTAGAGAAAGACGGGAATATCTAATGGCTTTTTCACCTGAGGACCGTATTTCTCAAGCTGCAGTTCCTGAATTAAAGATTTACGAAAATGTTGCATTAAATAATTTTAAATCCTCAAATTTTTTTGAAAAGGGATTAGTGAATGAAAAAAAAATAAAAGAACACTCAAAGAAAATTCTTTCTAATTTTTCTGTTAATACTGATAATGTTGAATTGAAAAGTCAATTTTTGTCGGGCGGAAATCTGCAAAAATTAATAATAGGAAGAGAACTTATTACTTCTCCAGAACTTTTAGTGTGCTTTAATCCAACATGGGGACTTGACGTTGGGGCAATCAATTATATTCACGAAACTCTTATAAATATAAATGAACAAGGCAAATCTTCTATAGTTATTTCAACAGATAACGACGAACTTTTAAGATTGAGTGACAGAATTTGTGTAATTTATAAAGGTAAGTTATCTAAAATTATGGATGCAAATACAGTTACTCCTGAAAAATTAGGAGTTCTAATGGGTGGAGGCTCTATTGATTAAAGTTGAAAAACGTAACGATGTATCTCCATCAATATATTTTTTAACCCCAATTTTGGCAATTTTTCTTACTTTAATTGGCGGAGCTATTATTTTTTATGTATTGGGATTTAATCCTATAGAAGCTTTAAAATTTTTTTTTATTACTCCTATTTCTGATTTATATGGCTTAAGTGAACTTTTAGTTAAAGCAACACCCCTTTGTTTAATAGCAATAGGCTTATCTTTTTGTTTTAAAAGTAATAATTGGAATATTGGTGCAGAGGGACAGCTAATTTTTGGTGGGATAGTTGGAGGAGGAGTGGCTTTGTTATTTTATGGTCATGACGGATTTTATGTTTTACCAATAATAATTTTGTCTGGTGCAATTGGTGGAATGATATTTGCGATGATCCCAGCTATTTTGAAAACTTATTTTAATACAAATGAAATTTTAGTAAGTTTGATGCTAGTTTATGTAGCTAAATTAATATTAGATTATTTAGTAGTTGGACCATGGAGTAATCCTGAAGGGTTTAATTTTCCAGAAACAAGACAATTTAGTGAGTCGGCGAGAATGCCAATATTATTTGATGGGTTAAGAATTCATGCGGGAATATTTATAACTCTAGCAACTGTTTTCTTGAGTTGGCTAATTTTATACAAAACTTATTTAGGGTTTCAGATAAAAGTTTCAGGTCTAAGTTTGAAGACTGCCAAGTACGCTGGGTACAAAGGCAAGACAATGATTATTATCGTTTTCATAATCAGTGGAGCTTGCGCAGGTCTTGCAGGTGTTGGTGAGATAACAGGACCAATAGGTCAGTTACATAGAAATATTTCTCCAGACTATGGTTTCACAGCAATTATTGTTGCTTTCTTAGGAAGATTAAACCCAGTCGGAATAATATTTGCATCACTTGTTGTTGCTCTAACATATTTAGGCGCAGAAACAGCGCAAATTTTTTTACAAGTACCAAAATATACAGGTCAAGTTTTTCAAGGAATGATTTTATTTTTTCTTCTTGGATCTGATTACTTACTTTTTTTTAAAATAAAATTTTTAGGACTGAGAAAAAATGAGCTTTGATATAAACTTTATAGGTATTTTGATTGGTGCAATTATGGCATCCTCTGTTCCTTTAATACTTGCTGCATGTGGAGAATTAATAACAGAGAGATCTGGTGTTTTAAATCTTGGTGTAGAAGGAATGATGATAATTGGGGCAATCTCAGGATTTGCATTAATGGTAGTGACAGATAACTTATTTTTAGCAGTGATGGGCTCGATGCTTTCTGGTTTAATTATTTCAATTATATTTGCATTGCTTACCCAATCACTTCTTACAAATCATGTTGCCACTGGACTTGCATTAACTATTTTTGGAATTGGAATGTCAGCAATGATAGGAAAAAATTTTGTTGGAATACCTGGGAAGGAGTTTCCTTTATTATTTGTGAATCTTAAAGAAAGTGTTCCCTTTTTTGGACCAATAATTTTTGGACATTCAATTATATTGTACTTTGCATTTTTATTGCCTTTTTTGACAAATTATTTTTTAAAAAATACAAAAGTTGGATTAATAGTCAGAGCTGTAGGAGATTCTCCTACATCAGCCTCCAATCAAGGCATTAATGTTTTACTAGTAAGATATAGTTGTATTTTATACGGTGGTGCTATGTGCGGATTGGCTGGAGCTTACCTATCGTTAATTTATACTCCTCAATGGATTGAGAATATGACTGGAGGTAGAGGGTGGATTGCATTAGCACTTGTTGTTTTTGCTACGTGGAGTCCGATTAAAGTTTTAATAGGCGCATTAATATTTGGTGGTATAACCATTTTACAATTACACATGCAAGCTGTAGGTCTAAGAATTCCAGTTCAATTATTAAGTGCATTGCCCTACATCATGACAATAATAGTTTTAGTTGTAATTTCTCGTGACAGTAGAAAAATAAAACTTAATACCCCAACTTCACTTGGACAAATCTTCTATAAGGAAAAGTGATGTTAGCTATTCCAAAATAAATATTTTTTTTTATTAGAATCTTGCTTAGTTTGTAGTATCACAAAATTAAAATTTAAAGGGGAATCAAATGTACAAATACTTTTTAAGATATGTAATTTCTGTATTATTTTTGCTTGGTATAAGTGGGCAAGCAAATGCAGATTTTAAAGTTGGTTTTGTTTATGTTGGACCTACAGGGGACCACGGATGGACATACCAGCATGATGAAGGAAGAAAAGCAGTAGAGGCTGCTGGAATAAAAACAACTTATGTTGAAAGTGTACCTGAGGGTGCAGATGCAGAGAGGGTTATAAGACAATTAGCACAATCTGGACATGACCTTATATTTACAACAAGTTTTGGTTATATGGACCCTACAAACAAAGTTGCTAAAGATTTTCCAAACGTAAAATTTGAGCATGCTACTGGTTACAAAAGAGAACACTCAAATGTTTCTACTTATTCTGCAAGATTTTATGAAGGAAGAACTTTATTAGGTCACATGGCAGGAAAAATGACAAAAACAAATGTTATCGGGTATATAGCATCATTTCCAATTCCTGAGGTTATAAGAGGAATAAATGCAATGACATTGGCTGCCCAAAAAGTAAATCCAGATATTAAAACAAAAATTGTTTGGGTTTTTACATGGTATGATCCAGGGAAAGAGTCAGAAGCAGCTCAAGCTTTAATTGATCAAGGAGCTGATATTATAATGCAACACACTGATAGCACTGCACCTGTTCAGGTAGCTGAAAAAGCTGGAGTTTGGTCATTCGGTCAGGCTAGTGATATGCAGAGATTTGCTCCCAAATCTATATTAACATCAATAATAGATGATTGGGCGCCTTATTACGTTGAAAGATCTATTGCTGCAAGAGATGGTACATGGAAGCAGCAAGATACTTGGCATGGATTAAAAGAAGGAATGGTTGCAATGGCTCCATACAACTCTGCTATGGGTAGTGATCTTATTAAAGAAGTTGAAAAACTTCAAAAAGATCTAGCATCAGGAAAAGTTCACTCTTTTACTGGGCCTATTTATGACCAGAAAGGTAACATACTTGTAGCGGCTGGATCTGTTGCCGATGATGGTATGTTAGCAGGTATGAACGTATATGTTAAAGGAGTTGAAGGAGATATTCCGCAGTAATTTCTTTTTATAAATTTAAATTAAAGGCCAGCTTTGTCTGGCCTTTTTTTTTAAGAATGTTTCTTTTTCAATGCCTCAATATCAACTTCATCGTAATACTCTGATGGCTGAACTATCCAAGGATCATTTTCTAATAAAATTGGACAGAAGTCAGGTGTAAATGAAGATGATTTTTTTTTCCATAGACATGCAGTCTTTATCTCATTTATATAATTTTTAATTGGATCATACTCTTTTAGCCAATCTATACTTTTATTCAATGTTAATCCCGTGTCAGATAGATCATCTACTAACAAAACTTTTTTAAAATTTTCGTTTGTTGCAATCGCGCTAATATCTCTAGCAAAAATTAATTCTCCTTGTTTATTTTGAACCGTATCACCAGAATAACTTTGTATAACAACATAAGCAGTTGGTAGTTTAAAAATTCTGGACAAAATATCTATGATTGGTGCAGCACCTCTCATTATGCCAACAAGAACTGTCGGCTTGTATTTTTTTTCTATTTCTAGGGCAAGTTTTTCAACGGCAGATTTATATTCTTCATATGTTATTATTAATTTATCAGCCATAGAAATTTGGTATCATAAATAAAAAATTAAAAAAGGATAAATATGAAAACTTACTGGATAAGTCTATACTTAGAAATCTCTAATATGGATAACTTAAAAAAATACGGTGAAAAAGCTATACCTATAATAAAAAGCTATGGGGGAAAACCAGTTGTAAGAGGTGGAAAGTTAAAATCATTTAGTGGTGAAAATATTGTACGAACTGTTATTTGGGAGTTTCCTAGTTACGATAATGCTCTATCTTGTCATGAGTCGAATGATTACAAAACAGCTTGGTCTTACGCTGAAAATACTACTAAAAGAACTATGTTTATTGTTGAAGGAGTAAACCAAGAAGATATTTGATAAAATAAATTTTAAATATATAACTAAATAAAAGGAGAATTGTGAAAGGTTACGTTGTATGCATGTGGGAAAAAATCAATAGTGAAGAAAAACTAAAGGAATATGCGATAAAAGCTACGTTTGCTGCAGAAAAATACTCAGGTAAATTTTTAATTAGAGGTGGAAAAAATAGAACAAATGAAGGAATAGATTCTCCTAGAACAACTGTTCTAGAATTTCCAAGTTATAAAACAGCAATAGAATTTTACGACTCCCCAGAATATCAGGAAGCACTCGACGTTATTAGAGATCATGCTGTTAGACACCATCAGATAGTTGAAGGTAGTTAATATTGCACAGGTTCATCGTCAATAGAGCGCCATAAATACCAAGTTGCAACTGAACAATATGGTGAAAATCTCTTTTTTAAACGATTTACGTAGCCCAAAGGAGGCAAGTAGCTCTTTTTATAGTTATTAGAAATTGCTCTTAGCAAACCAATATCCTGTACTGGCCAAATATTAGACCTGTTATATGTAAATAGTAATATCATTTCTGCAGACCATCTACCTATTTGTCTTAGTTCTGACAAATAAAGAATTGCTTCTTCATCATTCATTGTTTTAATAATTCTTGGATTAAAAGATTTATTAATAAATTTTTTTGCTAACTCTTTTATACCTCTTACTTTTTGTCTACTTAAACCACATTTTTTTAATCTATTTGAAGTAATTGTATTTACTACTTTTGGATTTATTTTTCCTCCACACTCCTTTTTAAACTTCAAAAAAACTGAATTTGCAGCAGCTACACTAATTTGTTGTCCAATTATACTTTTGCATAATGATAAAAAAATATCTTTCCTAGAAGTTAAAGTTTTATCTTTATACTTCAAAATAAGTTTCTTCATTATTTTATCCTTTGAAAGATGCTTGATTGCCTTTGACCAGTATATTGGTGGTTTACTCATTTTTTAAAACAAGGGTAGATTTTTTTAAATATATTTCCCTTCTAAATATTATCAATGAAGATAAAATTACTAAAAAGGCTCCCAATAAAGTTTTATAAGTAGGAATTTCACTCCATATAAAATAGCCAAATATTATAGCAAATACTAAACTAAGATATTTGATTGGAGTTACTAACGATACTTCAGACAATTTATAAGACTGACTTAATAATAAATTTGCAGTCCCCCCTAAAAGGCCTACCATACACAATAAAATAAAATCTAAGATAGAGGGCATAACCCAACCATAAGGTATGGTTAACAATCCTAAGATAGATATAGAAACAGAAAAATAAAAAGAGATAAGCCATACTGGTTCCGTAAATGATAATTGTCTGATTGTAATTGCAACATATGACATGCCAATACAAAAAATAATAGGATAAATATAATATACATTTAGACTTGAAATGCCTGGTTGTGTAATAATTATTACTCCTAAAAACCCTATTAAAACTGCAAGCCAACGATACCTTCCAATTTTTTCAGATAAAAAATATATAGACATTATTGTTGTAAAAATTGGTGCAGCAAATGACATGCTTACAACCGTAGCTAATGGTAAATTTCTTAAAGCAATAAATACTGAAACAATAGCAACTAATCCTGCTAAACACCTTGCTATATGTAATTTTGGTTTTTCTGTTTTATAAAAATTTTTATAATTTTCTTTTGGTATCAAAAAAAAAATTGGAATCAGTCCACAAAATCCTCTAAAAAAAAGCACCTCACCAACTGGATAATTTTCTGACCATTTTACTAAAACATCCATAATTGAAAAAGCACATATAGAAGAAAACATGTACAAAAAGCCTAATTGATTTTTGGATAGCATGGATTTAATTATATAAGTATTATAGCATTAATCTATGGAAATAGCAGTTTTAGCTTTAGGATGTTTTTGGGGTCCAGAAAAAAAATATGGACAACTAGATGGTGTTTACAGAACTGAGGTTGGATACTGTGGAGGTAATAGCCAAAACACAAATTATAGAGAGGTTTGTACTGGGACAACAAATCACGCAGAAGCTGTTAAACTTGAATTTGATCCAAAAGTAATTTCTTATGAGGAGATAATAAGAAAATTTTTTGAATTTCATGATCCAACAACATTAAATTCTCAGGGACCTGATTTCGGTACACAATATAGAAGTGAAATATTTTATCTTAACGATGAACAAAAAAGAGTGGCCCAAAAAATTATAGATGAAGAAAACGTAAGGCTATCAGGGAGAGTAGTTACCAAACTTTCTGAATTAAAAAATTACAGTACTGCAGAGGAATATCATCAGAAGTACTTAGATAAAAGATAAAATGTCACTTGTTTCATCCGATTGGTTAGAAAAAAATTTAAATAATGTTAAAATAATAGACTGTTCATGGCATATGCCTGGAGTAAACAGAAATCCATATGAAGAATATTTGAATAAACATATTCCAGGTGCAATTTTTTTTGATCTAGAAAAAAATTCAGAGCAGAATACTGAACTACCCCACATGCTTCCCACAAAAGAAAAATGGGAGGAAATTATATCTTCTTTAGGAATTTCAAATGAAGATAGAATAATAATTTATGATAACTCAGATGTAATAAGCTCTTGCAGAGGATGGTATAATTTTATTTATTTTGGTCATGATAAAAAGTTAGTAAGTATTTTGGATGGTGGTTTAAAAAAATGGAAAATAGAAAATAAAATAACAACTAATGAAAATACAAACATTTTTAAATCAAAATATATAGCTACAGAAAATAAATATCTTGTTAAAAATATTAAAGAAATCAATGACAACTTAAAAACAAATAATTTTAAAGTTATTGATGCAAGAAGCAGGGAAAGATTTGATGGGACTGCGCCAGATCCAAGAAAAAATGTTAAAAGTGGATCTATACCAAATTCTTTGTGTCTTCCATTTAAAGAACTTATAAATACTAATGACAACACATTTAAAAATAAAACTGAAATTTCAAAAAAGTTCGAGGAAATAATTAACATAAATGAAAATAATAGAGTTTTTTCTTGTGGTTCTGGTATTACTGCTTGTGTTTTAAGTCTTGCATATTCCCTAGTAAATAATACATATTCTCCTACAGTTTATGATGGATCATGGGCTGAGTATGGAAGATTATAGAATATGAAAAGATCAACAAAAGTAACTACTATAATTGTAATATTTTTTATAATTATTGCAGGTGTAATCATTGCAAGAACAATGATTGGCAATCACTTCAAAAAAAAGTTTAGCAAAAGACCACCACCAGGGATTATAGTAAAAACTGTTGAGGAAAGAAAATTCCAAAATATAGTTGAAACCTTTGGAACAGCTGTTCCAATAAAAGTACAGTCATATAATATAGAAAAGTATGAAATTTTAGAAGAGATAGAATATAATACTAAAGTTAAAGCTGGAGACATAGTAGCAAAATTAAAAAATAGAATCATTAGAGCACCTTTTGATGGTGTCATAGGTAAAAGAAACTTTTCAGATGATATTAATGTTTCGGAAAGCTCAGTAATAATTGATATTGAAGATGCATCTTTTTTATTTATAGATGTTGATGTACCTGAAGTATTCGCACCTTTTGTAAAAAAAGGATTAAGTGTTGATGTTAGATTTTCTGGAAATAAAGAAAAAATATATAAAGGTATTGTAGACTCGATTGCAAGTAAAATTGACGTCAGTAATAGATCACTTAGACTTAGAGTTAAACTTCAAAACTCAAATTCTGAAATCTTACCAGGGGCACTAATGGAAGTTACTATCAAATACAATGAGAGAGATTCTTTAGGAATCGAGGGTCTAAAAAAAGTAAGGCCAAATGGTAAAATTAAACCTATAAAAGCTGGAGCTAAAAAAAGTAAATCCGATTGGGGCAAAAAACCAAAATCCGATAATAAGCAGGCAAAAAAAGGAAAGTTTGACTGGATAAAGAACTTATTTGGAAAGTCAGAAACAGAAAAAAAAGAAGATAAAAAATAAACAATTAAATGTATTTAACTGATGTAAGTATTAGAAGACCAGCTTTATCTTGGGTGTTATCTTTAATACTGGTAGTTTTTGGAACTTTTGTTTTTTCAAAGTTACCGGTTCGTGAACTACCATCAGGTTTGCAACCACCTGTGGTTCAAGTTCAAGTAGAATATGCTTCTGCATCTGCTCCAATTGTTGATGAGGAAGTAACTCAGGTAATTGAAGAAGTAATTGGAGGAGCAGAAGGTATTAAAAATATTGATGCAAAATCAGAGAATGGAAAAAGTACAATAAATATTGAGTTTGATACAGATATTGATCTTGATAATGCTGCAAATGATGTAAGAGAAAGAGTTGCTAGAATTGTTGGAAGACTTCCTTCGGAAGCGGATGCACCCAGAATACTCAAACAATCTGCGGGTTTTACAACCACAATGTGGCTGGCTCTATCCTCAGAAACCTGGACGGATCTTGAACTTGGGGATTACGCAGAAAGGTATTTAGTTGATCAATTTTCTAGCATCAAAAATGTTGGTCGAATAAGAACCGGTGGGCTGAGAGAACTTAGTATAAGGGTTTGGATAGATCCAATAAAACTTGCAGCAAATAATTTAACTATCCAAGAAGTTGAAAGATCACTGAGAAATGAAAATGTTCGATTACCAGCTGGCACTTTAGAGGCAGAAAATATTGATCTTACAATTAATATTGATAAATCATATAACGACTTAGAAAAGCTCAAACAGCTACCAATCAAGAAAGCTAAAGATAATATTGTAAGATTGTCTGATGTTGCAAATTTAGAGTTAGGTCCAGTAACTGAAAAAGTTTTATTTAGAGCTCAAAGTAAAGGAGCTTTAAACCTAAATACAATGGGAATAGGTATTTATGCAAGGAGCGGTGCATCTACGGTTGAGCTTTCCAATGATATTAAGGAAAAAATTGAAGAAGTTAAAAAAACTTTGCCAGGAGATTTAAATTTAGAGATAGCTTTCAATAGAGCAACTTATATAGGTGAAGCTATAAATGAAGTTTATAAAACTTTAATTATTGCTTTCATATTAGTTGTAATAATAATTTATTTATTTTTAGGTAACTTAAAAGCAGTAATAGTTCCAGCTATTGCTTTACCTGTAAGTTTAATTGCAACCTTTTTAGGTTTATATATCTTTGACTTATCAATAAATATATTTGTCTTATTGAGTTTTATTTTAGCAATTGGAATTATAACAGACGACTCTGTTATAATGACTGATGCTATTTATAGGAGGATCGAAAATGGTGAAACGCCGTTGGTAGCAGCATACAAAGGTTCAAAACAAATTACTTTTGCTATTATCGCAACAACTCTTATATTGGTGGCAGTTTTTTTACCTCTAATATTTATAGAGGGAATTGCTGGAACTTTATTTAAAGAGACTGCAATTGCCTTATCTTTTGCGATAGTTGTCTCATCGTTTGTTGCATTAACGCTTTCACCAATGCTTGGAAGTAAATTTCTAGATAAAAAGAAAAAGTCCAATTTTTTAACAAAAAGGTTTGATAAATTTTTTCAAGGTTTTTTAAATTTTTATTCGGAAACTTTAGTATTTTGGATCAATAGAAAAAAAACAATTATTACTTTCATTGTTTTAATCATTATCGGTTCAGCTGCTTTGTATAGTTATTCAAAAAAAGAACTATTACCAATGGAAGATAGAGGTGTGTATTTGGTAATAGGCTTTACAGATGAGGGCAGTTCTTTTCAGTACACTCAAAAAAGAGCCGAGGACGTTGAAAAAAGACTGATACCATTGCTAGATAAGGAAAATAGTCCATACAATAGATTTCTTATGATTGTCCCAGGATTTGGCTCTGAAAATAGTTTTTTAATCATTTCACTTTTAGATAATTGGAAAAATAGGAAGCAAAGCTCGCAAACAATCATGAGACAAGCTATAGGTAAAATTGTTACTGTGCCTCAAACACTTGCTTTTCCTATATCGCCTCAATCTATTAGAGTTTCGAGTTACAACAAGCCTGTACAAATGGTTATTTATGGAAATACTTACGAGGAGCTAGAACAAATTCAAACTCAAGTTATTAGAATGCTTAGACAAAACAGAAATTTATCAAGATTAGAGTCTGATTACAGTAGAAATAAACCAGAAGTAAACATAAAGATTAACAAGATTAAAGCAAAAGATTTAGGTATATCTGCAGAGGCAATAGGACAAACATTAGAAACACTATATGGAGGCAAAACAGTTACGAAATTTAATAAACTTGGTAAAGAGTATCCTATAATTTTACAACAATATTTAAAAGATAGAAAAGATAAAGAAAGTTTAAGTAAAATATTTGTAAGATCAGATAAAACCGGAAATCTGGTTTCCCTTTCAAACTTGGTAGAATTTAGTGAAAAGGGAACAGCAAGTAAATTGTCAAGGTACAATAGACAAAGAGCTGTCACAATATCTGCAAACATTAGTGAAGGATATACTCTAGCTGAAGCAATCAAATATCTTGAAGAAACAATGACTAAAGTTGCACCTGACAAACAAATTACTTGGAAAGGTAAATCTGAGGAATTAAAAGAGACAAGTAACGAACTTTATATAATTTTTGCCCTAGCTTTATTGACGGCCTACTTAGTTATGTCTGCAACTTTTAATTCTTTTATTCATCCATTTATAATTATTTTAACTGTACCACTCGCAGTATTTGGTGGTTTGGTATTCATATTATTTTTAAATTCATCAATTAATATTTTCTCACAAATCGCACTTGTAATCCTTATAGGAATTTCAACAAAGAATAGTATTCTTATAGTTGATTACGCAAATCAATTAAGAACTAAAGGTAAAGATATTGAGAAAGCTGTGAAAGAGGCTTGTAATTTAAGATTTAGACCAATAATTATGACATCATTAAGTACTATGATAGCAATGTTACCACTAGTTATTGGTAATATTGGACCAGGGGCAGGCGAAGGCTCTAGACTTGCAGTTGGTGCAACAATACTTGGTGGAATGATAATTTCTACTTTCTTTACTTTATATGTGACTCCTACAATGTATTTAACTCTTGCCAAAAATACAAAAAGAATTGATGCTGTTGATATAGAGCTAAAAAAACAGCTAAATTAAAATAAAATATATTTTCTAGTAGTTAGTGAGTTTTTACATTTATTAAGTTGAGTTTTGTATTTCTTAGACTGGTTTTCAACTTTCTTTGCTAATAAAATAATTTTTTGTTTATTTTTATAATTTTTATAATTTCCCCATCCTTCATGATAAGCAACATACTGCCTAAAAGCGTCATTTTTAGGTATTTTCAGTATCTTTTCAGTTTTATTTGTGTACCAACCAATAAAATCTACGCTGTCCTTAAACCTCGTTCGAGTAGCATATTTATTTCCTGTTTCCTCTTTATACTGTTTCCATGTGCCTTTTACAGCTTGAGAATAACCGAAAGAACTGGATGGTCTCTTATATGGAATTACTTTAAACAATTTTTGTCTTGGTGGTTTAGCCAACCAATCAAAGTCGGACTCCATTTTAATAATTGCAAGTTGTAAATAAATAGGTGTTCCCCATTTTTGCTCAGATTTTTTTGCATGTTTATACCAAAGATATCTTTCTGAAAAAATTGAACAACCATCAGCTGTATTTTTAGGCACAGAAGAACATGCAGAAATCAAAATTAGAGTTATAAATAAATATAATTTTTTATTTCGAATCACTCTTTTTATTATCTATTTTTTTTTCTCCATATCCAAGGATATTCGAATTTCATTTGCCACAATCCTAAAGAAAGATTTTTTGCATATTTTTCATATGCACTGAATTTTCCTTTGGAATATTTTGGATAATCAAATGCATAGCCATTCTTGACCATGTAAACTGATAAACTTTCGTTATCTAAAAAACACTCTCCTAATAACCTATTAAATTGATCTTTATTTTTTTCAATTTTACAATCAATAGATTGATTTCCTATTTTTTCTACCAGTTTATCTTTTGATAATTTTCCACAAAAAATATCCACTTTATTTAAAATGCATATTTGTTTTTTTCCAAAAAAATAACTTTCTGGGGCATCAATTCCACTAAAACGAATTTTTTTATTATTTATTTTAACTGTGTCACCGTCTGTTATAACTGGTTTCCCTGATATTATTTTATAATTACTATTTAATGAAAATGAACTGTTTATATTTATTAGAACAAAAAAAAAACTAACTAAAATCAGTTTTAGCTTTTTCATTTAGCTCGTCCATCTTTTTTCGCAATTCCTCGTCTGATATATTTTTTTCTTTTAGATCTTGTTTGATCTTTCTAAAGACGTCTTCGTCTCCTGCTTCAGCAAAATCTGCCTTTATTACTGATTGAATATACTCTTTTACTTGATCTGAATTGTAACCAAGTATTTCGGATACCCATTCTCCTAAATACTTATTCCTTCTAGCGCTAACTTTAAATTGAAGCTCTTGATCATGAGCAAATTTCTTTTCAAAACTTTTTTTTCTATCCTCAAATGAACTCATTCTAACAAAATAAAAAGATTTAGCTTTATGTCAATCTAATTTAATTTATATTTATGTTAAATTTATGAATTATTTAATTCTCGTGAGACATGGACAAAGTGAATGGAACCTAGAAAATCGTTTCACGGGCTGGGTAGACGTTGATTTAGCTGCCAAAGGTAAGCTTGAAGCTTGCAAAGCAGGAGAATTAATTAAGAAATTAGGTATTGAATTATCTTATTTTTACACATCCTTACAATCAAGATCGATTGAGACTCTCAATTTGATATTAAATACTATGAGAATAAAAAATCAG
>LULK01000890.1_pt1 | contig 15610 bp, 10 predicted proteins | sample 728181 | NCBI WGS metagenome assembly LULK01 (sample SAMN03860291, study PRJNA289734) | marine metagenome | biome: seawater column; feature: ocean; material: water; isolation source: Red Sea water column Station 169 - depth 10m | place: Saudi Arabia: Red Sea | collected 2011-10-15 | depth 10 m | reverse complement strand
GGTCAGATACCGATTGATAACTGGACACTAAATACAAGTGTGAGTTCTGTAGGTGGATTACCGATAGTGCATTCATCAGAGATACGAACACGAACAACAGGCGATATTGCACTTGAGGACGGATTAGGAAACCTTGTTCTAAATGGAACAGACAGTTCATCAACCAATGCTGGAGACAATATGGATTTAGAGGGTGCAACTGGTATAACAATATAAATTATTTGTATAAATAAACTAAAGGGTATAAGATATGTCGGCAATCATAACTGAAAAATTCAGAAAACATAACGCAAACCAGTTTCATGAGTCATTCTCAGAAGCATCTGCAAGTGTATATTATCTTTTCATAGGAAAGGCAACTGCATTCACCAGTTCAACAACAACTGGTAGTGATAGTTCACCCCCAACACCAGCAGACTCAGTTGGAGAAACACACTTCTACGCATGGGACTCAATGTTGGCTGCAAAAAAGATTACCTCATCTGATATTCAATTCGCAATTCCAAGAAGAAACTGGTCAAACGGAACTGTGTTTGATATGTATAAACACAACATTAGTTCATCTAATACTGCAACATCTGGTGCATCAAATCTATTTGACTCAACATTTTATTTTATGACATCAGATTTTAGAGTGTATAAAGTTTTAGATAATAATGGTGGAACTGCGTTCTCTGGTTCTGAACCGACATCAGAATCAACCTCTGCGTTTGCACTTGGTGGATATGTTCTCAAATATATGTACAAAATATCTGCTTCAGATGCAGCTAAGTTTAACACCACTGACTTCATACCTGTATCAACTGACTCAACTGTGAGTGCAGCTGCAACTGATGGTGCGATTGAATCATTGGTCGTTACTGGTGGTTCTGGTTATACGGACGGAACATACTATGCAGCTGTCTTTGGTGATGGAACTAATCAAGGTACATCCTCTGGTGCAGTGGTTAGAATAACAGTGTCAAGTGGTTCAATACAATCTTTTGGTTTGACTGCTGGCTCTGATACAACAATAGAATCTGCTGGTGCTTCATATACGTTTGGAACAGTTAATCTTGGAGATGACTTTATCTTTTCAGACTCGTCACTTAGTAGTTCAACAACTCTTGGTGCAAGTGGTACTGGTGGTGCTATAGAAGTTATCATTAGTCCAAAAGAAGGACACGGAAATGATGCAGTCACAGAATTAGGTGGTCACTATGTTATGACTGCAACCACATTAAGTCAGGCAGAGGGAGATGACCTTACAACTGCAAACGACTTCAGACAAGTTGGACTTGTCGTTGACCCAACCACATTTGGAACATCAACAGTTGCAAGTGCCACAACTGCACGACAGACATCTGTTGTAAAGGGTACAACCTCTGGAACATTTGAGGCAGACGAACAAATAGTTCAGACATCAACTGGTGCAGTGGGAAAAGTTGTAGAATATGATAGTGATAGAAGTTTACTTTACTATCAACAGGAGAGGTTCTCTGGTTTTGGAACAAGTGCGACCAACAGTGGGTTTACTGCGTTCAGTGGTACAAATTTAATAACTGGTCAGACATCTGGTGCGACACTTACACCATCAAGTGATACTGAAACAGTCACACTTGCAAACAGTAATACACTTACACTCACAACAGGATATGCAAATCCAGAGTTACAACCAGATAGTGGTAATATAATATACCTAGAAAATAGAAAACCAATACAAAGAGATTCAGACCAAACAGAAGACATCAAACTTATTATAGAGTTCTAATATGCCCCAGATTACAAATTTAAATGTTGCACCTTATTATGACGATTTTGACAAAGATGACAATTTTCATCGTGTTCTTTTTCGTCCTGGCTTTGCGATACAAGGTAGAGAACTAACCACTCTACAATCAATACTACAAAACCAAGTGGAGAGATTTGGTAGACATATGTTTCAAGAGGGAAGTGTGGTCATACCAGGCCAAGTTTCATACTCACCACAAGTTAGTTATGTCAGACTAGAATCGACATTTGCCGATGAAACAATAGTCCCAAGTCAGTATTATAATTTAGAAAATCCTGTAGTTATTACAGGAGAGACAAGTGGTTTACAAGCAAAAGTAATAGGATTTTTGAGTGCGACTGCGACCACTCCCCCTAGTTTGGTGATACAATATATCAATGCTGGCTCTGATAATACGAGTGATAGATTTCTTGATGGTGAAAATATATCAGCAAATATTGCAATAACACATAATACTACTTATGGAGCATCAATAGCGTCTGCAAAAGTGGGCCCGTTGTCTGCATCCACTGTTGGATCTGCTATTAAGGTGGAGGAGGGTGTATATTTTGTTCGTGGCCAATTTGTTAGATGTTATGCTCAAATATTATATTTTAGTTCAAATAATAGGACACCAACTGGTCGTTTTGGATTTAAAATAACTGAAGAATTAGTTACACCAGAAACAGATATAAGTTTGACAGATAATGCACAAGGTTCTGCCAACTATGCAGCTAAAGGTGCTCACAGACTCAAAATATCATTAACACTTGCCACAAAAGAATTAGGTGCCTCTGATGACACAGATTTCATAGAATTAATGACACTGAAAAGAGGTGAGGTTCAAGCAAATAAAGCACAGTTAACTCAATACTCAGTGATAGGTGATACTCTTGCACGAAGAACTTTTGATGAGTCTGGTGATTATACCACTCGACCATTTCAGTTTGAAACAAGGGAAGCTATTAATAACTCAGTAAAAACAAAAGAGTTCGATGGTGTTTACTCAAATGGTCAAGTGACAGATGATGGTCGAATAGCTGCAGAGAACTTATTGTCAATCGTGTGTACACCTGGCAAAGCATTTGTTCGTGGATATGAAATAGAAAAAACTGCAATGACCTTCAAAGATCTGGCCAAGGCAAGAGATATTGATACGATAAATGCTGGTGTGACAAACCTTGACTTAGGAAACTTTGTACGAGTAACAAATGCATACAACATACCAGACATAGGTGATATCTCTGGTGAAACAACTCCATATAAAACACTACAGTTATTTGAAAACTTTACCTCAACCAGAGGTAGTTCATCTGGTCTTGGAAGAAATTTTGGTGTTGCAAGAGCTCGTGCGTTTGAACATCATCAAGGTGCGTTAGGTTCTAGAGCTGCAGAACATAAATTATTTCTCTTTGATATACAAATGTTTACAAGATTATCTTTCAACAGTACTCCAGACCCAACTCTTACCTCAGTTCGTAGCACAGGTACAAGACTTAGAGGTAATACATCTGGTGCGATTGGTTTCGTGTTTGGCACAGGAGGTGCAAATCGTGTGGTAAATCTTGTCAATGTTTCTGGAACATTCCAAACTGGTGAGTCCTTAACAGTATCTGATAGTGTAGATAGTGATAAAATTTTAGAAACTACTGGAGGTGTTAACGTATTAATTTCTGTGGTCGAAAATTTTAAGTTTGAAGATGTTCGCTCTGTCTTTATGAGTGATGATGATAGTGGACAAAACTTTACAGCAGATATGGTTATGTCTAGAGTGGGTCAAGACACAGACGTTTTTAGAAGTGATGGGTCTGATGACAATGGTGCTGACGAAAATGACTTCTTTGTTCTTGAAGAAGATGCATCAACCAGAGTGGGGATTGAACCCAAAAAAGTCGCACTACTGGAACAACCAGAAAAAAATTCAGTTGTTTATAGATTACCTAAGAGAGTCATAAGGACATTACTCACAGATGATAATGATAATGTGAGTGACTCACAGATAATAATTCGTAAACAGTTTGTGGGGACGACAAACTCATCTGGTGCAGTATCGTTCTCTGCTGGAACAAATGAAACATTTGCAAGTTTTACTTCACCAGATTATGCACTTTCTATTTTGACTGCTGGTGGTGGCACTGGTTCTCAAGGTGACCTCGTAAGTATATCTGGGAAGATAACTGGAACAGGAACGAATACAGTCACGATAACTGATAACACCATACTTGGTGCGTCTGCGAAAGTTAAGTTTATAGGAACAGTAACAAAGACAGCTGTAAATGCAAGAATAAAAACTACACAATTACTCAAACAAGTAAGGGTGATTGCAAGTGATGCTGATGGTGCGTTTGGGGTCAGAGCAGATGATAAGGAAATATCACTTGGTCGTGCAGATGCATATAGACTTCAAGCAGTTTATGACTCAGAGGATACAACGGCAGACGCAACTGCACCATCTATGACAATATCAAATATAACTGGAACATTTTTAAGAGGTGAAAAAATAACTGGTGCGACATCGACTGCGAGAGGTAGAGTGTTGACCACAACAAGTCCAATGTCATACACACTAAATGGTAACTTTGGAGTTCAAGACTTCACCGCTGGAGAAACTATCGTTGGAGAATCATCTGGTGCGACTGCAACTGTAGGCACTCTTACTGCTGGTAGTAAAATAATAACCTCTAACTTTGAGTTAGACACAGGACAAAGAGATAACTTTTATGATATTGCGAGAATAGTTCGTAAACCAAATGTTGCATCACCTAGAGGAAGACTACTTGTAATATTTGATTACTTTATACATGGTGCTGGAGAATACTTCTCAGTTGACTCATACTCAGCAGTTAATGGTCAAATGAACTATGATGATATACCGACATTTACTGCGACCAGAGTAGACCCAGATGATCCAGAACCAACAGGTAAGTTTGACCTTAGAGATTGTTTAGATTTTAGACCCACTTGTGAAAACATAGCTGGTGCATCTGATACAGTCACAGCAGTTGACACAATCACAGGTAACTCATTTGATTTCTCTGCAAGACAGTTTGATGGAACTGGTTCTGTTGTAGTAAATACACCAAAACCAAATAGTGCATCAACTCATGATTTTGAGTTCTTCCTTGCAAAAATGGCATCTATATTTTTAACAACAAATGGTAGTTTTCAAATTGTTGAGGGTGCATCAGCAGAAGAACCAAGTCCTCCTAGAGATCTTGATAATGCGATGAAGTTGGCTCTCATATTCTTACCACCTTTCACATTCAAACCTACTGATGTTAAGATAAGAAGATTTAAAACACAAAGATTCACCATGAGAGATATTGGTAGACTGAAAGAACGTCTTGAAACAGTTGAATCACAAACTGCATTATCACTTCTAGAAAGGGATGCTGAGTCATTTGAAATACAAGATGCAAACGGACTAAACAGATTTAAATCTGGATTTATTGTTGATAACTTTGGTGGACATAGAGTTGGTGATACTTTACACAGAGATTATAATGTTGCAATTGATATGCAAAATAATATACTAAGACCAAAGTGTGTTATGAGAAATATAAAATTAGTAGAAGTAAACACAACCGATACTACAAGGACAAATGCTGGGTATCAAAAAACAGGCGATTTAATAACGCTACCATACACCGAAACATCATTTTTAGAACAACCATATGCAACAAGAGTTGAGAATGTTCAAACATACCTTATAACTCAATGGGTAGGAAAGATAACTCTTTCTCCATCAAGTGATGAATGGTTTGAAACCGAAGAAGTCCCAGCACTTATCATCAATAGAGAGGGCAATTTTGATACTATAAAAAATGGTTTAAAAAATCAAGGTGTATTAGGAACTGTTTGGAACGCATGGAAAACTCAGTGGAGTGGAGTTGTTGATACAAGTGAGTCAGAGGCATTTATAACTGATGAGGGTAATGTTCAAGATGAACTGTCTGTCAGGACAACAACAACCACAAGAACTGATCAGAAAAGAACTGGTTTGAATACGAAAGTCGTTGAAAACGTAGAGGAAGAATCTATTGGTAAGTTTGTTATATCGAGAGCTTGTAGACCTTTTATACGACCAAGAACGATAACTGGAACAGGTGAGTGTTTCAGACCAGGCGTTAAACTTTTTGCATTCTTTGATGGTAGAAATGTAGAGACATTAATTACTCCAAAGGAACAACAATATTCAAATGTTGCATCTCCAGTTCAAGGAAGTAATCTTGTTACGAATGGTGCTGGTAAGGTAGAGTTTACATTTGAAATACCAGAATATAGATTTTCTGGACAAGAGAATCAACCCAAATTTAGAACAGGCGAAATAGAGTTTAGATTAACCACAAGTCCGACAAATAGTAAAGCAACAATACCAGCATCGGCAGGAACTACAATATATAGAGCACAAGGAACTCTTGAAACACTAAGGGAAACGATTATTGCAACTAGGAATGCTGAGGTGGTTCAAACAAGTGTAAATCAAGATCGTAGTATCACAAACACCTCAACCACAACAAGGATTATACAAAATAAAATACATGAGATCACAAACAATGTGGTTGATATTCCATATGAAAGATCACCAGCATATTATCCAGCAGCAGGGAGTGAGGGTCAAGTAACGCAACCAGCACCAGACAGTGTGTCACCAATAGCACAAATGGTTTACGATCATGCATTAGCGATTGAAAATTTGAATAATCCAGTCACATTTGGTTTTAACCCAAATACATCATTCAATGAAACAAAAACACACGGATTATCAACTTCCAATTCATTTTTTTCCACTGTTGCAAACGCCTTTGAATCAAGTGCTGGTAATTCATTTTGTTTCTTTGATCCACTTGCACAGTCTTTTCTTGTTACCGAAACAGGAGGTTGTTTTGTAACCAAAGTAGATTTATTCTTTGCACAGAAAGACAATACTGGTCTTCCAGTTTGGGTAGAGATAAGAAATATGGTAAATGGTTATCCTGGCCCTTTATTAGTTCCTTTTGGAAGAAAAGTTTTAGTTCCAGATGATATTAATGTTGACGATGATAATGCATCATTAGCAACAACATTCAACTTTGATTCTCCATTATATTTACAGGAAGGTCAAGAATATGCACTCGTTGTTTTATCCAACAGTTTAGATTACAAAATTTGGATAACACAGATGGGTGAAACTGATGTGTCTGGAACTAACAGAGTAATATCATCACAACCATATCTTGGATCATTATTTAAATCACAAAATAATACAACATGGGATGCAGTACAATCACAGGATATGAAATTCACATTGTATAAAGCTCAATTTAGTCTACCAGCATCAACATCTACACCAGATATCGATGGCACTTTTGTCATAACAAATACAGCTTTGTCCTCAACAGTGTCTTTATCAAATGATAATATTGGTGTTGCAAATACAACTGAGGAGGGTGTTACAACACCTGTATACGGACAAAGACTTTTATCTAATCCCATAGTTCTAACAAATGGATCTACAAATGTAAAAGTTAGACATAGAGATCATGGTATGTATTCTACCAGTAATAATGTTGTCATAACTGGTGTATCGTCTGGTATATCAACGACACTTGCTACAAGTGCATTGACCACAACATCAACAAGTTTGACTCTCACATCTGCGACCAACTTTCCAACCTCTGGAACTGTTACAGTAAAGATAAACAATGAGATTATTTCTGGAACTATATCTGGAACAACCATCTCAAGTTTGACAAGAGGTATTGGTGACTCAGATGCAGCTGCACACACAGTTGGTGATACGATAGAGTTGTATATGATAAACTCTGTTCCTTTGACAGAAATAAACAAAACACATACATCAATATCAAATATAGGTATCGACTCATATGTGATTACAGTATCAACAACACCATCTGTATCTGGTACATCTGGAGTTGCAGAGGTCGGTGGTACATCTGTATTTGCAAGTGAAAACTTTAGATTTGAGTTGATGCAAAGTAACATATCTACATTAGAGTTAGAGAACACCTCAATCGTTGCAAGAGTGAGATCAACATCTGCGACCAGTCCAAGTGGAGTAGAGAGTTCATTTACAAAAACAACGTCTGCAAACGCAAAACCTTTTGCATTAGGTGAAAACTTTAAATTTGAAACTAGTAGGATGGTTGCATCTCAAATCAACGAAACAAATGAATTGTCTGGAGAAAAATCTTTTAATATAGATTTAACCCTCTCTACGTTTAATCCAAATCTCTCTCCAGTTATTGATTTAGATAGAGCATCTGTAAATTTAATTGCAAATAGAATTAACAATATTGATGATTCATCTGATGTTTTTCCAACTACAGACTTTAATGCATCAACTGAACCAGTTGGTGACCAGAATGCAGCTATATACTTAACTAAGAGTATCGCACTTGAAAATCCAGCAACATCAATCAGAGTATTCTTTGCAGCTGCAAAAAAGTCAACATCAGATATTAAAGTTTTATTTAAAACACTAGGTTCTGACGAATCAAAAGATTTTGATGAAAAGGGATATACATTCTTTAACACCACTGGTATTACCGACCAAACAGTAAGGAACTCACTGACTGACTCAGACTTTCAAGAATATTCCTACACTGCTGGTATTACTGATGATGGTGTTGGTGATCCACTTCCAGAGTTTACACAGTTTCAAATCAAGATAGTGTTGCAAGGAACAGACGCAGCCAATCCACCACTACTCAAAGATTTACGAGTTATCGCATTGGCAACATAAGATGAGTGATTATATAAAAGTACAAGGATCGCAAAGAGAAGAGCAGAGGAAGCACAAAGACAACGAGATGAGATAAGAGGTGCAACCAGAGAGATAAATAATTTAAAATGTGAGATGCACGAAATTAAGAGTATGTTAAAAACTTTATTGGATAAAAACTAATGGCAGTAACAGCATCATCAATATCATCAAGTAATACACTTGAACAACTAAGAACTCAGTTTAATAATCTAGTATCTGATGTTACTGGACTTGAGGCTGGTTCTCAAACATTTACATTAATCACATCTTCAAACATAACAGTTGCAGAGGACGGAACGATTGTTTTTGAGGGTGCGACAAATGATGATAATGAAACAACTCTTACAGTCGTAGACCCCACTGCTGATAGAACGATATCATTACCAAACGCATCTGGTACAGTTATCATATCAGACTCGTCTACGAATGTCACAACACTCCCAGATGACTTACTCATAAAAGATGGTGGAACGATAGGTAACGCTTCAGTTGCAGATGTAATGACACTTGCGTCAACTGGTATCGTTACTTTCAAAGATGACTTACTTATAAAAGATGGTGGTACAATCGGTGTTGCAAGTTCTACCTCTGCAATCACAATTGCATCTACAGGTATTGTAACATTCGCAGATGATATCATAATCAAAGATGCTGGTACAATCGGTTCTGCATCTGATACTGATGCAATCTCAATATCATCTGGTGGTGTCGTAAACATATCTGCAACTACTGCCAACACAAGTGCAAGTGATGGTGCGTTGACTGTTGCTGGTGGTGTTGGTATAGCCGCAGACGCATCTATCGGTGATGATCTCAGACTTATCTCTGACAGTGCAGTTCTCTCATTCGGTGCAGACTCAGATACAACATTGACACATACAGACGGAACTGGTCTTACACTTAACAGCACGAATAAACTTACATTTGGTGATACTGCATCATTCATACAACAGTCTGCTGATGGAACTCTAAGAATAGATGGTGAAGCTATCATTGACTTGAATGCAAGTACGAGAGTAGATGTGTCTGGTGCATTGACTGTTGGAGGACTACTCACAAACACAGGTAGAATCGTAGTTGATGACACCACAGAGGCAACAAGCACAACTGATGGTTCACTACAAACTGATGGTGGTTTGTCCGTTGCAAAAGACGCTGTGATTGGTGATGATCTACTATTACTATCAGACAGTGCAGTGTTATCCTTTGGTGCAGACTCAGACACAACTCTAACACATACAGACGGAAGTGGTCTAACCATAAACTCAACAAACAAAATAATGTTTAGAGATAGTGCATTATCTGTTAGTTCAAGTGCTGATGGTCAGTTAGATATTGATGCAGACACAGAAGTAGAGATAACAGCGACAACAATAGACATAAATGGTGCAGTAGAAATTAGTGGTACAACTACTCAAACAGGAGTGTCAACCTCTGCGGCTAAAGATGTATTCAACGCTGGATTGTCTGTGAAGAATGGTTCTTCATCTGCTGGTTTCATTGAGTTTTTTGAGGATAGTGATAACGGAACAAACAAGGTCACATTGATAGGGCCTGCATCAAGTGGAGATGTGACATTAACACTACCAGCAGTGACAGATACAGTCGCAGCTGTTGGAGATATCACTGCTTGCGATTGCTCTTGGATAGTTTATATAAATAAGTAAAAAGGAAAAACTATGGCGAACACTTTTAAAATTAAGACAAATGATGCGATGCCGACATCAGCTGGTACTCCTCTGACGTTATACACAGTGCCAAGTTCTACGACTACAATTGTTTTAGGACTGATGTTGTGTAATGTTGATACCTCACAAAGATTGGTAGATGTTCAGATAGTTTCAGATACCTCAGACACAGAGACAAATTCTACAGTTTTTGCAATCAAAGATGCACCAATCCCAGCAGGGTCAACACTTGAGGTCATGGCAGGAAATAAAGTCGTATTACAGACAACAGATGTTTTAAAGATAGATTGTGATGTGGCCGCAAAGATTGATGCAACATTAAGTATCATGGAGATAACGTAGGAGTGATTAATGCCTTATCTAGGTAGAAGTTCAAATTTTGGTGTAAGGAGTGTTTTTCATTATTTACCAAGTGCTGGTGATACATCAGTAAGTGGTGCAGATGCAGATGGGAAAACTCTTGCATTCGCTGATGGTAACTACATTGATGTTTATCTCAATGGTGTCAAACTCAAACACGATACAGATTATAACACTAACACTGCAAACACAGTCGCTGGTTTAAGTGCAACTGCGGCCAATGATGAGGTTACAGTTGTTGTCTATGATGCGTTCAGTCTTGCAACTGGATTTGAAACATTAGGTGGAACTTTTGGTGATGATATCACATTCAAACATGATGGTGTAGTTCTTAACTTTGGTGTGGACTCAGACGTAACTTTAACACACGTTGCAGATACAGGACTTATTCTTAAAAACACAGACACCGCTGGTAATTCTGGTGTTGGTGCAGTTCTCACGTTACAAACTGGTGATACTGACATGGCTGCTGGAAACACACATGGTCAGATAAGATTCCAAGCACCAGATGAGGGAACAGGTACAGATGCAATTCTTGAGGGTGCGAGAATACAGGCAGCTGCAGAGGGTGACTTTAGTTCTTCTAGTAACGCAACAAAACTACAATTTTTTGCATCAGCATCTGGTACTGTTGGTTCAGACCCAGGCACAAGAATGGAATTAGGTAGTGATGGAAATCTAACAATAAAGGATATGGATAGTTCTGATGGTTCGTCTGCAACTCTAACACTGCAATCTGGTGATACAGACATAGCCGCAGACGATATTTTAGGAACAATCAACTTTCAAGCACCAGATGAAGCAAACGGAACGGATGCAATATTGGTTGCAGCTGGTATCGAAGCAGTTTCTGAAGGTGACTTTAGTTCATCATCAAATGCAACAAAACTTGTATTCAAAACTGGTGCGAGTGCAGCCGCAGACTCAAAATTTGAGATTGCAAGTGATGGGTCAGTATCCACACCAACTGCTGGAACGAATAACCTAAGACTTGGTGCAAACGCTGGTAACTCAATCGCATCTGGTGGTAATGAAAATACTTTAATAGGTGATGAGGCAGGCACAGCCTTGACTACAGGTGATCAAAATGTAGCAATAGGTTTTGAAGCATTAAAGACTGAAGATGCACACGGAAGAAATATTGCTATTGGTTATCAAGCACTTAAAGTCTTGGATGCTGGTGCAAATGGTTTTAACACTGTTATTGGATATCAAGCAGGCGTTACAATGAATACTGGTGTAGTTAATACACTCATTGGCTATCAAGCAGGCGATGCCTTAACCACTGGAAATAACAACGTAGCAATCGGACATGAAGCTCTAGGTGCAGAAGTACAGGGTGATCAAAATGTTGCTGTTGGTGTAGGTGCATTACAAGCACAAACCAATAGCACTTCTGCAGATGTAAACAATACAGCAGTTGGTTATAACGCTGGACTATCAGTAACAGCAGGAACTTTTAATACTATTGTCGGTGCTAAAGCAGCTGATGCACTCACAGAAGGAGACAATAATGTGGTAATAGGGAGGGCTGCTTTATCCGCTGATACACTGGGAAATAACAGTATTGCTATTGGTCGTAACGCTCTTATAGTTCAAAATTTTACAACGGACACAGATAGTAATAACGTAGCAGTGGGAGATAAAGCAGGAGCTGCAGTCACAACAGGAGTAAACAGTGTTCTTATAGGCGCACAGGCAGGAGATGCACTGACAGATGCAGACTTTAATGTGGCTATGGGTTTTCAAGCATTAACTACTGATACTCTAGGAAGTCGAAGCACTGCCATTGGTCATCATGCTTTACAAACACAGAACTTTACAACAGCTACAGATTCCCATAACACGGCAGTAGGATTCCAAGCAGGTAAGGAAACCACAACAGGAGTAAGAAACACTTTAATGGGTTCTGGAGCAGGAGATGCAATAACAACTGGCAATCAAAATACTATAGTAGGTGAAGGAGCAGGTGGTGCCTTAACAGACGCTGACTTTAATGTTGTGTTTGGTAGAGCTGCTTTACCAGCAGATACAAAAGGTAATAAAAGTACAGCTATAGGTTATAATGCATTAGCAACTCAAAACTTTACGACTTCAACAGATGCTTTTAACACAGCAGTAGGCTATGAAGCAGGACAATCAGTTACGACAGGAATAAAAAATACCTTTATAGGACTTGTGTCAGGTAACGCAGTTACAACTGGCGATGGGAATGTTGTCCTTGGCGGTTATAGTGGAAACAGTGGTGCTGCCGGACACCCAGACATTCGCACTTCAGACAACAACATCGTAATATCTGATGGGGTTGGTAATGTAAGAATTCATTATAATACTACAGATGGTCTACATTTTAATGCTCTTTCAGCAGGGTCAGGTAATTCTACTTTAAAATATAATACAAGTTCTGGAATTGTATTTTTTGACACATCTTCAAAAAAGTTCAAGCAAAATATTGTTGATAGTAAGTATGGTCTTTCTCATGTTATGCAACTTCAATCTCGTCAATATGAATTTATTAATGATGGTAAGGCAGATGTCGGTTTAATTGCTGAAGAAGTTTATGATGTCATTCCAGAGCTTGTAGGGAAAGATAGTGAAGATAAACCAATGTCTGTTTCGTATGACAGATTTGTTTCTGTCTTAATTAAAGCAGTACAAGAATTATCAGCAAAGAATGATGCACTAGAAGCTCGTATTAAAACATTGGAGGACGCATAGATGACTAGAACAGCAGATGAAATAGCACAAGCACATAAGGCTTGTTTAGATGGAGCAGATACAATCAATACTGTAATTGCTACACACGCAAAAGGTATTGATGCAACAATAGATGACTTTGCCTATGAGATGACACATGACCAGAAGAAAGAAAGAGTTGCTCGTAGTGTTGGATATCTCAAATATCAGAAAACATTAACCGATTGGACTTCAGAGGACTTTACAGTCATAGACAAAGCAATAACTGACGCAGATGCATTTACATCATAAAAGGGAAAAGGGATGCCACTAAGTAGAATATCACAGAAACAGATACTTGCAAGAGTTACTCTGAACGGAACAGATGGTTCTGCAACTGATGCTGGTGACTTCATCGTACAGAATACATCTGCTGATGAAAATGATAATATTTTACTAGAGGAAAACACAGACTTTGGTACAGATATACTTACATCTGAGGGTATCAATCCACCAGAGAATATTTTTAGAAAAAACGAAAACACATTGAAAGTAAATCACACAATATCACATAATGAAAACGCAATGGCCGCTGGGCCACTCACAGTTGATGATGGAGTAACATTGACTGTAGAAGGGAATCTAACAATCGTATGAGTACAGTTTTAGCAAATACAATAACCGCTGTCGGTGGTGGTGGGTCAACAGTAAAAGTCAACAATGACTCAACATACATCTCTGATGGTGGTGCAGTCACAGACTCAAATCTTGTACAAGGGTTGGCGAAACATTGGTCACATCTTGATGGCTCACAATCCGCTGCTAGTATGGCACAAGATAGCTTCAATCTGTCTTCTATGACAGATAGTGGAACTGGGACTTATGTTTTTACTCTAAGTAATATAATGGCAAATGTTAGTCATTCTAGTGTAGCAACAGGAAGCCATATGAGTGACGGTCATATCTTTCTATCTATATCTGTGTATACAACAAGTGGTGCTAAATTTATTTGCACAAATGGAACTGGAGGTAGTGCAGTTGACTCAGGAGATTTATCTGTGCAAACAGCAGGAGATTTAGCATAATGGGTACAATCAAAGCAGATACAGTAACAGGACTTGCAGACCCTAACAAGGCAACAATACCCAACACAATAACTATGGGTAGTACGACTGCAACTCTGAACTTTGGTAACACAGCGATTGCAAACGCATCGGCTGGTTCTTCAACAATCACAGGCGAGGGTGGGTCAACCACGACTAATCTGCAACAGGGGTTGGCAAAAGCATGGTTTCATATAGTTAGTGGGGGTGCTTCAACTATAGCATTAGGTGACTCATTTAACGCAACATCAATATCAGATGGGGGAACAGGAATATACAATTTTAACATAGCTAATGACATGGCAAATGCAGTATACTCTTTGACTGTAAGCACTCAAGCAGGAGCAGGTTTCCCAGATAAACCTCAAATTAATTCTCAAGCGACAGGTAGTTTTCAATCAAGACAAGCACACGCAACTGATGAAGTAGACTCTGGAATTTATAACGCAACAGTGCATGGAGATTTAGCATGACAGTAAAAGTGGGTGAGATAGTGACTCCAGAGTTTCAAGGAACACATCTTTGGAATAGATTGGGTTGGGCAAAAGAAAACCTAGAGCCATACAGAAGTGAGTATTGTGTTGTATGGGAAGACCCAAACGAACCAGACGAACCAGCAAAGATAACACACCCAGACCCCAACTGGATGGCGTGTGCGTTACAAGGTGGAATCTTACCACCAGTATCCTCTTACTGGGAACTTAAAAAAGACGAGAACACGCCTGGTTTTGTCAAACACACCAGAGGGCCAGAACTTTTACATAACATGAAACCGATAGATGCGATGACAGAAGAAGAAGCCATAGAATATCTCATAATGAAAGATATACCAGAACACGTTTGGAGAGATTACGAGACTGCAAACAAACCACGATTAGTTATTTGTAGAAAAGACCAACTCCCTCAGAAAAGAACATGGAGAAATGCGTGGAGAATAAAAGAAGACATAAATACTTTACAAGACAAAGTTGCGTAGGAGATAAAGATGACAACATACATTACAGATAAAGATGGAAAGTCGATAGATGCATCTACTGTGTCAAAGATGCCATCTGACAGACATTTTAGAAATGCATGGACTTTGAGTGGTGATGTTATCTCAGAGGATATGGCGACTGCAAAAACAATATTCAAAGACAAAATCAGAGAGGTAAGAAAACCTCTTCTAGAAGCACAAGACGTATTGTTCATGAAAGCAATGGAAGATGGTGACTCCACTGAACAAAGTACAATCGCAAGTAAAAAGAAAGAGTTAAGAGATGCACCA
>LULK01000320.1_pt1 | contig 15629 bp, 13 predicted proteins | sample 728181 | NCBI WGS metagenome assembly LULK01 (sample SAMN03860291, study PRJNA289734) | marine metagenome | biome: seawater column; feature: ocean; material: water; isolation source: Red Sea water column Station 169 - depth 10m | place: Saudi Arabia: Red Sea | collected 2011-10-15 | depth 10 m | reverse complement strand
TTACAAGTTGATTTTAACTTACCAGGTAGACTGGGCGCTTCATATGTAGACAAAGATGGTTCGAAAAAAGTTCCTGTGATGTTACATAGAGCTTTGTTTGGATCACTAGAGAGATTTATAGGAATTTTAATTGAAAATTATGCAGGAAAATTTCCATTTTGGATATCGCCCTTGCAATCAGTTGTAATTCCAATATCAGAAGAATTTAATGATTATGCGATTACAGTTTCTGAAAAAATTAAAAAATCAGGCATTAGTTCAATAGTTGATCTTAAAAATCATAATTTAAATTATAAGATAAGGGATCATTCATTAGCAAAAATACCTCTTTTATTAATTTGTGGTAAAAAAGAAGTTGACACTAATTCTGTAACGATTAGAAGATTGGATTCTAATAAACAAGAAAACATGGAATTAAATTTATTTTTAAAAACTTATTCTGCTTTAAACAAAGTATCTCAAAACTAAGTGGCAGATTTTAAGCAAAATTATTTTCAAAGAAGAACTAAAGATCGTGGCCCACGATACAATAACAGAATTTCATCACCTGAAGTTCAAGTTATTACTAGTGATGGAGAAAATTTAGGAACTCTAAATACCAATGAAGCAATAACAATGGCAAAAAATCAAGGTCTTGATTTGATTGAAATAGCTCCAAATGCAAATCCACCAGTATGTAAAATAATGGATATGGGAAAGTTTAAGTATGATGCTCAAAAAAAAGCAAATCAGGCAAAGAAAAAACAAAAAATTATATCTTTAAAAGAAATTAAGATGAGACCAGTCACAGAGACACATGATTATGAATTTAAGGTTAAAAACGCAAAAAAATTTATAGCTAAGGGAGACAAAGTAAAGTTTACAATTAGATTTAAAGGACGTGAACTTCAGCACTCTCATTTAGGAAATGAACTTATGAGCAAAATTAAAGAAGATATGAAAGATATAGGAAAGGTAGAATTACATCCAAAATTTGATGGCAAACAAATGATAATGGTTATTCAGCCTTTATAGGCTTTAATAGAGGTTGTAAAATATTATCATTCTTTGTATAACCTCGCTCAATTATGCCAAAATTAAAAACAAAAAGCTCAGCAAAAAAAAGATTTAAAATTTCAGCAAGAGGAAAAGTGATTATGGCTCAAGCTGGGAAAAGACATGGCATGATTAAGAGAACAAATTCTCAGATAAGAAAATTAAGGGGAACTACTACGATGTCAAAACAAGATAGTAAAATTGTAAAATCGTATATGCCCTACAGTTTAAGAGGTTAAAATGGCAAGAGTTAAAAGAGGCGTAACTAGCAAAGCTAAGCATAAAAAAGTTCTTAAAGCTGTAAAAGGTCAATGGGGCAGAAGAAAAAATACAATTAGAGTTGCTAAACAAGCAATGGAAAAGGCAATGCAGTATGCCTATAGAGACCGTAGAAATAAAAAAAGAGATTTCAAATCTTTATGGATACAAAGAATAAATGCTGGTGTGAGAGCAGAAGGTCTAACTTACTCTAAATTTATTAATGGATTGAATAAGTGTGGTATAAAAATTGACAGAAAAATTCTAGCTGAGATAGCTTATGATAGCCCAGAGGCCTTTAAAACTATAGTCCAAAAAGCACAATCTGCATTAAATTAATCTTCGCTATTGTTTTATTTCCCTGAAGAAATAATCTGTGAAAATGTCTGATCTTAAAAAAATAAAAGAAGAATTTTTATCAAAACTTAAAAAGAAATTAAATTTCTCAGAAATTAATCAAATCAAATCTGATTTATTTGGTAAAAATGGACAAGTTTCGTCACAATTCAAAAAAATTGGAACGTTAGCTGAATCAGAGAAAAAAAAATTTGCCTCTGATCTTAATATAATCAAAGATGAATTACAGAGCTTAATTAATTCAAAAATGGATGAAATTCAAAGTGCTGAAATTAATGAAAAGCTCGAAAAAGAAAAAATTGATATTACTTTACCTGAAAGACCATTTGTAAAAGGTAAAATTCATCCAGTATCACAAACAATTGATGAAATATCATCTATCTTTTCTGAAATAGGTTTTAGTGTCGAGGAAGGTCCTGATGTCGAAAATGAATATAATAATTTTACAGCATTAAATACCCCTGATAATCATCCTGCTAGAGATATGCACGACACATTCTATCTTGATGAAAAAAAAGAAAAATTACTGCGTACTCATACCTCTCCTGTTCAAATAAGGACTATGCTAAAAAGCAAGCCGCCTTTTAAAATTATTGCACCTGGAAGAACTTATAGATCTGATAGTGATCAAACACACTCCCCAATGTTTCATCAAGTCGAAGGTCTTTATATTGATAAAGATATAAACATGGGTCATTTAAAAGGTTGTTTGAATTACTTTATCAAAGAGTTTTTTGAGGTAGATAAAATTAAAATGAGATTTAGACCGAGCCATTTCCCTTTTACGGAACCTTCAGCAGAAGTTGATATAGGATATAAAATAAAAGATGGGAGAATAATAATAGGAGAGGGAGATAAATGGCTTGAAATTTTAGGATGTGGAATGGTTCATCCTAATGTCTTAAAAAATGTAAAAGTTAATCCATCAAAATTTCAGGGATATGCATTTGGTATAGGAATAGATAGATTGGCTATGCTAAAATATGGAATTAATGATTTAAGATCTTTTTTTGATTGTGATTATAGATGGTTAAATCATTATGGGTTTGATCCTTTAGATGTGCCAACAAATTATAGAGGCTTGAGTAGATGAAGATCACATTTGATTGGCTAAGAGATCATTTAAAGACAAATTTAAAAGAAAAAAATCTTTTAGATCAACTCACCAATATTGGACTAGAGGTAGAAAGTGTAGAAAATTTATCTACAGAAAATGAATTATTTAAAGTAGCAAAAATCATTAAAACCGAGAAACACCCTAATGCAGATCGACTTAAAGTCTGTGATGTTGACATTGGAAATAAAAATATAAAAAAGGTTGTTTGTGGGGCCTTAAATGCAAAAGAGGGATTAATTACCGTTTATGCCCCTCCTGGTGCAATCATTCCTAAGACTAAAACAAAACTAGAAGTAGCCAAAATCAGAGGTATCACTTCTTATGGAATGCTTTGTTCTGAGTCTGAATTAAATTTATCAGATGAAAGTGATGGTATCACAGAATTGTCAAAATCTAAATATGAAAGAAATATTGGTAAAAATTTTTTTTCAAAGTCAAAAGCAAATTTTATTGATTTATCAATTACACCTAACAGACCAGATTGTTTAGGTATCAGAGGAATTGCTAGAGATCTTGCTGCCTCTGGTTTTGGTAAATTAAAAGATATAAAAAAAGAAAAGATTAAATCAAAGATAAAACAAACTCTTAAAGTAAAAATTAATAAAGAGAAAAACCAAGGGTGTAGTATTTTTGGAAGTTGTTTGATTACAAACGTTAAAAATACAGAAAGCCCACAATGGTTAAAAGATAAATTGGTTTCTGTTGGTCAAAAACCAATTTCTGCAGTTGTTGATGTAACCAACTATGTTATGCTTGATATAAATCGACCATTACACGCATATGATGCAGATAAAATTGAAAAAGGCATAATTGTTAGAAACTCTAAATCTGGTGAAGAATTTACAGCCTTAGATAATAAAAAATATAAATTAGAAAATGGCATGTGTGTTATTAGCGATAATAAAGGCGTTTTAGGATTGGGAGGAATTATTGGAGGAACAAGGTCAGGTACAGAATTTCATACAAAAAATATATTATTAGAATCTGCTTATTTTGACCCAAGATCAATAAGAAAAACTGCTAAAAAGTTAAATCTTGATACAGACGCAAAATTTAGATTTGAGAGGGGCATTGACCCATTTTCTATTGAGGATGGTTTAAATAAAGCTGCTTCTCTAATCAAAGAAATATGTGGTGGTGAAATAAGCAAAATAGATGTTCAAAAATTTGAAAATTTTAAAACAAAGATTATCAAGTTTGATCCTAATTTGTTTGAAAAGGTATCAGGTTTTAAAATTTCCACCAAAGAAATGTTTAAAGTGTTAGGAGATCTTGGTTTTAAATTAAAAAAAGAGAAAAAATATTTGAAATTAACTATTCCATCATGGAGACCTGATATTTCACAAGAAGTTGATATTGTAGAGGAATTGGTGAGAATAATTGGTTATGATAAAATAAGCACTATAGGCCCAATTAAAGAAAGAACAAAATCCACATTAACACAAACTCAAAAGTTATTTCATTTCTTACAGAGATCAATCGCTTCCAAAGGTTATTTGGAAACAATTACTTGGTCATTCACTGACGCAAATTACAATAATTATTTTAAAGATAGATTTAAAGAAATTAAGATAATAAATCCTATTAGTTCCGAATTAGGAGTTTTAAGAAATTCTATATACTCAAATTTAATAATGTTTATGAGTAAAAATCTTGATAGAGGATTTAAAGATTTATCAATCTTTGAAATAGGTCCTGTTTTTACAGGTTCTAATCCGGGTGAACAAAATACAATCGTTTGTGGATTATCTGCAGGAAAAAAATCTAGATTATCCTGGATTGAAAAAGAGAGAAATTTTGATGTATTTGATGCAAAAAAAGATGTAATTCAGACATTGGTTGAAGCAGGTTATAACCCTGATAAGTTTTTTATAGATAGTGAGACACCTAATTATTATCATCCTGGTAAATCAGGTAGATTATTTTTAAATGAAAGCAAAGACCAAGTAGCCGCGTATTTTGGTGAAATTCATCCCAATATTTTGAAGAAAATTGATGTAAAAGCAGATTCATTAGTAGGATTTGAAATTTTTTTAGATAATTTAAAGTTGCCAAAAAAATCATTAAACGATCAAAAAACAAAGTTTGTTATTTCAGATTACCAAAAATCAGAACGGGATTTTGCTTTTGTTGTAAATAAAGATGTAAAAGCTCAAGACTTAATTAATACTATTTCTAATATAGACCAAAATTTAATAAGCAATATTAAAGTTTTTGATGTTTATGAAGGTGATAATATTCCTCAAAATCAAAAATCGATAGCAATTAATGTAACAATCCAATCTTTTGATAAAACATTAAATGATAATGATTTGGAAAAAATCAATAATCTTATTATAAAGACAGTTGAAGATAAGACTGGTGCTAAAATAAGATCCTAACACTCTAATGAATACGATTGATAATATAAGAAATTTTTCAATAATTGCTCATATTGACCATGGCAAGTCAACAATAGCTGATAGAATTATTCATAGGTGCGGTGGTTTAAGCGAAAGAGAAATGAAGGCACAGGTTTTAGACTCAATGGACATTGAAAGAGAAAGAGGAATAACTATCAAAGCTCAAACAGTGAAACTTAACTATAAGGCAAAAAATGGAAAAGATTATATTTTAAATATCATAGATACCCCTGGTCATGTTGACTTTAGTTATGAAGTAAGTAGATCACTTTATGCATGCGAGGGTTCGATATTAATTGTTGATAGCACTCAAGGTGTTGAAGCACAAACTTTAGCAAATGTCTATCAAGCTTTAGATATAAATCATGAAATTATTCCAGTATTAAATAAAATTGATTTACCAGCATCGGATTTAGAGAGAACTAGTAAACAAATTGAGGATGTTATTGGCATTGATACAGAAAATGCAATTCCATGCTCTGGCAAAACTGGGGAGGGAATTGATGATATTTTAGAGCAAATAGTAAATCAACTACCTGGGCCAAAAGGAAATTTAGAAAAAGATTTAAAATGTTTGTTAGTAGATAGTTGGTATGACACATTTCTTGGAGTGGTAATATTAGTCAGGGTAATAAACGGTAAAATTATTAAAAATATGAGAATAAAGATGCTATCAACAAACCAAGATTATGTTGTTGAAAAAGTTGGTGTATTCACACCAAAACCAAAAGATATTAATGAATTAAATGCTGGTGAAATTGGTTTTATAACTACGGGTATAAAAGTTCTATCTGATACAAAAGTAGGAGACACTATTTGTGATGCGTCGAAACCAGTTATCGAAGCTCTACCAGGATTTAAACCAAGTAAACCAGTTGTTTTTTGCGGACTTTTCCCAGTTGATAGTTCTGAATATCAAAAACTTAAAGACGGCTTAGCTAAATTACAATTAAACGATGCAAGTTTTTCATATGAAGCCGAGTCCTCTTCTGCTTTAGGACTAGGTTTTAGATGTGGATTTTTAGGGTTACTCCATCTTGAGATAATTACAGAAAGGTTAGAAAGAGAATTTGATGTAAATTTACTTACAACAACTCCCGGCGTTGTTTATAAAGTAAATTTAAATAATGGAGAAATAGTTGATTTACAAAATCCCTCAAGTTTGCCCGATCCTACAAACGTAAAATTTATTGAGGAGCCTTGGATTAAAGCAACGATAATAACACCAGACAAGTATTTAGGTTCAATCATTAAATTATGTCAGGATAAAAGAGGAATACAGACTAACCTAAGTTATTCGGGAAATAGAGCGGTACTAACTTACGAACTACCTCTGAATGAAGTCGTATTCGATTTTAACGATAGAATAAAATCAATGACGAGTGGATACGCAAGTTTTGATTATGAAATAATTGGCCATAGAGAGGGTGATTTGGTAAAACTTGGAATACTGGTAAACGGGGAACCTGTTGATGCATTAGCTATAATGATACATAAAGATTTTGCCCAAAGAACTGGAAGAGAAGTATGCGAAAAGTTGAAGGATTTAATTCCAAGACATAATTTTATGATCCCAGTGCAAGCTGCTATAGGCGGTAAAATTATCGCTAGAGAAACAATTAAAGGTTTTAAAAAAGATGTTTTAACAAAAATTCATGGTGGAGGTGCTACTGATAGAAAAAGAAAACTTTTAGAAAAACAAAAAAAAGGTAAAGCAAGATCAAAACAATTTGGAAAAGTTGAGATACCCCAAGAAGCCTTTATTGGAGTGCTTAAAATAAATAAAGAAAAATAGATTTATTGTGTTAGATAAAAATTTAGTAAAAGATAGTAAGATTTTTGATTGTGTAACATTTTTTAAAGAAAATTTTGTAACAAATATAAGGTTTGAAATTCTTAATGATTTAGTTGATTATTTTGTGATTTGTGAATCAATATATGATCATAGAGGAAAAAAAAAAGAACTAAATTTTAAATTACTTAATGAGAAGTTTAGGTCAAAAATAATATATATTGTTTATGAGGAAAAATTCAAAAGCCAAGATTTATGGAAAAATCAAGCACAACAAAGAGAGTTTATTTTTGAAGGTTTAAAATTTGCAAATGACAACGATCACATTATGTTCTCAGATCCTGATGAAATACCTAATCCAGATAAGTTAAAAAATTTAGATTTAAAAAATAAATATGGAATTTTTTTACAGGACTGTTTTTGTTACAAAATTAATCTGTTTAATAAATACGAGTCTCCTTGGGAAGGTACTAAAATTTGTAAAATGAAAAATTTAAAATCAATAGACCATATGAGGCAAAATGTAAAAGCAAAAAATTTAAAATATAAATTTTTTAGAATAGATAAAGAAAAAGATATCCAAATAATTAGTGATGGAGGCTGGCATTTTAATAATTTAATGTCACCAGAAGATATATCTTTAAAGTTAAAAACTTTTGCACATAGTGAATATGCAAGTCCAGAATTTTCGTCGGTAAGTATAATTAAAGAAAAAATTCAGAAAAAAATTGATCTATTCAATCGTGGACACATTTACGAAGTTGTGAATTTAGAGAAAAATTTTCCAAATTATATTCTTAAAAATTTAGACAAATTTAAGGATTATATTGTATAGATTCTCTGGAGAGGTGGCCGAGCGGTTGAAGGCGCACGCTTGGAAAGCGTGTATAGGGGAAACTCTATCATGGGTTCGAATCCCATTCTCTCCGCCAAACACTATTTAATTATTTTTTTATAAAAATTAAACAATTGTCCTTAAAATTATTTGTGTGGGGTATGTCTATGATTTGGAATTTGATTTTTTTTTTTTTAAAAAAGTTATAAAATTTTTTGATATTAGAGGGCTTTCTGTGAATATCTTCAATTATATAAAATCCACCTTTTTTCAAAAATTTGTAAGAGTGATTAAATAAAATTGAGTTAGCTTCAAAACTGTGGAAACCATCATCTATAAATATATCAATTTTTTTATTAATCTTTTTCCACATTAATTTCACAGATCTTGAGCTTAACATATCGACATGATATGTTTTAATATTTTTAGAATTTTTAAGAATCTTTTTATCAATGTCAGCACCATATATTTTTGCATTTTTAAAATAATCTCTCCAAGCATATAGAGATGCTAGAGGTCTATAATTTTTACTCATAAATTTCATATGGAAATATACATTCTTGTCTACTGAACCGAGTCCAACCTCCATCAGGTTAAGTTGTTTACTTTTAAGTTTATAAAATAAACTTTCATAAAAATTTGAGTAGTTATGCATGTTATTTAAGTTACCTTTGTCACTTCCATATTTGTTAAAAAGTAATGTAAGTTTGTTTCGATTTGAAAAAGTAAAATTTAATTTTTTTGTATTATTAATAAAATTTAAATATTTTATATACCAAGAATATCTTAATCTTCTTATGAAATTATTTAAAATTTTCATTTATTCAAAATTCGAAAAAAGTAATAGGAGAGGTTGTAGTTTTAAAATTTTTTTTAAACCAATATGGCATAAACCTTTCAGCTAAAAATCCATAGATTCTTTGTTTATCATATCCACTTAATTTTATATCTCTAAATTCTTTCTCACATTCAAATAACCATGGAAATATTTGATCATAAAATTGATATAAAATATTTCTATTTTTACAAATAAACATATTGAAAGGATTAAGCTCATATCCATTTAAAAATTTTTCAAAACCTTTCCTATCGTTATTAGATAAATGATTTAATGATTTCTCTAAAAAAAAAGACCCATGAAAAATTTTAAATTGATCCATTAAAGTATTATCTCTAAATAAAACTTGAGGTTTTTTTATAACCTCAATAATATTTCTTTTGATCATTTTCATATTTTTTATTTTTTTAAAAACCAAAGGTTCACCAAGAATGACCTCAAACCCATCCCAATTTGCCTCTTTTTTTTTTATAATAGACTCATTAAGTTTATCGTAAGATTTTAAGTCCTTTAGTTCGTATTTAGTCCAAAATCTTCTATAGGAACAAAAACCAATCCAATCATCATAATTATCTTCTATTATATTGTTTTTCCATAAATTGTAATGAAAAGTATATTCTCCAAAATTTGAATTTTTTTCTGCAATATTGTTTACTCCTTTGTCATTCAGCCATTTGGACTCAAAAGAATCTGTACCAAGACCAACAGGAATTAAATCTAGATTTTTTAATTGGTCATAATTTTTATTATAAATTGATAGACAAAAAATTTTCATAAAAATTTTTGATGTTATAAGGTATAAGTGATTTTAAATAATATTTATATTAAAAACTATACCAGTGAATAAAAATATCAGCGTAATATTAACACTATATAAAACACCAATCGAAAAGCTTAATAATTTAAATTCTTATAAAAAATTTCCTTTAATAATATTCGAGCAAGAAGGAAGCTTAGAATTAAAAAAAAAAATTAAGAAGTATTTAAAAAGAAATTTTAGATATTATTATTCAAAAAAAAATATTGGACTTAGTAAAGCATCCAATTTTTTACAAAAAAAAGTTAATACAAAATATATGCTTTTCACTCAGCCTGATATAATTATAGACCACAAGTCAATTATTAATTTAGTAAAAATTTTTAATAAAGATAAAAATATCATTTTTGTTACTCCAACGATTTCAAAAAAATTTGAAAATTTAAAAAAAAAGGAAATTATCTATAAAAAAAAGATTAAAGCAGCATGCATGATGTGTGATGTAAAAAAATTAAATAAAATTGGTTTTTTTGATGAAGATTATTTTTTATATTGGGAAGATATTGATCTTATGAAAAAAGTTAATATCTCTAAATACAAAATGGTAGTTGTAAATTATGTTTTTGCAAAACATATGAGCAGTCAATCATCTGAAAATAACTTTAAAACTGAATTTCTCAGAAGTTCAAATTTTATATATGGAGAATTAATTTTTGATTTTAAGCATAAAAAACTTAGACTTATTAAGATTTTCAGAAAAATTTTACAAAATTTAATCTTTTTTTTCTTTAATTTAATAAAATTTCAATTAAAGAAAAGCTTTATTAATTTATCAATAACTTTTGGCATCATTAAATTCATTCTATATTATTTAAAGAAATAATTTATGAAAAAATTTTTAGATTTAGGCCTTCAACCACTTGCAAATTCTTATCTAGATAAAAAAAATTTGAATACAAGAGAAAAAAAATTTAAGTTACAAGTTTCATTTAATCCAAAAAATTATCTTGTTTCTATTTTAAACACAGTTTCAAAAGAAAAAATGTTCAATGAAAAATATCCTTATAAATCCTCAGAATCATTCACAATGAGAAATTCTTTTAAAAAATTTTCTTTTAAAATCAAAAAAAAATTTAAACCAAATCTTGTTCTAGAAATAGGAAGTAACGATGGCACTTTTATATCTAATTTTAAAAAAAATGAGATTATCGGAGTTGAACCATGCAAAAATCTTGCACAAATAACAAAAGTTAAAGGATATAAAACATTTGCTGAATATTGGAATGCAAATCTAGCAAAAAAAATTACCAAAAAAAATAAAGTTGATATAATTTACTCTGCCAATACTTTAAGTCATATAAAAAATTTTTCAGAGATTTTTAAAGCTGTAAATATTTCTTTAAATAAAAAAGGAATTTTAATTCTTGAAGATCCATCACTTTTAGAATGTTTAAAAAAAGTTGCTTACGATCAATTTTATTGTGAACATATTTATGTCTTTTCGTCTATAGCATTACAAAAAATTTTAGATGACTATAAACTTGAGATATTTGATATAGAGAATACGTCTACTCATGGTGGATCAAATAGATATTTTATTAAAAAAAAATCAAATTCATTATATAAGATTAATAAAAGGGTTCATATAAACTTTAGAAAAGAAAAAAAATTTGGATTACATAAAATATCAACATATAGAGCGTTTGCAAAAAAAGTAACTCGTTCAAGAATGAGACTTAATAAAATATTTGAGAATTTAATAAAAAAGAAAAAAAAAATAATTGGTTATGGCGCAACAGCTAAATCTTGTACTGTTTTAAATTATTGTAAAATAAAAAAAGGGACTATTAAGTATTTTTACGATACTACTTCTTTTAAAATTAATAAATATTTACCTGGTACAAAAATAGAAATAAAAAAATATAAAGAGTTAAGCAAAGATGATGCAGATTATGTTTTTTTAGGAGCATGGAATTTTAAAGACGAAATTTTCAGGAAAGAAAAGAAATATATCAAAAGTGGAGGAAAATTTATTACTCATATTCCAACTCCTAAAATTTTATAAATTCTTTAAAATTTAATCCCATTTTATCTTTTTTGGATAAAATAGGTTTTTTGACAGGCCATTTAATATCCAGTGATTTGTCATTCCATTTAATTGTAGTCTCACTTTTTTTATCTCTATAATTGCTACATTTATAATAAACACCACAATTTTTTGATAAACATAGAAAACCATGTGCAAAATTTTCAGGTATAAAAAGTGAAAAATTTGAGTTCTGAGAAATCTCAACCGCAAAGTATTTTCCAAATGTTTTTGATTTTTTTCTTAGGTCGACAACAACATCTAAAATCTTACCCTGAACAACAGTTATAATTTTTGCCTGACTTTTATTTGTTTGCAAATGTAAACCACGTAAAGTATTTTTTTTAGAGTATGAAAAACAGTCAAATACAAACTTTTTTTTAAGTATTCTATTTTTTTCAACTTCCTTAAAAAAACCCCTATTATCTTTATGAACATCAGTTTTTAAAAGAATCAAATCTTTAATTTTTGTTTTAATTATTTTCATTTAAAAATTTATTTTTAATTTTATTTTGAATTGTTATATCAGCTTTCCATTTTGGTAATATCTTTAATAAATTTTTCTGCGGTTTATTAAGATTATTACCTAAAAATTTGACTTTAATTTTTTTATTAGATTTATTATTTATTGATTTGATTAAGTTTTTAATTTTTATATTTTTTTCATTTTTTAAACAATAATCTCCACTTGCAATGTCATTATTGAATATCGTGTAAATTGCTTTAAGTATATCTTGTGTATGAATTATATTTAGCTCTAGTTTATTAGTGTTCACAAATGTAATTTTATTTTTTTTGTAATTTTTATATAAAGTTGGAATTAATTTGTCCCTTGAGTCAATTTCAGAAAAACTTTCATAAAATTTTAAATTATAAAATTTTAATTTTTTATTTATTATTAAAAAGTAATTTAGTATCATTTCAAATGCTGATTTTGTAGATGCATAAAAATTTTTTGGAACATGGTTTTTTCCATCTAAATGTTGCATCATTGTTCCAAAATTTATAAATTTTTTCGTATCCTTTGAAATTGTGTCTAAAATAATTGTAGGAAAAGTAATATTCGATTTTATAAACTTAGGTATTTCAGAACTAAGATGAGTATTTTTATATAGCGTAGCAAAATTTATCACAACATCAAATTTTTGATTAATTAATTTTTTGGCAATATCCTTATTTTTTGAAAAAAAAATTGATTTATAAGATTTTGGAAATAATTTTTTTAATTTTATTAATTTTTTATTTTTTCTATTTTTTGATCTTAAAATATCAACAATATAATAATTCTTATTTAATGCATCTCTTAGAAAAGAGTATCCAATGAAACCTGATGACCCTGTTATTAAAATTTTTTTTTTCAATTTATAATTCTTTTTAAGTATGAACTGTATTCACAATTCCCATAGAATCTAATATTTTCTTTTATCTTCTTTTTGTTAATCCATTTTTTTAAAAGAGATATTTCTTCAAGACATGCAATTTTTATTCCTTGAACTTTTTCAACAGATTTAACGTAATTTGTAATATTGCTTAAATCCTCAATTTTTCCAGCATCAGACCAAATAGCTCCTCTTCCTATTAACTCATATTTTAAGTTATTTCTCTTTTTATATTCTTTAATAAGATCAGTTATTTCTAGTTCTCCTCTTGGTGATTTTTTCAATTTACTAGAATAATTAGAAACATTTTTATCAAAAAAATATAAACCTGTTATTGCATTATTTGAGATAAATTTTTTTGGTTTTTCTATAATTTTATCTATTTTTTTATTATTAATTTTAGCTACTCCATAGTTTTCAGGTGATGAAACTTCTTTTAAAAATATTGTTGCTCCAGACTTATGTTTAGCTGACTTTTCAAGTTTTTGGGTTAAGCTTTGACCGTAAAAAAAATTATCTCCTAAAATCAGTGCAACATTTTCATTATTGATAAAAGATCTACCTAAATTAAATGCATCAGGCAAACCTCTTGGTTTATCTTGCACTTTATAGATAATATTAATTCCATATCTTGAACCATCTCCTAACAAAGTCTTAAAATTATTCATCTGCCCAGGATTAACAATCATCAAAATCTTTCTAATATTAGCTAACATCATTATTGAAAGAGGATAAAAAATCATTGGTTTATCATGAATAGGTAAAAGTTGTTTGTTAACTGATTTTGTTAATGGACTAAGTCTTGTTCCTGTCCCACCTGCTAGAATTATACCTTTTTTAATCATTAAATTTTGTAAATATCCAACATATATGAAAACTTCTGTATTTAAATAGTATAATTTATGATATTGTTAAACTTTCCAAAAAATGAAAAATAATAACTATCAAGCTGACTCAATCAAAGTTTTAAAAGGTCTAGAAGCAGTAAGAAAAAGACCTGGTATGTATATTGGTGATACAGACGATGGAACAGGCCTACACCACATGGTTTATGAGGTTGTTGATAACTCAATTGATGAAGCTTTAGCTGGCCATTGTAAAAATATAGATGTTACTATTAACAATGATGGCACTGTAAGTGTAAAAGATGATGGAAGAGGTATACCAGTTGATATTCACAAAAGTGAAAAAAAATCAGCTGCTGAAGTCATAATGACTCAATTACATGCCGGTGGAAAATTTGATCATGACTCTTATAAAGTTTCAGGAGGACTTCACGGCGTTGGGGTTTCTGTTGTTAACGCTTTGTCAGAAAAATTAAAATTAGAAATTAATAGAAATGAAAAAAAATATTATATTGAATTTAAAAATGGCGAAGCTAAATCTCCACTCAAAGCAGTGGGTAAATCAAAAGAAACTGGAACAAAAATAACATTCTTACCCTCAAAAGATGTATTTTCATCAATAAAGTTCAGTGGGAATATACTTATTAAAAGAATGCGGGAATTAGCCTTTTTGAATAAAGGTATAAGGATTACCTTTACTGATGAAACTGAAAAGAAAAGAAAATTCAATGAATTTAAATACGATGGAGGAGTTATAGAATTTGTAAATTTCTTAGATATCAAAAGGGAAGCTCTAAAAAATAAAAATGAAAATGATCTTTTTAAAAAACCAATTTTTATTGATGGAAAAAAAAATGATGTTGATATTGAATGCTCTCTAAAATGGAATGCTACTTATTCAGAGGATGTATATCCTTATACAAATAATATATTTCAAAAAGATGGAGGTACGCATATATTGGGATTTAGAAGTGCTCTGACGAGAGTAATAAATAAATATGCTAATGAACATAATTTATTAAAAAAAAATAAAATAACAATTTCAGGAGATGATATTAAGGAGGGGTTAACTTGTGTTTTATCAATAAAAATTCCTGATCCTAAATTTTCATCTCAAACTAAAGATAAACTTGTATCTTCTGAAGTAAGGATGATTGTTGAAACAGTAGTCAATGAGAAATTATCTATCTGGTTTGATCAAAATCCATCAGTCGCAAAAATTGTTTTGTTCAAGATTATTCAAGCAGCTTTAGCAAGAGATGTTGCGCGAAAGGCAAGAGAGAGCGTAAGAAGGAAGGGAGCAATTGAATTAAGTGGATTACCTGGAAAATTAGCTGATTGTCAAATTGGAAAACAAGAGGGAACTGAATTATTTATTGTTGAGGGAGACTCAGCTGGTGGATCAGCAAAACAGGGGCGTAACAGAACAAATCAAGCTGTATTACCGCTAAGAGGTAAAATTTTAAACACTTATGTTGAAGATTTAAAAATTAATAAAAATGGAAATGGAAACAAAAATGGTTCTGATTATAGAACAAGAGCATTATCAAAAATGATTTCTTCAAATGAAATCTTAACACTTATCAATGCACTTGGTTTAGATCCAAAGGCTCAAGAAATCGACTTAAAAGATTTAAGGTACGGAAAAATAATTATTATGACAGACGCTGATGTAGACGGTTCCCATATACGTGCTTTATTACTAACTTTTTTTAATAATAAACCATTTAATAAGCTTATTGAAAGTGGCCATGTATTTTTGGCTCAACCTCCATTATTTAAAATAAATAAAGGTTCTAAAGGCATCTATATTAAAGATGAAAAAGATCTTGAAAATTATATAGTGAATAATTCGAAAGATCTAAAAAAAATAAAAAGAAATTCAAAAGAGTTTGATAAAATTATTCAATCAGAAAAATCAAAATTGA
>LULK01000635.1_pt1 | contig 15688 bp, 16 predicted proteins | sample 728181 | NCBI WGS metagenome assembly LULK01 (sample SAMN03860291, study PRJNA289734) | marine metagenome | biome: seawater column; feature: ocean; material: water; isolation source: Red Sea water column Station 169 - depth 10m | place: Saudi Arabia: Red Sea | collected 2011-10-15 | depth 10 m | reverse complement strand
AAGAGCAATTAATTCCGACTTACCTTTCTTTAAAAATCAATTCATCATGCCAGTTAAAGGAATTATAAGTGGAGTTTATGGAAGTCAAAGAATTTTAAATGGTAAACCTAAATGGCCACATTATGGAATTGATATCGCAGCTAAAAAAGGAACTATGATCAAATCATCAGGCTCTGGCACTGTAACAATGGCAGAGGATGATCTTTATTATACTGGTGGGACTATAATTATGGATCATGGACATGGTATTTCCACAATATATTCTCATCTTGAAAGTGTAATGGTATCAGTGGGTGATAAAATAAATCAAGGAGATATTATTGGAACAGTTGGATCGACTGGAAGATCCACGGGGCCGCATTTAGATTTTAGGGTTAATTGGTTTCAAACAAGATTAGATCCTATGTCGATTATTAGTAAATAAATTTTAACTTTGAATACTTTTTTTAATTTTTTCCTCTATTAATGATAAACTATTAAAGACAAATTTTCTGTAACTTAATACTAAATCTCTATCAACTTTATATTGAATTCCAGGTTCGAAATTTTTGTCAAAAATATCATAAAGCATATTGCTAAATTTATTAGATTTTATCTCATTTCCCATTTCTTTTTGCTCATGAAAAACAAACTCATCACAAGATTGAAGTCCTGCTAATAAAGGGTGAAGTCTGCTACTTTCAACAATTTTATGAGCTTGAATTTTTTTTACTAATTGTAATCCATCTTGATTATTTTTTTGAATACCAGGATGAATTATTACTTTATCATCGATTGTCCAATTTGTAAGTGGAAAATATGAAGTTAATATATCACCAGAATGTGAAATTATCTTTTTATTTTTAAAAAAAATTAAATCCTTTTTATTTCTTACAAATATGTGAGTAAATTTTTCTGTGAAATTATCAAATTTTTTTTTATCTAATAAATCATGATATTGTAAACCAAAAACACCTATTATTTTTTTTTGATTTTCTAAAAATTTATTAAACTCATTGTTGTTTAAAGTTTTATGGAAAATGCTGTGACCAGTTCCAATTATTACTAAATCATATTGATTATCATTGTATTTATCACTCCAAAATGGAGGTAAATTAAGAAAATCCACATAACAATCAAATGGTATCATACCCAAAATTATAGATTGTCCTATACGATCACCTAAATTTGCACAATTACCATACGATATAATTGCAATTTTTTTTCTATTAATTTTTTTGTTTTCTTTATTCATTAATTTGATTTTAGTATTTAAAAATTCAAAAAATATTTAACCATACCATTTATTAAAAATACACTATAAAAACTTAGGATTTCAAACTAGACTAAGACTAATGACTATACTAAACTAGCAAAGTGAAAACATTAATACTTATATCTTTAGCTATAGTAATATTTTGGGTTCTGTTTAGGCCTTTTAGTAAAAAAGAACTTGATAGATATAATAATAAAAACTGGCCAGATATGCACTAATAGGTGAACCTAGCAACAGAACGCCCCCACTAATCAATCTAGTTCGAATTCTTTAGTATAATCTTTTTTGAGATTTGGATCTTGTTTAGATTTTTCCAAAAAACAATTTCCAATGACTAAATAATCCAACTCTGTTCCCATAAAACAATTAAACGCATCTGTTGGAGAATTAACTATAGGCTCTCCTCTCACATTAAATGATGTATTAACTATTACTGGGCAACCAGTTTTTTCTTTAAATTTGGAGATTAAATCATAATAAGGTTTATTAGTTTCTTTAGTAACAGTTTGTATTCTGGCAGAATAATCAATATGAGTTACTGCCGGTATCTCAGATCTTTTGATGTTTAATTTATCTATACCAAAAAGTTTTTTTTGTTCCTCGTTCATTTCAATTTTTTTATTGGAATTTACGTCAGCTACTAACAACATATAAGGACTATCTACATTTATATTAAACCATTCAGTTAAATCTTCTCTTAAAATTGATGGAGCAAAAGGTCTGAAGCTTTCTCGATATTTAACTTTTAAATTAAGGTTTTTTTGCATTTTATCTGATCTTGGATCACCTAAAATAGATCTAGCACCTAGAGCTCTTGGTCCAAACTCCATTCTTCCTTGAAACCAACCTATTGCTTTTTCATTTGATAAAAATTCTGCTGTCTTACTTATTAAATCCTCGTATTGCAACTTTTCAAAAGTGGCCCCTGCTGACTTTAATTCTTCCTCAATTTCTTCTTGATTGAATTCAGTTCCTAAATATGAACCCTTCATGTCATCACTTGAATTAATAACTCTTTCTTTTTTTTGTTCAATATGCCAAAGAGCTAAAGCTGCACCTAAAGACCCTCCAGCATCTCCTGCTGCAGGTTGTATCCAAATATTATCAAAAATCTTTTCCTGAAGAATTTTTCCGTTAGCGACACAATTTAAAGCTACACCACCCGCTAAACATAAATTTTTGATATTATATTCTTGACGAATAGCTTTTGCTAACTTGATCATTATTTCTTCTGTTACTTTTTGAATTGAGGCTGCAATATCCATATGAAATTGAGTAATCTTTTCATTTTTTGGATCACGAGGTTTTTGTCCAAATAAATCATGAAACTTTTTGTTAGTCATAGTAAGACCAGTTGCATAATTAAAATATTTTTGATCTAGTCTAAAAGTTCCATCGTCTTTTATATCAACCAATTCTTTTACTTTGTCCTCATAAATTGGATTTCCATAAGGTGCCAAACCCATAAGTTTATACTCTCCACTATTTACCTTAAAGCCTGTATAATAAGTAAAAGTAGAATACAAAAGTCCAAGTGAATGTGGAAAATGTATTTCCTTTTTTATCTCTAAATCATTTTTTTTTCCAACAGCAACAGTTGTCGTTGCCCATTCACCAACACCATCAGCAGTTAATACGACTGCTTCTTCAAAGGGTGAAGGAAAAAAGGCACTAGCTGCATGACTTAAATGATGATCTGAAAAGAAAATATTTTCATCAGATTTAAAATTTTCATCATGTTCTTTTAGCTTATTGAATAAAAGATTTTTCTGAAAAAGTTTCTCTTTAATCCATAATGGCATCGCTTTTGCAAATGAAACAAATCCTCTCGGTGCAAAGGCAACATAGGTTTCTAATAATCTCTCAAATTTTAAAAAAGGTTTTTCAAAAAAAACTATTTGATCTATCTCACTCAATTTCATTCTTGAATAATTTAGAACAAATTCAACAGCATGATGTGGATACCTTGGATCGTGTTTTTTTCTAGAAAATCTTTCCTCTTGCGCTGCTGCAATTATCTTACCATCTTTTAACAAACAAGCTGCACTATCGTGATAAAATGCAGAAATACCTAAAATTGAAGTCACTTTAAAAAATTGTATAAATAAATGGAGCTACCGCAGAACCTTGGGTAAGAACAATTAATCCACCAAATAAAACGAGGACTATTATAATTGGTAAAAGCCAATATTTCTTTCTTACTTTTAGAAACTCCCAAAATTCTTTTATAAAACTCATTCTAAAACTGATTTTTCATTTTACTTTTTGGGCCTGATTTGTCGATCCAATAAGTTTCTTTTTTATTATATTTTAAATTTAATAAATCTTTCTTAAGTAACCGCATAATAATTCCAATAGGTGTTACAACTAAGAAAAATATAATTCCCATTATTAAAGGTGATATGAATTTTCCAAGTAGTAATCCAAATTTAAACCATAATCTATTTAAGGGTGTAAGTATCTTTGAATTTATCAAACCTAGAATTAGAAAAACAAATGAAATAATTAATGACCAAATTCTTAAATCATTACCTTTTAAAAGTGGATAAAGTGCTATTAATAAAAAGACAATAAAAAATACTATACCAAAGCTTCTATTAGAACTTATCTTAATTTCATCCATTTAGAGATTTTTGTGGCCTCATATCTTTTTTATTTATCCCAGCCACTCTCACAGGTTTTTTCATTGCATCTCTTCTAAAAGGCTCACCAAGTTCTTGGTTTAATATAACTTCAATGAACGTCGTAATACCTTTTTTCTGATCTTCACATGATTTTTTTATGGCCTCTGTTGTTTCTTCCATTGTTCTAACAGTTACTCCTTTTAAACCACAAGCATCTGCAACTTTTGCAAAGCTTAATTCTGGATCAAGTTCTGTTCCTACAAAATTATTATCAAACCATAAAGTAGTATTTCTTTTTTCTGCGCCCCATTGATAATTTCTAAAGATAACCATTGTAATTGCCGGCCACTCTTCTCTTGCACAAGAACTCATTTCATTCATGCTTATTCCAAATGCTCCATCTCCTGCAAAACCTATTACGGGTGTATCTGGGCATCCAATCTTTGCACCTAAGATTGATGGGAAACCATAGCCGCAAGGTCCAAATAAACCTGGAGCTAAATATTTTCTTGGTTTTTCAAAAGTTGGGTAGGCATTTCCAATCGCACAGTTATTACCTATATCACTTGATATGATTACATCTTCTGGCATCCCAGATTGTATTGCTCGCCAAGCTTGTCTTGGTGACATTCTGTCTTTATCTCTTTCTCTTGCTTCTTTGTTCCAAACTGTTCCTTCATCATCGTCCTCATGATCTAAACTTGCTAATTTTTGTAACCATGCAGATTTTGTCTTATGAATTAAGTCTTTTCTTTTTTGTCTATCCGTATCTCCTGCATTTGAAGATAGTTTGTCAATTATTTGCTGAGCAACTAATTTTGCATCACCACTTATCCCAACTGTTACTTTTTTAGTTAAACCAATTCTGTCAGGATTAATATCTACTTGAATAATACTTGCATTTTTTGGCCAGTAATCAATTCCATATCCAGGTAACGTCGAGAAAGGATTTAATCTTGTGCCTAGTGCCAAAACTACATCAGCTTTAGAAATTAATTCCATCGCTGCTTTTGATCCATTGTATCCTAAAGGACCTACCGCTAAAGGATGACTTCCAGGGAAACTGTCATTATGCTGATAACCTGAACAAACAGGTGAATCTAATTTTTCTGCAAGTTTTTTAGTCTCATTAATTGCATCACCGATAACAACTCCTGCACCAGATAAAATCACAGGAAATTTTGCATTGGATAAAAGTTTTGCAGCTTTATCGATTGCCTCAGCCCCACCACCTTGTCTTTCTAATCTAACGATCGGCGGTAACTCAATATCAATTACTTGGGTCCAATAATCTCTTGGCACATTAATTTGTGCAGGTGCAGAACCTCTGATTGCCTTTTCTATTACTCTATTTAAAACTTCTGCCATTCTAGATGGATCTCTAACTTCCTCTTGATAACAAACCATATCTTTGAACAAATTCATTTGTTCTACTTCTTGAAACCCCCCCTGACCCATTGTTTTGTTTGCAGCCTGAGGTGTTACTAACAACAATGGTGTATGATTCCAATAAGCTGTTTTAATCGGGGTTACTAATCCAGTAATACCTGGTCCGTTTTGTGCGATAACCATTGACATTTTTCCAGTAGATCTTGTGTAACCATCTGCTATCAATCCACCGTTTGTTTCATGAGCAACATCCCAAAAGGTAATTCCGGCATCAGGAAAAATATCTGAGATTGGCATGAATGCTGAACCAATTATACCAAAAGCATGCTCAATTCCGTGCATTTGTAAAACTTTTACAAAAGCTTCTTCTGTTGTCATTTTTGTCATTAATAGAGCCTTTCTAAACCAGTATATGTAATAGTTTTTTTATAAAACTATTTCTTAATAGACGCGATTAATATATAAGATTTTTGGAAATTCAAATAAACATTTCGACACTATATATATGGCTACAGATATCATAATTCACGATAAAAAAGATAATGTAGGCGTAGTAGTGATAGAGAAAATAACCCCAAAACAAGACTGTAAATGCTGGATTATGGAAAATGATAGCTCGGCATCTATTCAATCAATAGATGAAATACCTTTAGGTCATAAAATTGCGATGGTCGATTTAAAAGAAGGTGATACTATTTTAAAGTATGGTCATGATATTGGCAAAGTGGTTAAGGCAATAAAAAAAGGTGAACATGTTCATGTTCATAATGTAAAAACTAAAAAGTGGTAAATTATGGAAATTCCAAAAAATTTTTTAGGTTATAAAAGAGAAAACGGTAGAGCAGGAACTAGAAATCATGTAATTATATTACCTGTTGATGATATTTCTAATGCATGCGCAGAGGCAGTCGCTAACAATATAAAAGGAACGATTGCACTACCACATTCTTACGGAAGACTACAATTTGGAGCAGACTTAGATTTACACTTTAGAACTATGATTGGAACAGGCAGTAACCCGAATGTAGCTGCCGTTATTGTGATTGGTATTGAGCCAAAATGGACTAAAAAAATTGTTGATGGGATCGCTAAAACAGGAAAACCAGTTGAGGGTTTTCACATAGAGCGTACAGGGGATATTGGAACTGTCATGAAAGCTTCCAAAAAAGCGCAAGAATTTTCACAATGGGCATCTGAAAAACAAAGAGAAGAGTGTCCAATGAGTGATTTATGGATTTCAGTAAAATGTGGAGAGTCAGATACAACATCAGGATTAGCATCAAATCCAACTGTTGGAAACTTAATGGAAAAATTAGAACCATTAGGTGTTCATTTATGTTTTGGTGAGACATCTGAACTAACTGGAGCAGAAAATGTGTGTGCCGCAAGAGGAGCAACTAAAGAAGCTTCAGAAAAATTTATGAAAACATGGAATGAATATAATGATTTCATATTAAAAGAAGCAACTAATGATCTTTCAGAAAGTCAACCAACTGCTGGAAATATTGCAGGTGGTTTGACCACAATTGAAGAAAAAGCATTCGGGAATTTTCAAAAAATAGGAAACTTGAAATTTATAGATGTGCTTGAACCAGCTGAAGAACCAGCAAAAGGTCCAGGACTTTACTTTATGGACACATCATCGGCAGCTGCAGAATGTATTACCCTTCAAGCTGCAGGAGGATTTAACATTCATTTATTTCCAACAGGCCAAGGGAATATAGTTGGAAACCCTATAGAGCCTGTTGTTAAATTAACTGCTAACCCATTAACAGCTAAAAGCATGAGTGAGCATGTTGATTGCGATGTATCAAAGATTCTTTCAAGAGAAATGAACTTGTCTGAAGCAGGAGATAAGCTAATTGAGACAACGCTAAGAGTGGCTAATGGAAGATTAACCTGTGCAGAAGCTTTAGGTCATAAAGAATTTGTAATGACTAAACTTTATAGAAGCGCATAATCACTAAATTAAAAAATGTTTTTTAAAAATTACTTGGTGTTCATACCAGGCATAGTTCTTGCATTCGTTCTTTATTCTCTTTCACAAGGTTTTAATAACATTATTGGTATTGAGCTTTTAGGATATAGCAAAAGTCCGATCTCCACAGCTATGATAGCAATCCTACTTGGTATTTTCTTTGGAAATTTTTTTAAAATTAGAGAAAGTTTTCAAAAAGGATTAGATGTTAGTAGAGATTATATCTTAAAACTTGGCATAATCTGTTTGGGTATACAATTAAAGCCTTTTGAGTTTTTAGAGTTTGGAAAAATTGCAATTCCATTGATATTAATTTGTATAGTTAGCGTCTTAATCGTAATAAAGCTTTTAATTAGAAAACTTCAAATACCGACTCGGATGGCTTACTTAATATCAATTGGAAGCAGCGTTTGTGGTACCACTGCTATCATGGCAACCGCGCCTGTAATAAAAGCAAATAAAAGTGAAATTTCTTATGCAGTCGCAAATATTACTTTATTCGGAATATTGTCCATGTTGTTTTACCCTTACTTCTCAAATTTCTATTTTGAAGGAAATTCATTATTTGCAGGTCTTTTTTTAGGAACAGCTATACACGAAACATCACAAGTTGCTGCAGCAGGATTAATATATGATCAACAGTATAATAGTCCCGAAACATTAAATATTGCAACTGTCACAAAGCTTTTAAGAAATACTTTTTTGATAGTGATGATTCCTCTTTTTGCCTTTCTTTACAATAGAGGTCAGATAAAAGAAAAGGGTTACTCCATTTTAAGTATATTTCCTTATTTTATTTTAGGTTTTGTTGGTATGATAATTTTAAGAAATGTTGGTGATGAAGTTTTCTCAACTAATAATAATTGGATTGAAATTATAGATTTTATTAAAACAAGTTCTAAAATTTTCCTAACTATGGCTATGGCTGCTATAGGCTTATCAACAAACTTAAAAGATATTAGAAATATGGGTTATAAACCATTTGTTGTTGGATTTACGGCCATGCTAACAGTAGGAGTTGTGAGTATTATAACTATAGAAAGTTATATAAAATTTTTTATTTAGATTGTTTAACTGGTTTTTTAAAATATTTTTCTCTAAACTTTGAAATTGATCTTCTAATAAATGCAGCTGCAATTCCTAAAATAACGGCAAATAAAATCGAAAATAATCCATAAAAGAATGGCATATCTTCTGAAAACTCTTTAATAAATTTTGAGAAGAAATTTAAGTCTTTTGAGCTTATAGGTGTTGTGCCATTCATTATTTCTTCTGCAAAGAAAGTATCATAAGCAATTACTATTCCTACAATTAATAGTAAAATTGCTAATAATGCTTTTAATCCAGAGCTATCAATTTGCTCACCAAGTTTTTGGCCTACTTGTACTCCAACTATTGAGCCTATAACCAACATTAGTACTAACATTAGATCTATCGAACCATAATTAATTGAATGAAGAAATGTAACTATGACACTAACAAAAATTGTTACGAATAAGGAAGTTCCAGGAACTAATTTTGTTGGCATCTTAATAATGTAAATCATTGCAGGCACTAAGATAAATGCACCGCCAATACCCATTATAGCTGCTATAAACCCAACAAATAATCCAATTATGATAGGTGTGAATATGCTTTCATATAGTTTTGATTTTGGAAACCTCATTCTAAAAGGAAGTCCATGTATCCAATAATGAACATGTAATTTTTTTTTCTCTACAATGTTCTTTTTGGCTTTATCAATTTCACCCAAACTTTCCACTAACATCAGAGTCCCAATTATTGCAAGAATATACATATAGGCTAAAGAAATTACTGTATCTATTTTACCGATGTCTTTAAAATATGTGAAAGTAAAAATACCCACTATGGTTCCTATAGTTCCACCAATTACAATCATTAATCCCATTTTGTAATCTAAGGTATTTTTTAACCAATGAGTGGTAGATCCAGATACAGAAGTTGCCAAAATATTGTTGGCCTCGTTAGCAACTGCATAAGCTGGGGGAACACCCATGAAGATTAAAAAAGGTGTCATTAAGAAACCACCCCCTACACCAAATAAACCAGAGAGAACTCCAACTATAGCGCTTATTAAAAGTATTTCGACAGGGTTAATAAATACTTGAGCTATAGGTAAAAAAACATCCATCTTAAAAAAACTTTAAATATAACTTAACTAAAAGTTATAAAAGTTCCAAATAAGATCACACCCCAACATGCTACAATCGCTGAAAAAATTCCAGTTTTAATTAATGTTGTTTTTTTTTCAGAAAGTATTTGAGGTATTTTTATATTTGGAAGGTGCATCTATATTTCTCATACACCTGGTAGATAAATTGTCAAACTATTATTGAAAAATTAATTCTTTTTTTAGTAGATAGTTGCACCAAAAACTTTGACTTCGCCATCCTCTACTCCAAGCACAAGTCTGCCTAAGAATTCACCTTGGATTTCTTTGTTTGTTTGCTTTATTAACACTGTTATATGATCACCTCTTCTTAAAGTACCAAATGGCTCATATGTTTCATTTAAATTTACAATTATTTTGTTATTAGCCCACTGTTTACCTAATTCGACCTCATTAGCTCCAAAAAGCATTTGAGTAGAAAAATCTCTAGTAAAACCGCCATAATCTTTCATATTAGAGGATCTAACTAAGTTTTCCCAGAAGGGTTTACCAATTTCGAATATCTCCTCATCTGATTTAGATAATAGATCCATTGAATACTCTTTATAATATTAGATTAAGAAGCTTTTTTCTTCTCTTTTTCATCAACAATATGATACACAGGTACCTTCTCAAGACTAAATTTACCAGTTTTAGGATCCCTTCTAGATACCGTCAAACAATGCCAGTTTTCATCATCTAACTTCATATGATCACCTCTATAATAATATCCTGGCCAACGAGTTTCTTCTCTAAATAATGTATGTTCAGTCACACACTGAGAAGTCAGCGCCCTATGTTTTAACTCCCAAGCTCTCATTAATTGATGATAATCTTCAGCTCCCACTTTTTCCAAATCCTCTTGAAGCCAGTCTAACAATTGCAGAGCTTTTTTTAATAAGTTTCCATTTGTCATATAGTTTGAGGTAATTCCTCCCACATATTCGTCCATAATTTTTTGAAGTCTCTGTAGACCTTGAATAGGTGAAATATAACTTGGTGAAACTGTTCCCCCAGTTATTTCATTTTGAGCAATAGTATAAGTATCTAGAGGTTTATAAACAGCTTTTTTGAAGTCATCACATTGTTTGTCCGAGACTTTAATTCCCTCTGCTTTTTTATCCTGTATGTATTTCACTGCTGCTTTGGCTGCTAGTCTTCCTTCGGTAAATGAACCTGATGAAAATTTATGAGCGCTTCCACCCACAGTATCACCAGCGCCAAATAGGCCATCAATAGTTAACATTCGATTGTATCCCCAAAAATATTCAGGTGGAGATAAATCTTCTGGTCCACTCACCCAAGCTCCAGAACATGTTGCATGTGATCCAGGATTAGTATATTTTGGATCAATATTTTGCGAAGCCCAAACAACAGCTTGCCCAACTGTCATACCTAAAAAATTTTCCCAACCTACGGTCTCTAAATGCGGATCTTGGAAAGCCTCTTTAGTCACCATGTGAATTGGTCCACCTCCCGCAGCTACTTCTTGAATAAAAGCATGATTTCTTAAACATGTTGGAGTTGGATGGTGATCAATATATTCACCTACTAACGCTTTAGTTTGGTCATACCATTTTTTTTCATAGTTTTCACCATTCGCATTTTGAGTGTATGTTTTTAAATGTAAAAAGTATGCTCCGACAGGTCCATAACCATCTTTAAATCTACATAAAACAATTCTGTTTTCCATTTGAGTCATCTTTGCACCAGCTGCTATGGGTAAAGCATATGCTGATCCATTACTCCATGGCGCGTACCAGGTTCTACCCATACCCTCACCTACAGCTCTTGGTTTAAATATATGTGATGCTCCACCTGCAGAGACGATAACAGCTTTTGCTCTAAACACATGGAAGTCTCCAGTTCTCATATTAAAGCCAACTGCTCCACCTATTCTATTCTCTTGGGCTTCATCCATCAATAAATGTGTAACCATTATTCTATTATAAATTTTGTCGGCAGATTTTTTTGCTGCTTCAGCTACAATTGGTTTATAGCTCTCACCATGAATCATGATCTGCCATTTTCCTTCTCTTAAGTATCTTCCTGTTTTTTCATTTTTCATCATTGGAAGACCCCATTCATCAAACATGTGAACAGTTGAGTCTACATGTCGAGCCATGTCATATCCTAAATCTTCTCTAACCATTCCCATTAAATCATTTCGGGCATATCTTACATGGTCCTCGGGCTGATTTTCATCCCACTGCATACCCATGTAACAGTTGATGGCATATAATCCTTGAGCTACAGCTCCACTTCTATCTATGTTAGCCTTCTCAACACAAACAATCTTTAAATCTCTACCCCAATGACGAGCTTCGAAAGTAGCTCCTGTTCCAGCCATTCCACCACCAACAACCAATACATCACACTCTTCATAATGGGTTTTGTGTTTGGCCATTAATAATAAACTCCTTTTTTAAAGGACTCTTTTGGTACCGATGGTAATTCTTGATTAGTATTTAATCCCTCTGGCTCACTATATAACCTCTGTGAATTTATCTCACCTTGATTGGGTGTGTCCCCTTCTGCAAGCTTAGGAATAAATTTTCCCCAAGGTTTAGTTGTGATAGGTGAAACAAAATTTTTTTCTGTTCCATTTCTAAATTTTATTTTCCAAGAGATTGTTCCTTTTTCCTCTTCTCTTCTAACTCTAACACTGTGACCCATTGGGGCAAAATCAGCATACCCTCTTACATCTATAGCGTGATTAGGACAAGCTTTGACACAAGAATAACATTCCCAACAAAAGTTTGGTTCAATATTTTTTGCACGTCTGATATTTTCATCAATGTGCATGATATCTGAAGGACAAATATCTACGCAATGACCACAGCCATCACATCTCGTCATATATACAAAAGTTGACATAATTTTAATTATCCTTTCTATGTAACATATTAATAGTGTTTTGGCTCTTCTCTTTTTATGCCCAAGCCAAATTGTTCAGGCGCATCAGCTGGTGGAGGCAAATTATCTCTTGATCCATCAGCTTCAGCTAAATTTTTTTGAATAGCAGCTCCAGGTTTATAAAACATGTGTGCAAATTTTGACCAATATACACCACCAAATAGAATTAAATTAGCTGCAATGAATAAAACTAAAAATAAATAAGACAAACCAATTTGCCCATTGAATTGAGTGAAAGACCAAGCCAACCCAAAAGTTGAACACGCAAGTAAAGCCAAGACAAACAAATCAGCTTTAATAATTCTATACCAAGGATGAGCTTCAGCCGAAACGTCAACTCTTAAAAAAAACCAAAACCAATATCCTCCTAAGCATGTGAGTATTGCTCCGACATGCCAAAGCATTGACCAAGTTTGAGAACTAGGTTTATCAGCACCTGTATAACAAAAAACTAAAATAGCCGAAGATACCCAAAACAAAATTGTACCATACATTCCTAGAACATGAGCAAGTCTCCTCTTTCCAAAACCAAGTTCTGAAGTTGTTCCAATATCCACTACTGTTGTTTTAGCAATAACAGAGACTCTTTCTCCTACACCTAATTTTTTAGTTGCTGAAAGTTTTGCTTTTTTTGCATTATTAAAAAAATAAGTCAGATTTTTATGATGTATCATTTGAATAACTGTACCGATTACAATCAACAAAATCATGGCCACAATGAAAGATTGCATTGCCAACGGTGAGATTGACTCTGATAAAATTGAAAAAGGATTATTACTTAACATTTCCGCCTTTGTTAAATTTTTGTATTATATTAAATTTTATATATTGTGAATCAATAGTTCAACCTCAAACTAAGGTCAATTTGTCTTTTTATACAAGATTAATTATTTCTTTTATAATGTTGTTTGTTTGGAATAACTGATCTTACTCCACCCTGAGGATTATCAACATCTCCTTCTCTGCGAGGAATTAAGTGAAAATGACAATGAAAAATAGATTGCCCAGATACTTTTCCAATATTTGTTCCCAGGTTAAATCCTTTAACTGACTTATCTTTTCTTATTATTTCATTCTTAATTATTTTAATAAGATCATTACATGCTAGCAATTCTTCGTTAGATAAATCAAAAAAGTCTATCGTATGTCTTTTAGGAATAATAAGACAATGGTATTCTGAAACTGGGTAAGTGTCATAACTAGCATATGCAAGATTATTATCATGAGTGTATCCTGTTTTTTTAGCATTACAAAATAAACAAGGTTCGTTGGGATCTTTCATTCTCTTAAAATCTATATGAATTACATTTATTTATAGCTGTATTATAGTGTTTTGAAAGAAACCTAAATTTATCTAAATTTTTTCTTTTCCATTTAATCTCATTTATTGTTTTAACCGATGTAACACCTTTACCAGAACCCAACAATAAGATTTCATCATAACTATTTATCTCTTTGATGAAAATATCTTTTTTGATTATCTTTTTTATTTTTGTTTTAAAAAATTTATAAGTATTACCCTCATAATATCCTTTTCTAGGGGTAAAAAATTTTTGATCTTTCACAAATAATAAATTTGAGGTTCCAGTTTCCAATAATCTTTTATTAGATACCAATCCAATGTCTGATTGGGAATTATCCATTTTAGATAAATATAGTAATATTTTTTTATATTTAAGGTTTTTATATTCAGGTTTTTCTCGTTTTAATTTTACTAATTTCAAATTAAAATTTAATTTTGGTTTAATTCTTTTTCTTAAAGATATTGAAATTATTTTTTTATTTAGGGCAATTCTTAATAGATGATTATATCTTTTCTTTTTAGATAAATTTTTTTTAATAATAGCTAAAATATCAGCTCGTAAAGATTTCTTAGTGATCTTATATTCTTCTAAGGATTTAATTAAATTATTTAAATGATTTTTAAAAAATAAAATTTTTCCTGGCCTACCAAAAATCCACATCGTCGTGAAAATTCCATGATCTCCCCAAAGGTCATGAAATTCTATTTCCTCTAAATTTTTAAGCTGATAAGATTTTTTTAATAAGTATTTTGCCATTGATAGTTAAAAAAGATTCTGGATGAAATTGAAATCCATATATTTTCTCCTTTTGATTTTCAAATGCCATCGCGACTTTTGAATTTAAACATCTCATAGTTATCTCAAAATTATTAGATTTAAAAGGTTCTTGTAACTTTAAAGAGTGATACCTTCCAACTTTAAATATTTTTCCTTTTTGAAATAAAGATTTATCATTGACTACTTTGATATTTGATTGAAAACCATGATATATCTTTTTCTGTTCAATAATCCTTCCACCTTCACAAAAAAGGATATGTTGAAACCCTAGACAAATGCCAATCATCTTTTTCTTTCCCTTAAACCTTTTATAGATTTTAGAAGTTATTGGATAATCTTTTGGGCTACCTGGCCCCGGTGAAAAAACTATTGTTGAAGCTTGATGGATTTTTTTTTCACTAATCTCATTATAGTTATCACATTCAACTCTATCAAATAAAGCAAATTGGTGAACTACATTGTGAGTAAATGAGTCGTTATGATCTATCACATATATCATTTAAACAAATCTATTAATGCTTTGGCCTTTAAAAAATTTTCATTAAATTCATGGTTGGCATTACTATCAACTACGACACCTGAAGCGACAGATATCTCTGACATATTTTTAAAATTTAAAATTGATCTAATAATAATATTAAATCTCATATCACCATTAAATTTTATATAACCAAAGCTACCTGTATAAATATTTCTATTTTCTTTTTCTTGATTATTTAAAAGATTAAGCGTGTTTATCTTAGGACAGCCAATAACTGAACCACCCGGCATCATTGCTTTGATAATATCCAAGTTGTTGACATTTTTTCTTAATTTTCCTTTAATCAGGCTTACGTAATGAAATAGATCTTTATATTCCTCAACAATTTTTTGTTTTGATAATCTTACAGTGCCGATCTTACAAATTCTTGATAGATCATTTCGTTCCATATCTACAATCATATTATGTTCTTTGGTCTCTTTGATGTTTTTTCTAAAATAATTTAATGCTTTTGACTTATTAAGATTTTTTGTTTTTTTTACTGTTCCAGCAATTGGTTTTGTAGATATTTCCCAGCCTTTTTTTGTTATTAAATTCTCGGGTGAACAACTAACTATTGAATAGTTCTTGTCTTTAATCATAAAAGCTTCTGGAGCTAAATTTGTCTTAGATAACCTAGAAAAAAAATCTAATGGATCTACTTTAGACTTAGTTTTATATTTGGTGCAAATTTTAATTTGATACGTTTCTCCACTTTTAATTTTTTTTTTAAATTTATTAAATATTTTTGTATA
>LULK01000449.1_pt1 | contig 15747 bp, 23 predicted proteins | sample 728181 | NCBI WGS metagenome assembly LULK01 (sample SAMN03860291, study PRJNA289734) | marine metagenome | biome: seawater column; feature: ocean; material: water; isolation source: Red Sea water column Station 169 - depth 10m | place: Saudi Arabia: Red Sea | collected 2011-10-15 | depth 10 m | reverse complement strand
CTTTTATTTTGTTTCAGATAGCTATGATAAATTTATTGGTGCATATGCTGTTGGAATTATTGGAATATTTGGAATTTTTCTTAGGAATATGATTTTCAAAATAATTCTTAAAACATATAAATCACAAAAATACTCTACAATTTCAGCCTATAAACAAACAAACTAATTATGATTACATTCAAAAATTTAAAAAAATCTTATTCAAAAAATATCGTGTTAGATATAGATTTATTAGAAATTCCTAAAGGTCAAGCATTTGGTTTGGTTGGAAATAATGGAGCTGGTAAAACAACTTTGTTTAGTTGTCTATTAGATTTAATTAAACCCACAAAAGGAGAGGTTATAAATAATGAAATTGAAGTTAGAAAAAGTGAGGATTGGAAAAAGTTCTCATCGGCTTATCTTGACGAATCATTTTTGATTGGGTACCTCATGCCAGAGGAGTATTTTTATTTCATTGCAGAGTTAAGAGGTGTTCGCAAAACTGAATTAGATAATTTTCTTAATCAATTTGAGGATCTTTTTAATGGAGAAATATTAGGTGGGAAAAAGTATATAAGAGATCTTTCTAAAGGAAATCAAAAAAAAGTAGGTATAGTTGCTGCACTTATTGGGTCTCCCTCTGTTGTCATCCTAGATGAGCCATTTGCTAATTTGGACCCAACAACTCAAATAAGGCTCAAAAAAATAATTAAAAAGCTGTCCACTGAAAAAGAAGTTACTGTTTTAATTTCTAGCCATGATTTACAGGATGTGACTGAAGTTTCTGAAAGAATTGTTTTATTAGAAAAAGGGAAAATAGTTAAAGACATAAAAACAAGTAAAAAAACTTTGAAGGAACTTGAATCTTATTTTAATAAGGAATAAGATTTTCTTAATCTAATTATAAATAACTTCAAAAACTAAGTGTAAGAAGATACATCTTTTTCTTTTGGTAAGATTTTTGGAGATACAATCTAAAAAATATGAAATCATGAACAAAATAATACTAACTATTACATTGTTATTTTCTTTCTTTATTAATTCCCAAGTTCAAATGAACGTGGATAAAAGTAATATTAAGTGGACGGGTAAAGAATTAACTACTAAAGAACATTATGGAGCATTAAAGTTTTCTAAAGCCAATCTTGAATACGAAGATGAAAAACTAGTTGGAGGTGAATTTATTGTTGATATGACAACTCTTGATGTACAAGATTTAACAGGCAGAGGGAAAGAACGATTGGAAGGACATTTAAGATCGGATGATTTTTTTTCAGTTGATAAACATAACAATGCCTACTTAAAAATTACTGAGGTCATCCCAGCTGAATTTTCAAGAATCACCCTTGATGAAAAATCTTATGAATTGGTTGGCGATTTAACAATTAAAGATATTACTCATCCAATAACATTTACATTAAAACCAGAAAATAATCAGTCCTTCAGAGCTGAGTTAACATTTGATAGATCCAAATATGATGTCAGATTTAGATCTGGTTCATTTTTTGAAAATCTTGGAGATAAACTAATTTTGGATGATATAAAGCTTGAAGTTACACTTGTAAAAAACTAAAAATGATTATAAAAGATAGACCAATGTGTGGGTGTGGAAATACATCAAATCCGAATGGATATTGTGATGGCTCACATAATAAAAGATAAATGAAAAAAGTTGTTGCAATTGGAGCTAGTTCTTCAATTAAGTCAATAAATAAAGAATTAGCAAATTATGCTGCATCTCAGGTCCCTAATTCAATAACTATTAATGTAAACTTAATTGACTTTGAAATGCCAATATACAGTATAGATAAGGAAAAAGAGCATGGGATTCCAAAACTTGCATACAAGTTTAAAGAAATATTAAAAAATTCAGATGGTATTGTGATTTCCTTTGCTGAGCATAACGGAGTATATACTGCAGCATTTAAAAATATTTTTGATTGGATTTCAAGAGTTGAAAAAGTTGTCTGGTATAATAAACCTATGTTTCTATTATCAACATCTACGGGAAAAAATGGTGCTAAATTAGTCTTAGAAATAGCTCACTCGAGAATTTCAAGAGGAAATCCATTTACAATTCCTACTTTTTCATTACCTGAGTTTAATCATAATTTTGAGTTAGACAAGGGAATCATTAATAAAGAACTAAACGAAAATTTTAGAAATTCATTATCAACCTTCATTTCTAATATAAATAATGGCAATTAATATTTTTAAAAAAGAAGATCAAGCTGATGGTAATTTTAATTCTGGAGAAATTTTAGAGAAAAAACCTATTGGATTTCCTCAAGATAATGGTATTCTTAAACCATATTCAAATATATTTTATTGGGCTCATGCATGGACTCCAAAAAATAAAAGTACAATTGGTTTACATCCCCATCAGGGATTTGAAATTTGTAGTTTTGTATTAAAGGGAAATATTAATCACTTTGATACTAAACAAAATAAATGGATACCACTAAGTGAAGGGGATGTTCAAATTATTAGATCTGGTAATGGAATTTCTGAAAAAAAATTAAAAAAGATAATTAAAGGTTCGAGTTCACCAATGAAAATGGATAGTGAAGGAATTTTTATCAATGAATATTTATTCAAATCAGGTAATCATTTATTGGAAATCAATGAAGATTTTATACATTCTTATTTTATTCTAAATGGTGAATTAGAATATGAAAAAAATATTTTACAAAAAGGAACTTTCTTCACTGTAAAAAAACAGAACAATTTTGAGTTCCAATCATTAAATAAAGCAAGAGTTTTTGAAATAATTTCTCCTCTACACCCAAAATATAAGACCTATTTTATGTCGAATTAAATTTTTATATGTTATGAAAAATACCCTCTTAATTTTAATATATATTACTCTTTTTTCGTGTGAATCTAAAAATGAAGTAAATGATTTAAATGAATCAATTGAGCTTCCTGCACTAAGGTTTAATAATTCATTTAGTCAACCTTACAGAATATTAAGAACTACTATTTCTGAAGCAAATCATTTTGATAAAAAATATGGAAATACTGATCTAACATTAGGTTATGTTTTGAGATACTATTTTTATACAGCTATAGATTTGGACAATGATAAGTCAGAGTTAATTAGTATGGATAAAAGTTCTTTTAAATTAAATAGTACCGAAAACCCTGAGGAAATAGTAATTGAGACTATTAATGAAATTAGAAAAATGACCTTTGGCTCATCTGAATTTAAATCATTTATTGAAAAATATTTTTCTCAATGTGTAGATATATCAAAAATTGTAAATAATTGTATTGCTATAGAAATATATGACCCTGTTTGTGGATGTAATGGATTTACTTATCCAAATTCAGCTTATGCTTTATGCCATGGAGTTAGTGATTATAAAAAAGGATCCTGCAATTAATTTATTTTAGGCACTTTTTCCATCTGATTATATATTGCTAAAATTATAATTCCAAATGCAATTCCACTTACCAGCAAAATAATACTAGTTAGTCCTGTTGCACTAAACGATAGCCTTAATAAAATTGTTGAAATAATAAATCCTGTATTTCTAATTAATTGTGAATACCTCTCTGTATACTGAAATGAAATTAAAAGAATAAATACATCTACCAATATCAATATTGTAAAGAAATCTATAAAAAACAAATAGTTTAGATTGTCATCAAATGGTTGATTCGAAAAAACTCCATTATACCAATCAAAAAAACTAATTAAACACAAAGTTGTTAATACTGGAACCAAGATTAAACTTATGATGCGTTTATAATTAATGAATCTTTCAAGATTTTTATTAACTGAAAGTTGAGGCAACCTTTCTTTTAATTTTCTAAAAATAAGTATTAAAAAAAATACAAGTAAAATTCCAGATAAATCATAGATAAGTTGAACATTATTTTGATTAATAAGCCAATTCCCATCTAAATTGACCTCAGGAATGTCTTTAAAAATTTTTCTTATCAAGATTAATGACATTATTTCATATTGTTTGCCAACAGATGTTGTAAATGATCTAGGCAGATAATAAATCAGTAAAAATGCTTCATATACTAAAATGAATGAAAATGGTGTATATATAGCTGAAATAGGGTTTTGTAATAATGTATCTGAACCAAATGAAATATTTAAAACACCATTGTTGTTTAAAAGTATTAATGTGAGGTGAATTATAAAACCTGCAGTTGCAAAAAATAAAATAAATTTTTCGAACTTTTGAAGGTTTTTCTCGGCAAAAACCTTTAAAAAAAGTTTTTCAATTTTAGCATTCATTCAGCTAATTTCAACAAAAACTAACCAAAAAACATTCCAAATTTATTTTGTTTAGTTTTTTTTTTATATAATTACTATAAAATAACAACAACTAACTAGCGTTTTATTTATGAAAATTAAGTTTTAAAATATGTTTAAAAATTTTAAAAAATCTACGGTGTTATTATTATCAGCAGCTTTTATTTCATTTTTATTATCTGTAACCCTATGGTTCTCAGGATTTAAAGATGAAGGAATGTATGTTGGGCTGTGGGTTCCTTCAATTTTAGCTTTTGGTTCATTTATAAAACAAAATTATAAGTAAGACATGGAGATCTATTTATTTTTCGTAGGATTTTTAGTTACATGCTTGGTTATAGCTAGTATTTTTTTAATTAATTCAGAAGAAAAGGATAAATACAGCGACATTGATAAATCAAATGAAGTAGATTATGACGGTATGGGAAACTATGGTAGGTTTCCACAAAAAAATTAACTTTTTCTTCTGGCTTCGATAAAGCTTTTAATGAAAAAAACTAATGCTATGACAGAGGATATAATCATTACTGATACTCTGCCAACTGCAATATCGTTACCTCTTTCTATTGCACCATTTAGTGGCATAAATAAACCAATCAGACAAATAAAGGTTATTAAGACCGCGATATGAGCAATTATTTTATTTTGATTCTTTATACCATTAGTACATAAAAGTAAAATAATACCAAAGATTACAGGAATTAATGCAGTTATTGACTTGCCGTCACCATCAAAATAACCCCAACTTCCTACAGCTATAAGTATAATTGAATTTAAAAAATTTGCTTTAGATGAATTCATATTTTTCTTTTAAAATTAACACTTATAATATATATGGCAAAACAGCTTTTCTTTTCTTTGGATAATTGTCAAAGTGCTCATTATACCATTCATGATGATTTAATGCTCTTGGTACTAAATTAAAAAAAGTCCAAAGGGCAAAACTAAGTGCAGCAAAATTAAATGCAATGAAGGAATAACCTATCCATTCGATTATTTCTCCAAAATGATTTGGACATGAAATTAACCTAAACATGCCACCATTAGGAATTTTGTATCCATCACTGTCTTTTCTTAGCGAAATAAGTTTGTTATCAGATTGAATATTAATTAACATACCTGTTATAAATAAGAATACTCCAATTATAAAAGTTATATTAATATTTATATCTGATTCTAAAAAATATCCGACATATATTCCATTCAATAAGCCATTAATGCAATTGAATAAAAATGCACTAATAGCAATAGATATTGGCATTTTTTTATTTTTTGTCTTAATTCTCATCGGAAAGATAATTACTCTGTTGAAATAGTGTATAAACCATAAACTGATAAGTAATATTGACAAGGAATTCAATTCATTTTTTCCAAAAACACTAATCAATGGCATCAATAGTAATGCAGGAAGTTCCATCCAAAACCACCCCCAAGAATTATTTATCATAAAACCCCAACCATCTGATGAATGTCTTCCATACGGAGCTCTTACTTTACTTATTATTAAATAAGAAAAAGTCAATAAACCAATTACAATCCACAATAAAATATACTTGTCAATAGACATAAAGAACTACTTATATTAATATCTAAAGTCAATTTAGAAAAAACTTGGGAACTATGTTTTTAAGTTTTTAAAAATTTATTTTCATAATTAAATAAATTTTAATCAATAGTTTAATTTTATAAATGTTATGATACTTAAAAATTACAGAATAAATGCATTTAATTCTGAAAATTTATTTGGTAATCCAGCTTGCGTAATTCCTCTAGAAAGTTGGTTGTCTGATGATAATCTACTTAAAATTGCCAAAATAAATAATGTATCTGAAACCGCTTTTTTTATAAAAAAAAAATCAAAATTTCATTTGAGATGGTTTACACCAGATATAGAAATGGATTTGTGTGGCCATGCGACTTTGGCTGCAGCACATTGTATATATAAACACCTAAATTTTAATTCAAAAAAAATATTTTTTGATTCTAACAGTGGCAATTTATCTGTAAATGTCATTAATGATTTATATCAATTAGATTTTCCTAAACGTAAACCAATTGAATCTGATTTGCCCGAAGAAATTTATAATTCTTTAAGTAAAAAGCCTGATAAAGTCCTAAAATCTAGAGATTATGTTTTGGTTTATAATAATATTGAGGATATAATTAATATTAAAATTGATAGAAAAATTTTTGATAAAATAAATATTGATCCAGGAGGTGTAATTTTAACTTCATTAGGAAACGATTGCGATTTTATTTCCAGATATTTTACTCCTCAGTCTACTTATTTTGAAGACCCTGCAACAGGATCTTCTCATTGTTCATTAATACCATACTGGAGTTCGGTTCTTAAAAAAAATGAAATGATTGCTAAACAACTTTCAAAGGAGGGAGGTCAGCTAATATGTAAAAATTTAGATGATAGAGTATTGATTTTGGGTAAGGCTAAAACTTATTCAGTTGAAGAAATTTCTATTTAATTTTTATAACTCTAAGTTTTTACAAAAGTAAATTAACTTTAATAATATAAAATCAATTTTTTGCTAATTTAAAAATCTAAACTCAAAACATTAAATAATGGAGATAATAAAAATTATAATATTTACATTATGTATTCTAATAGTATTTTATTCAATAATTAAAAAAAATCGTATTTATTTCAATTACGGTTATCTAATAATTGGACTATTAATAATTTTTGATCAAATAAATATTTACATTGACAATTTAGATCCTTTAAATTTAGCAATAGCTTGTCTTTGGTTAATTCAGGTAGTTTTAGTCATTCCAAATAGATTACCCCCTTTAACTAAAGATGGAAGCGTAGTTGCAAAATCAGCTGTTCCTAAAATAATGATTAGCCTTTCTATAATAAATTTTTTTGGTGCTTTTTATGCATCGCAAGTAGATTATATTCCTTCAGCTGCAGTTTATGGGCATATGATTTTAGGTCTGCTTCCAATCTTCCCTGCATATTTTTTACTAGCGGGAAAAATAGAAACCATAGATTAGTTATTTTTTTTTGTAGTTAAATATAAACCTGTAAAAATTAATATTGATGCAACTATTATTGTAGCACTTAAAACGTCAGACTTAGAGTGTATAGCATATGCTACACCGATCACTGGTTGTAAATATACAAAAACAGCAACTTCACTTGACTTTAATCTAGTCAACGCATATCCATTTAAGAAATAAGTCATAAATGTTGTACAAATAACTACATACAACATTGGCAATATGGCATCATATAATGGTAAATTAGTCCATTCAACGATTATGAATTGGTTAATTCCTAATGGAAAATTAAATATTAATCCAATTAAAAAAAGCCATTTGAAAAGAGTTATTAAATCATATTTTTCTGCCATAGGTTTTACAATTATTAAGTAATACGCATAGCTTATACTATTTATTATAAATAAAAAATTTCCAAGGGGAATATTTCTGCCTATTGAACTGGTCATATCTGCATTGATAATTAATATCATTGCTCCTATAAAACCAAGAAAAATTCCAATAATTTTTGATGAATTAATTTTATTCTTAAATATGAAGTAAGATAAAATAACAACAAAAATTGGTGTGATTATTATTAATATGGAGCTGTTAATTGGAGTAGAATAGTCTAAGCCTGATATAAAAGCAGCGATATTAATACCCATTCCAAAAAGACCGCATTTAAGGATTGTTAATCTATCTTTCTTCTCTATTTTTTTGCTATTGAAAAAAAGACCAATTGTCCAGAAAAGAATTGTAGCTCCTAACACTCTTAATAACACAAATCCAAGTGAACCTATATAGATAGGCATTACTGATTTAGCTACAGTATGATTAATTCCATAAATAGTGGTTGCTAAGGTAGCAGCACCAAGAGCGAAAATCTTTCTTTGCATTTTATGATTACTGACTGACTAATTTTGAAATATATTTTCCAACCATATCAAACTCCAAATTAACAGTATCTCCAACCTTTAAGTTTTTAAAATTTGTATGATTGTATGTGTAAGGTATTATAGCTACTGAAAATTTATTCGTTTTAGAATTGACCACAGTTAAGCTAATACCATTAACAGAGATAGATCCTTTTTCAATGGTAATATTTTCAGACTTTTTATATTTAAAAGAAAAATACCAACTTCCTTTTTCTTCCTTTATATTTTCACAAATAGCTATTTGATCAACATGTCCTTGAACAAGATGCCCATCAAGTCGATCGCCAATTTTCATTGCTCTTTCGAGATTAATTTCATCACCAATTTTCCAATTTTTAATTGAGCTTTTAAGAACAGTTTCCTTGATAGCAACTACAGAGTAATTATTTTCAAAAATATCTACGACAGTTAGACAAATTCCGTTGTGAGAGACGCTTTGATCAATTTTTAACTCAGATGTTATGTTCGACTCAAATGTAAAAACAAGATTATCCCCATCTTTTTTTATAATCTTAACAATTGCAATATTTTCTATAATTCCAGTAAACATTTATTTCTATATCTTTAGTTGCTCAAAAATACATAATATTAAATTAGACATGTCAAAAACAAAGCCATTAATAGGAATTTCAACTGGTGACCCAAATGGTATTGGCATTGAGGTTATTCTAAAATGTTACAGCGATAAGAGAATGTATTATTTTGGCATACCAATAATTTTTTCAAATTATAACTTGATTCAAGATCAATTAAACCATCTTAATATCGATGTTGATTTAAATAAAATTGACAAGATTGAGAAAGCTAATTCAAAAAAATTAAATGTTTTTGAGATTACTAATAAAACTTTTGAGATAAATTATGGTAAAGTAAACAAAGAGGGAGGTGATTATTCAAGAGCATCTTTGACAGAGGCTTCTAGATATTTAAAAGAAAATAAAATAGATGTTTTAGTTACAGCTCCAATCAATAAAAAAAATATAAAAAACAGTGATTTCAATTATATGGGTCACACAGATTATTTAAATAAAACTTTTGATGGTGAAGCTATGATGTTCATGATCTCTGATGATTTAAAAGTTGCACTTCTAACTGAACATATACCAGTTAGTAATGTGGTTAATCAAATTTCAAAAGAACTTTTATCAAATAAACTTTCAGTTATAAAAAAATCTTTAACTGTAGACTTTGGAATCACCAGCCCTAAAATAGCTGTCCTTTCTATTAACCCTCATGCTGGTGATGATGGTATAATTGGAGACGAAGATCAAAAATTTTTAATTCCATCACTTAAAGAAATTTCAAATAATGAAAATCTTCTTTTTGGCCCATTCCCAAGTGATAGTTTTTTTGGCTCAAACCAATATAAATTATATGATGCCATATTAGCAATTTATCATGACCAAGGCCTTATCCCTTTTAAGACTATTTCATTTGGAAATGGAGTAAATTATACTGCTGGTTTGGACGTAGTAAGAACTTCACCAGACCATGGCACAGGTTATGATATTGCAGGAAAAAACCAAGCAGACCCTTCTTCTTTTAGATCAGCGATTTATTCTGCTATAAAAATATTTAAGAATAGGATATCATTCAATAATTACAACTCTAATCCTCTTGAAATTTCCGATTCAAAATCTTTAAAAAAATAAATTACAGTTTTTTAATTTATTATATTCGCAAGTCCAATTAATTTAATGAAGCGAAGCGACAAACATATTCTAAAATTTTCTGGATTGAAAGACGGATTATATGAATTTTCTTATTCTATTAAAGAGAACTTCTTTAAAAGCTTTAATTATAATGAATTTAATTCTGGACATTTTAAAATAAAGATTCAGCTAATAAAAAAGCCAACGATTCTTGAGTTAAAATTTTCAAGTTCTGCAATAATAAATGTTAATTGTTCTATTTCAAACGAACCCTTTGATTACAACTTAGTCTCTAATTTAGATTTGGTTGTTAATTTTGGTGAATATTTTGACGATTCAAATGACGAGCTTTTAATTCTTCCGTTTGGATCTCACTCAATTGATCTTGATCAATACTTTTATGAGATGATAGTGTTATCTGTGCCAATTAAACTGATACATCCTGGTATTGAGGATGGTACACTTAAATCAGAAATTTTAAATAGATTGAAAGAATTTGATATTAATAAAGAAAAAAATGTTAATTTCGACCCTCGTTGGAATAAATTGAATGAATTAAAAAAGTAAATCATGGCACATCCAAAGAGAAAAACATCGAAAACTAGAAGAGACAAAAGAAGAACTCATTATAAAGCTTCTCACTCTCAAATAGCTACAGACAAAACTACTGGTCAGGATCATTTATATCATCGTGCTCATTGGCATGAAGGTAAACTTTATTATCGTGGTAAAGTATTAATCGATTCTGTAGAAGAAACGGAGTAAAAACTATAATTTTTTATTCTTTTTTTTAAAATATAAGCTCTTTTTGGGCTTTTTTTTATGTTTTTATATTATTATTCACTGTTTTATTACATTTTTTTTTCGTTTTAACTAAATATTTAGTGTTTATTATAATTTCTAATAAAACAAACTCAAATTTCTTCAAAAATAAATATAATATAGATCTTTTTTTGTGATTTTATATTAAAAAAACACTTTTTTTATATTAAAACTATAAAAAAAAGCATTTTTTTTGACTGTTTTTAATTAAAAAACAACTTAATATTAGAATTAACGTAGTTTTTATTCCTTTTTTTTAAAAATAAAGTGTCTTTTATTGTTTTTTTTAATTTTTTTATCATTTTTTTTGTGTTTTTTTTAATTTTTTTATCATTTTTGCTCATCTATTTAATTATAAATAATGAATTTTAAACAAATCCAACAATTAATCAAATTTGTAGCTAGATCTGGCGTTAGTGAGGTTAATATTGAGAACAGTAATATTAAAATCAATATTAAGGGTAACACAAAGGATTCAGATCAAGCTCAAATTGTTCAACAACCTGTTGTTTCACAAATTCAACCTGTCCAATCCGCATCTGTTGTTCAACCACCTGTTACTCAAGAACCACAACAAGTTGAATCAGTTAAAGCTTCTGAATCTAATGATGATGCTAATTATCATACTATTAAGTCTCCTATTATTGGTACTTTTTATAGAAAACCATCTCCAGATAAAGACAATTTTGTTGAGATTGGTGATCAAATTTCGGAAGGTCAAACACTATGTGTCATTGAAGCAATGAAACTTTTTAACGAAATTGAATCTGATATTTCAGGAAAAATAGTAAAAGTTCTTGTTGATGATGCTACACCTGTTGAATTTGATCAACCACTTTTTTTAGTTGAGCCTTAATTTTCCATTATGTTTAAAAAAATTCTAATTGCAAACAGAGGTGAAATTGCAATGCGTGTTATTCGTACATGTAAAGAAATGGGTATTAAAACTGTTGCAGTTCATTCAAAAGCTGATGAAGAAAGTTTACATGTAAGATTTGCTGATGAATCAGTATGTATCGGTCCAGCACCAAGCTCTGAATCGTACCTTAAAATTTCAAATATTATAGCTGCTGCTGAAATAACAAATGCAGATGCTATACACCCAGGGTATGGATTCTTATCTGAAAATGCTAAGTTTTCTAAAATATGTTCTGAGCATAAGATAAAGTTTATTGGTCCCTCACCTGAAATGATTGAAAAAATGGGGAATAAGGCAACTGCTGTTTCTACAATGAATATGGCAAAAGTCCCTACCATTCCAGGATCAGGTGGAGCTGTTGATTCTGAAGGAGAAGCTATTAAGATTTCAAATAAAATTGGTTTCCCTGTTATGATTAAAGCCTCAGCTGGAGGTGGTGGTAAAGGGATGCGTGCAGTATGGAACAAATCTGAATTTTCTAAAAATTGGAACAGCGCAAAACAAGAAGCTGCAGCAGCATTTGGAAATGATGATATGTATATTGAAAAATTAATTGTGGAACCTCGCCATATAGAAATACAAATAATTGCTGATCAATTTGGAAATGTTTCTCATCTTTCTGAAAGAGACTGTTCTATTCAAAGAAGACATCAGAAACTTACTGAAGAAACCCCATCTCCATTTATGACCAGTAAATTGAGAGACAGGATGGGGAAAGCTGCTATTAAAGCTGCAAAATTTATTAATTATGAAGGTGTCGGAACTGTTGAGTTCTTAGTTGATAATAAAAGAAATTTTTATTTCATGGAGATGAACACAAGAATTCAGGTAGAACACCCAATTACTGAACAAGTCATTGATTATGATTTAATAAAAGAACAAATCAAAGTAGCAGCTGGAATAAAAATTTCAGGTAATGATTATTATCCTAAATTACATTCAATTGAGTGTAGAATAAATGCAGAAGACCCTCAAAATGACTTTAGACCTTGTCCAGGAAAAATTACTAATCTTCATCTACCTGGTGGTCATGGAGTAAGAGTTGATACTCATGTTTACAGTGGTTATACTATTTCACCTAATTATGATTCAATGATTGCTAAAGTTATAACTACAGATAGAAATAGAGATGAAGCAATAAATAAAATGAGAAGGGCATTAGATGAGTTTATTATTGAAGGAATAGAAACTACTGTACCTTTTCATAGAAAACTAATGGATGATCCAAACTATATAAAAGGGATTTACACCACTAAGTTTATGGAAGACTATAAGTCTTAATTAATAATTTCTTTATCCACAAGTAGTTTTGCAATTTGGACAGCATTAGTTGCTGCTCCTTTTCTTAAGTTATCTGCTACAATCCACATATTAAGACTATTTTCACAAGAATAATCTTTTCTAATTCTTCCTACAAAAACACTGTTAGAACCTCTTGAGTAAAAAGGCATGGGATATAAATTAGCAGTTGTATCATTTTGCACTTCTAAACCCTCAAACTCATTTAGATCCTCAATTAATTTTTCAAGTTTAAATGGGTTTTCTAATGTAATATTTACTGACTCACTGTGTCCGCCCATCACAGGAATTCTAACAGCAGTTGCGGTTATCGATATATCGGAATTAAAAATCTTGTTGGTCTCGTTTACTAATTTCATCTCTTCTTTTGTATAACCATTTTCAAGAAAATCATCACAATGTGGAATTGCATTTTGGTGAATTTGATAATTATAGGCCATATCACCAGACTCACCTTTATATTCATTTTCAAGTTGATTCACAGCCTTTATCCCAGTCCCAGTAATGGACTGATAAGTTGATACAATAATTCTAGTAATTCCGTACTTTTTTTGAATAGGATATAAAGCCATTAACATTTGAATAGTTGAACAGTTAGGATTAGCTATTATTTTATCATCTTTAGTTAAGATATCACCATTTATTTCAGGTATAATTAGTTTCTTTGTTTCATCCATTCTCCAAGCTGAAGAATTGTCAATAACAGTTGTTCCCACTTCTGCAAACTTGGGAGCCCATTCAAGAGAAACACTTCCACCAGCAGAGAAAATAGCAATATTAGGTTTTAACTTAACAGCATCTTCGATACCAATAACCTCATAATCTGAACCATTGTATTTTATCTTCTTACCGACAGATCTTTCTGAAGCTACAGGTATAAATTCATCAATTTGAAATTTCATCTCTTCTAGGACATCTATCATTTCTTGACCAACCATTCCGGTGATTCCAACTACAGCTAATTTCATTATCTAATATTTAAGGACAAATCTAATTAAAAATCAAATCATCATTTTAAATCAAATGATTTATATCATAATAAAATCAAAATGTTTTATTTAAAACTAATCTGATAAATAAGTTCTTCTTATTCTATGGGAAATTGAGGTAAGAATCTCATATGATATGGTGCCAGAATATTTAGAAAAATCTTCAGCTGTTTGTTTTTCTTCATCAAAAATAATTACTTCATCACCTTCGCTGCAATCCACACTGCTAATATCTATCATTAGCATGTCCATACATACATTCCCAATGATATCACATGGAATATTATTAACAATTAATTTCCCTTTTCTATTTCCAAGTGCTCTAGATATTCCATCGGCATGACCTATTGGAATTATTCCAACTTTTATATTTTTATCTCCAATGAACCCTCTATTATAGCCTACTGATTCTCCTTTTTTAATTTCATGAATTTGAGATATAGTTGAAATTAAGCTTACAACTGGTTTTAAGTCACTTCTATAATTATAATCATTACCAAATCCATAAAGTCCAATTCCGCTTCTTACCATGTTAAATTGATAATCAGAAAAATTTAATATACCTGATGTATTCAATAAATGTTTATCAATTCTTCTATTTAACTTTTTTTCAATGTCTTCATAAATTTTTTTAAATAAGTTTATTTGACTTTCAGTGAATTGAATCTCAGATAAATCCTCAGAAGCACCTAAATGAGAAAATATATATTTAACATTGATATTATTTGATTTTATAATATCGCAAAGATTATTAATATCAGAATATTTAAATCCAAGCCTATTTAAACCAGTATTAAATTTTACATGTATTGGTTGATTTTGATTTATACTTTTATAGTTTATAAATTCATTCAAAACCTTAAAGGAGTAGATATTTGGTTCCAAATTATACTGGAATATATCATTGAAATCTCCAATTTGGGGATGCAGGACTAGTATTGGAACTTTAATCGCATTTTCTCTTAATTGAATTGCTTCAGATGTATAAGCCACTGCTAAATAATCTATATTTTGCTTTTCTAAACATTTTGCTATTTCAATTGAGTCAGACCCATATCCAAAAGCTTTAACTACTGCAAGAAACTTAGTTGTATCAGAAATTTTTCTTTTTAGAAATAAAAAGTTTGAAACTAGATTTTTTAAGTTGATTTTTAGGTAGGTATTATTATTCAACTTATTTTTTTTTCATTTTAGACACATATGCTTTTCTTGAAAGTGGTTTGTATTCATTCTTATCGCCAAGCATAACAACATCTTCATTTTCTAGTTTTCTAAAACTATATAAAGCAGGCAGTCCTGTGTCAGCACATACTGCATGAACTTTTGTTACTTCTTCTGCAATTGCCATTAAATTAGGCATTGGCCCAAAAGGTTTTCCTAAATAATCCATATCTAATCCAGCAACAACAACTCTTACTCCACTGTTTGCTAATTTATTACATACTTCAACAATATCATCTGAAAAAAATTGAGCTTCATCGATTCCAATAACATCAAAACTATCCTTATGTTTTAAAATTTCTGTTGCCTTATTTACGCTTTGTGCTTCAATTTCAATCTTACTATGTGATTGAATAGAAGTTTTACTGTTTCTAGTATCGACTTCAGGCTTAAAAACTTTAAAAGTTTTATTAGCATAGCTTAGTCTTTTCAGGCGTCTTATTAATTCTTCTGTTTTACCAGAAAACATAGAACCACATATTACCTCAATACTTCCCACTATTTATTTCCTTTATTTTTGTTGTAATTTAATACAAAGATAAATTTAAATGTCAAAGTTAGTTTTAATACCAACTCCAATTGGTAATTTAGCAGATGTATCAAAAAGATCAATCAAGGAAATAGAAAGTTCTAATATCATTTTATGTGAGGATAC
>LULK01001648.1_pt1 | contig 15759 bp, 16 predicted proteins | sample 728181 | NCBI WGS metagenome assembly LULK01 (sample SAMN03860291, study PRJNA289734) | marine metagenome | biome: seawater column; feature: ocean; material: water; isolation source: Red Sea water column Station 169 - depth 10m | place: Saudi Arabia: Red Sea | collected 2011-10-15 | depth 10 m | reverse complement strand
AAAAATTGCTTTGCATAATTTAGGCCATGATCGTGCTGATGTTATAGACCATGGATTAAGGATCTTTTTAAAAATTATTAAAAAATTACGAGTTAAAAAAATTAAATCTACAAAATGGGGTGTCTCGGATTCTATCGCAGTAAAATCTTTTCATGAGCTTTATTCAAAAAAAATCTCTATTAATAGTAATTAAAGACATATGAGTAAATACATATCAGAATTTCTAGGAACTGGATTTTTATTTTGTGCAGTTATTGGTTCTGGAATTATGGGGCAGAATCTCGGCAATGAAAATGAAGCTCTAATATTATTAGTAAATACAATTGTCACTTTTTTTACATTATATTTCTTAATTACTTCATTAGAGCCTTATAGTAATCATTTTAATCCAGTTGTTTCGATAGCATTTTATTTAGATAAAAAAATTTCACATAATACTTTAGGTGTATATATTTTGCTTCAAATTTTAGGCGCTGTTGTGGGAGTTATGACAGCAAATTATATGTTTGATATTGAGAATATTGAATTTTCCCAAAAAAATAGATCTGGTATTAATATCTTTATTGCTGAAATAATTGCTACTTTTGGGTTAGTATTTTTTATACTCATATCCAGTAAAGATAAGATTCCATTAGTAGTTGCGTCATATATTGGAGCAGCTTATTGGTTTACATCATCAACTTCGTTTGCTAACCCTGCTGGAACCATTGGTAGAATGTTTTCTAATACATTTGCTGGAATAAGTCCTGAAAATGTTTTGTTTTTTTGCTTAGCAGAATTTATAGGCGGAATTCTAGCTTATCTTTTTTATAAGTTTTTTTTCAAACTAAAATAAAATTTATTCAGTGAATACCAATGTTGTTTCTGATTTTTTATCAATATTTGAATATGACACCTTAATTAAACTCATATCTAATTTGTTTGAAATTTCATCTGAGAGAGAAATTGAGTTTTTTAAACTATTTGTAGAAAAAGTTATCATGAAGTTGTTATTTTCTTTTGAAATATTTATATCTGAAATCTCTCCTGAATTAATATTTTCTAAATAAGACTTTATTTCATTAATATTTAATTTAGATTCGGGAATAAGTTTATTAAAAACTTCTGCTTTTGAAACAACATATTCATAATCATCTTTAGCTTTAGATAATTTTTTATTTGATAAGTTTAAAGATTTAATAACATTATTTGAAAAAGCAAAAATAACAAAAATAAAAATAACACTTACTGCTATTGCTATAAGAAGCTTCTCTCTATTATTTAGATTATTTATTAGTTTATCCATTTCTTAAAGAAATTGTTATTTGACCAGATGCAGATTTATCTACAATTTCCACGTCTTGTTCAACAACATTTACATCAAAGCTCTCTGCTAATTCTTTGATAATACTAAATTGCATTTCTGGCATTCCATTTATGATTAAAATTGCAGTATTTGTTCTATAATCTATTTCGACATTTTCGATAAACTTTTCACCAATATTTACTAGAAATCCTAGGTTTGCAAATTTATCTAAATTTAAATCTGCAGTCTTCATAGAATTTGGTATTTGCTTAACCAGCTCGTCAATTTGCTTTTTTGGTGAAACTATATTCATAGTATTTTTATCTATTTGTTTAAAAATTTTTAAAGTTTCCTCTTCATAAACTTTTGCATTTCTTTCATTTTGATTAATTACAAGAAATGGAAAAGAAAAAATTGAAATAATTAGAAAGCTGCAAAGGTATAAATCAAATTTATTAATATCTAATCTGTGAATAAAGTTCTTAAAAGAAAAATCTAATTTAAATAAATTGGGTAGATTTTCTATTTCATTTTTAGAGAAATGTTCCAAGTCTGCATTGTGCCTAGCATTATAATTTTTAAGGGTATATGTGCTTTCATCTTCCTTGACTGAAATTGAGGGATTAAAATTTGGATTAGATCGCTGTATTACTGATAAATATGTATCAATATTTTCTCTATCTATTGAATTACCAGTCCCATTAGAGAATGAGAATAGAAATTTATCATTAAATTCAGTTATGCGATCTTTACCAGACTGATGACATATAAAGTAATCTGGCAACAGAATTATATTACATTTTAAAAAATTTAATGCATAGTTTAATTCTTTATATTTTTGTTTATCAATCACATAAGCATTTTTTTCAAAAAGAAAAAATTCATTATCAGAAACATCATTTACCAAGTTGCTATCAATTTCTGATATGAAATTTGCAACATTATTTTGACTAGATATTTTTTTATTATTTTCAAATGTATAACTGCTAACTAAATATGATGGAATTAAATAAATTAAAGTATCCTTATCTTTAAGAAAATTGAATTCAGACACTGCATTGAAATCATTATCTTTTTTAAATCCATCACTGCAAGAATAAAATAATCCTGATTGAAGGTTTGAATTGTTTGCATGTGCTATGTAAGTATTCATCAAACACCATTATAAATTCTAGAAAAAATATAGCTATTCTTATTATTTCCATAAATTATTATGCTTCTTGATTCAGAAAGATATTCATTGAAATTAATACTTGTTGTAATTTCAAATATGTTTGATTTGAATAAAACTTTGCCATTAGACATAGTAAAATCTAAGTCAGGAAAAGTAGTGTTAAAATTAATGATATCTGCAAATCCTTCTAAGGGTATATTTTCAATTATATATTCAGAATCATCTAGTTCTATATTTGGATAAATAGATGCAAGCAAAAATGCATCTTTTTGCGATAATGTATTTATATTCAATGATAGGTCCGAAGACATTGGCAAAGCACAAAAATAGTTTTTAAATATTTCCCAATCTATATTATTTGAAGCAGGAATGCTTTTAAGCTCCTCAATTGATGTCATCAACCTCATTCCACTATATTCTTTTGGACTATGTAAAGGACCTGTATAATAGTAATTCTCTAATCCATATGTTCTTGGATTTGAATCTAAATCTATCCAATCAATGATTTGATCAATAAGCTCATCTATGAGGTTATCATCAATGTCTTGCAGAGACATAAATCGTTTCAAAGCATTTATAGATTTAATATTTTCATAATAATTACCGTCTTTATAAACAACCAATGAATTAATGTTAAAACAATTAGATGCATCTTTTATATTACTAACAATATCAGCTCCGTTTACATTGAAAATAAAATTAGAGTTAATGATTGGATTATTTTTAGAGAGTTTAGATGAATTAAACCTTAATTCTTTATCAATCTTATGTTTTGACAATGACTCTAAGTTCCTGAAAATGTTTAATGATATTATTTGAAATTCAGTATATTGAGCTCTTTTGAGTGAAAGTAAATATTTATTGCCAAATAGTATGGCAACAGATGACAAAATAAGAACAATTAAAAGAATTGAAATTAAAACAACTCCTTTAGTTTTGGAAGACATATTCAATATTGGGCTCTACTATCCATTCGTAGGCTTCTTGATTTTTTTTAAACTTAAACTTAATGAGAGTGGGAATCTGTCTTTCTGTTATAGGGCTTATTGGCCATTGTTGATACCATTGACGTTGAAACATAAACTCAATATCCATTTGAGATATATCTTCTATTAAAAAAGTAGCTATAAATTCATCGGCATCATATGGATTGGTAGAAAAAAATTGTCTCCTTATAAATTTATTATCCTCTAATACGTATTCCACTCTTTTTATTGGAGATGAGTTATTAGAAATTGATTTTATTTTTGTATTAAACATCATTCTTTTATCCTCATTATTGCCAATCAGCGTAGCACTCATAGGATTACCGTAAAAATCTTTTAAAGGAACGTTAATGATTTGCCTGATATCTCTTCTGATAAGAATCGAAGAAAAGTTTAAATTGCTTGCAGAGCTCAACCTTTGTGATGAAGTTCTTTCTAATTCTAAAGAAGATTGGACTATATTTGATGAAATAACAGCTATCATTGACAAAATAACCAATGAAACCAAAACTTCGATTAATGTAAACCCTTTATTCATTATCAATAAAGCCTTTTATAGAATAAAGGTATTTTTCATCGCCCTTTAATCTCACTAATATTTCATACTCATAAAATTCATCAGTTAGAGTCTTTTTAATTGATTCTTTCCAATACCAATTCATTCCTCCCATTATCATCTCACCATCTCTTTCAGTTGGTCTCAATGGTTTCTCAATTGTATTAATTAGAGCAATTCTGTTAGCTGCAACCTCTTTAGCTAAATATCTCTGCTCTAATTCAAAAGAAGATCTTGTCGTAGAAATTATTAGGTTATAAATTGAAATTACAGCTATACTTAAAATAAATAAAGAAACTACAACCTCAATTAAGCTAAAGCCTTTATTTGTTCTAATAATTGATGATTTTATTAATTTTGTTGCCATTATTTTTAATAATTATTCTTTGAATGTAATCTGTATAGTAAATATCTAGCTCACCACCAGAAACTTCGCCAGATGGATAGAAAACTAACAAAGGCATATCCAATTTTGAGTTGTGCAGATCAATAGTTATTCCATCATTAAATTTAAAAGTTTTCTTTAAGGATAAAGAATCAATTTCTGAAGATATTTTAATATTATTTATAATTTTACTTTTGTTATTTTTAAAAAGATAAGCAGCATACTCACCTTCTGAATCATAATACCAAGCCACAATATTACCAGTTAGGATACTCTCTTGTGACAAAACATCAAAAGTATATTCAAAAGATTTTACTTGTTTTTCTATGGAATTTAATGAGCTAAAATTTAAAATTATAAGAGTAAGTGAAATCGCAAGTATCAATAAAACAACTAATATTTCAATTAAAGTAAAGCCTTTAGAGGTATTACTGTTGCATCCAATTGCCAATATCAGCATCCTCTCCTGAACCTCCTTCTAAACCATCAGCACCTAAAGTGTATAAATCATATTTAGTTGATTTTGTTCCAGGATATTCATATAAATATTCTCTACCCCAGGGATCTAATGGTATTGAAGATATGTAGCCATCTTCAGGATATAAGAAAGGGTTTTTTAGTTCTGAATGTGGCGTTACTAATGCATTCAAACCTTGAGAAGTTGTGGGATAAGTTAATTCATTAAATCTGTATAACTCAAGAGCTTTATTTGTATTAGCCATATCTGCTCTAATTTTTTCAAAATTAGCTCTTTGAAACACAGGATCAACACTTACAGCAACAACTGTGGCAAGTATACCGAGTATAACTAAAACAGCCATAAGCTCAATTAGTGTAAAACCCTCACTTAACTTTTTAAATTTCATTGTATTGCCATAGTATTCATTTGCATTATAGGTAAAAGTATAGCTAGAACAATCATCATAATAAATCCTCCCATAAAAATTATTACTAAAGGTTCTAACAAAGACAGAAAAATTGCCCTTTTGTTTTCAATTTCAGATTTCATGAAATGAGATACCTTGCCAAACATTTTTACTAAATTACCTGATCTGTAGCCACTTGAGATAAGTTGTATAAAAATGTCAGGGAATATTCCATCTTTTTTTAAAGCAACTATGAAGTCCTTGCCTTCAACCACATCATTCTTTGCATCAGATATTTTGTTTGCTAAATATTTATTATTAAAAATTTTGAAGCTCCATAGTACTGGAAAACCTTTCTAGTTCTGAATTTAAAAAAAAGTTACCAAAGAATGGAAATGAAATAAATTTTTTATGCATCTTAATTTTATTTTCTGGTTTTTTTACATAATTTCTATATGAAAATAATATGCCAAAAAAAATAGTGATCATTAATATAAAGATCAAGAAAATATTGTTGGATATCCCTAGTAATAAGTTAGTAATAAATGGAAGATCCGCGCCAGCTTTCATAAATTGATTAACTACTTGAGGTAAAACAAATATCAATAAAGAAACTATAACTAGGAGTGAAAAACCAATAAGAATTAATGGATATGTCATAGCTGAAATAATTTTTTGTCTTATTGACGCACTCTCTTCAAGGTAATCAGCTAATCTTGAAAAAACTGCATCGAGATTTCCTGAAGAATCTCCAGCAGATACCATTGAAATGTATGTATCTGAAAAAATACCAGGAAATTTTCTCATTGAATTACCAAGTCTTTTTCCCTGAACTATATCTTCTTTTAAGGTAAGCATAATATAGACGAGGTTCTTATTTCGTAATTGATTGGCTGTAATATCAATAGCATCAACAATAGGAGTGCTCGCCTCAAGTAGTGTTGCAAGTTGTCTTGTCATGATTACAACATCTTTATTTTTGATTTTAAGAGCTTTACCAATATTTTTAGATTCAGAAATTTTTATTGGTGTTAAGTGGAGATCTTTTACTAGCCTTCTAGCATCTCTTTCTGAGTCAGCACTTAGAATGCCTTTCTTTTTAATGCCTAAATTATTTATTGCAGTGTAATTATATGCTGGCATTTTCTTTAATATTATTAACTCTAATAATTTCCTCACATGAGGTAACGCCTTCGGTTATAAGATCAATGGAGGCTTGATCAATTGATTTATTGTCTTTAAAAACATATTCATTTATTTCATTTTCAGAAGCATTATTATGAGTAAGGTCTTTTAATTTTTTATCAAATTGAATACATTCGGCAATGGCAATTCTTCCTTGGTAGCCTGTCTGATTGCAATAATCACAACCTTTTGGTTTAAATATTGTGCTTCCTTTATCAAGTTTGAATATTTCAACTGCTTCATTTGAAGGCAAGCTTTTCATTTTACACTTTTGACATAAACGTCTAACAAGTCGTTGTGAGATTATCGTTCTTAGACTAGAAGCTAAAAGAAAGGATTCTATTCCCATATCTCTCAATCTTGTGATTGCTGAAACCGCACTATTAGTATGAACAGTGGACAGAACAAGATGCCCAGTCAAACTAGCCTGTATTCCAATTTGTGCAGTTTCAATGTCCCTCATCTCTCCTACCATTACAACGTCAGGATCCTGTCTTAATATCGCCCTTAAACCTTTTGCAAAAGTATATCCAGTCTTTGGGTTAACTTGTGTTTGACCAATGCCATTCAATGTATATTCAATGGGGTCTTCAACGGTAAGAATATTTTGCGATGAATCACTAAGATATCTTAATCCAGCATATAAAGTTGTTGTTTTTCCTGAGCCTGTAGGCCCTGTAAAAAGAATAATGCCTTCTGGATTTTTTAAAGAGCTTTTATAATTTGAAAGTATTTTGGATGGTAATCCTAAATCATTAATATTAATTTGAGCTGCTTGTTTATCTAAAATCCTTAAAACGATTCTTTCACCATATGAAGAAGGAAGAGTCGAGACCCTCACATCTACATTTTTATCACCAAGCGACAATGAAACTCTTCCATCTTGAGGCAACCGCCTTTCTGAGATATCTAAACCTGAAATTATTTTGATTCTTGAAATTAAAATCGAAGCTATTTTACTATCCTGCTGCAAGATTTCTTTTAAAATACCATCTATCCTAAAACGAATTTTTATATGTTTCTCGTATGGTTCAAAATGTATATCTGAAGCTCTACTCTTTATTGCTTGGCTAATAATTCCATTTATTAATTTAATTATTGGAGCATCATTATTACCACTTAAGAGATCTTCTGTAGCATTAATACTTCCAGCATAATCTTGAAGATCAAACTCATCTGTGAGCTCTTCTGAAATATTATCATTGTGGTTAGATGAAGAAAATGAACTGGTAAGTATTTCATTGAATACTTCTGCGCTACATAATTCAAATTTAAAACTTGAGTTAAGATATCTTTGTATCTCTTGATAGAGATCTAAACTTAACTGAAATGGTGAAATTGCAATAAACTCATTATTAGATTCAGAAACAATTACTTCATTGTCTTTTACAAAATCATAAGGTAGTAAGTCTGACTTGATATTTTCGAATTGACTGTTAGTCATATTTATTCTTCTTTCGTTCTAAGATCTATAAGGTCTAAATCATCATCTGAAGCTTGTTGAGCCTTTATAAAATTATACTTCTCTAGAGAAACTTGATTAATACCATTTGAATCAATAAGAATAGTTGGTTTTAGAAAAACCATTAAATTTTTTTTACTGGATGTGCTAGATGAAGACTGAAATAGTTTTCCTAAAACTGGTATTGAGCCTAAGACTGGAACTTTTGATATAACTTCTTGAGTATCTTCATCAATTAAACCACCTAAAACAATTATTTGATTGTTATCAACCAATACAGTTGTTTCAATTTCTCTTTTATTGGTTATTAGATCTGTACCACTTTGAGCCACACCTGCAACTCCTGAAACACCTTGTTTAATATTTAATATAACTGAAGTGCCTTCATCTATTTGAGGAGTAATTTCTAATTCAATACCAACCTCTTGTCTAGATGTAGTTCTGAATGGGTTGGAGTTATTTGTGCCAAGACTTTCTCCTGTAGTAATAGGTATCTCTTGACCTATAAATAACCTAGCTGACTCGTTATCCATAGCCAATATTGAAGGAGTGGATAAAATATTGGAATCTGTATCAGAAGCTATAGCATTTAAAATTCCAACAAAGTTATCTTCTCCATTTCTAACATCACCGAAACCAGCAACTAAACCTTGAGTATTTAATAAAGAAGAGACAGCTGTTGTTGTTAAAGTAACATTTGTATCATCATCAGAAGCACCAGCTATACTTAATAGATCAGGGCCAGTACCAGAAAATCTAGTAACTCCTATGGGAATACTATCGTCTGCATCCCCTGAAAATATAGCCTCTACTCCAAGGGATTTAGCTCCTTGCTCAGATAAATCTACTACTATAGCTTCCACGAGAACCTGGGCTCTTCTAATATCAAGTTTTGCAATAATATTCTTAATAGAATTCAAATTTTCTTCTGCAGAAGAAATTATCAAAGAATTTGTTTTTTCATGATGAGTAATAACAGTTTTTGTTCCCTCAGAATCACTTACGAACGTCCCCGCAATTGAGTTAAGTATTGGTGCAATATCTGAAGCTTTTGCATATTTTAGGTATATAACATCAGTTGAATCATCACTAGTTATGTCTTTATCCAAAGAATTTAATGTAGACATAATATTTTTAGTTATGAAATCATTTGAAGATAAAATTACCGAATTAGATGGGGTGAATGGAATTGCTATAAAGTTATTGATAGTTGGATTATTTTGAGCTTTAAGTCTTTCTAATATTCTGACTGCTTCAATTGAAGAAAGATTTTCAAGCTTTATTATAGAAATTTTTGCTGTATTATTTTTGTCTAGATCAATTAATAATTCCCTAATTCTTGTAACATTACTTGAGCGATCTACAAGCAAAATAGAATTTATTGAAGGTATGCTGGATAAATGGGACTGTCTACCAGTGATTGGTTTTATCATAGGTAATATTTCTTCAGTAGATCTATTTCCTAAAGGTATTACAGCTGTTTCAAAGTCGCCTGATGAAAAACTAGAAGTTTGATCCCTTGTAGCCTCATTTTCAGGTATCACCCTTAAAAATCCATTCTCCGATATGGTGCTAAAACCATTTACTTGTATTGTTCTTAAATAAACATCCCATACTTGATCTCTACTTAAATTAGCATTTGAATAAATTGTAATTTTACCCTTGACTCTAGGATCAAGAATAATTGTTTTTTTTGAAAAACGTGCTATGTCTTGAGTAACTTTTTTTATGTCAACATCTTCATAGTTCAATATAAAAGTATCTTGTGTATAAGCATAATTATTAAATGAAAAAGAAATAATAATTAAACATATTTTAAGTTTAAGATTCATTTATTTACCCACCAGATTCTCAATTTTATATAATTTTTCTTGATTACGAAATACTATCTCTTCGTTGTTTACTTCTATTAACTCAAATAAACCATCTAATTTATCACCTTTAGCTACTACATATTCTTTATTACCTTTTTTTAAGATTACTGAAGAATCATTTCCACCTGATCGATAACCGATTAATTGATAATTGAATTTTGGCATTTGAGATTTTTGATTAGAAGTCTCACTAGATAAATTATTTTGTGAGTTGAACTCAAGATCTTTCATATTAGGTAACGATATTTCAACTATTTTAGGTTTATCAAAAAAGTTAGATATAAATGTGACTATAAGCAATAAAGCAGGAACAAATAATATCGCAATAGATATTTTTTTTACTTTTATAAAATTCATAATAAAAATGAGCTACTAGTGTAGCTCATTTTAATCTTAAATCTAAGTTAAAAACTAAACTTAAACCCTAATGATACAGAACTTCCAAGGTTGTACTGATCATATACAACAGTATCAGCCATTGCAGCATAATATTCTTCATCAAGAAGATTCCTTAATTCAAGGGATAGCTTAAGATTAGAGTCTCTATAATCTATATTTCTTGAATAAACAAAATCAACTAAAAGTGGCGGATCTTCGTATATATCTGGCAAAACATCAATACCTCTTGCTCTTACTCTATCACTGACATAATTTACAATAAGGGTTCCCTGAGAACCGTTTTGTAAATCATCCCAGCCAATTTGAAAATTAGCTATTTCTTCAGATTGACCTTGAAGTCTAGTATCTCTTCCATTAGCAAACAATGTAGTTGCATCAACTACCGAACCGGATGAATTAATGTATGTATCACCAGGATTAACAATAACCTCAGATTCCGTAGCCGTGAAATTCATTTTTAAAATAAATTCTTTAGTTTTGGCCCAGTCAATATTTGGCATCAATTCCTCATAAACTACCAGATACTTCTGCCTTTGGAACATTTTGATAAGAAGTAATAATCAAGTCACCAGATTCATTTACAACTTCCTCAATTGGATTCATGATATCTTTAAAAAATATTCCAGCAGTCAAAAATTGATTAAATCCCCAGTAGTATTCAAGCCTAAGATCAATATTATCAATTTCAGAGTTTTCAAGAAATAAAGACCCTGCAATTACCCTATCTGTATCAACATCTATAAATAATGTAGGTGAAAGCTCTCTAAATGTAGGTCTTGCAATAGTTTGTGATATCCCAAATCTGATTTGAAGATTTTCATCAAAGTCAGGCAAATATGTCAAAGTAAATGATGGTAAATTATAATCTTCATCAATAACTTTTTCGATGTTTGAATCTACTGGTTTAAATACATCATAGGTATTAACCATTTGCTCACCAGATTCATTTCTTACACCAGCGGCTAGTCTGAAATTATCATTAATGTATGCATCCATACTTATGTATGCTGAGGTTATTTCAAGATCACCTAAATAACCGGCTGGTGATGACGCAGCTGTATTTTCAATCACAATTAACCTTGAAGGGTCAAAATTTTTATCTTCGAAAATATAATCTATTCTATTATCAAGTCCATCCAAAGGAATGGGACCACCTTCTGCTAAAAATCTAAAACTTCTTACCTCGGCTTCACGATAATTATTAGTTTGATCATAACCAACTTTGAAAATAACCTCTTGATCTTTGTTTAAAACTACAGGGAATGTTAAGTCGATACCAAAATTTTCATTCTCATCATCAACATAACTAAACTGCGTTTGGTTACGCCCAGTATTTACGTCATATTGCCAAAAGCCCCTATCGTCAGTATCTTCATAAAACACTGTTCTCTCGTATGGTGCCTCTCTGGAAGCTTCACCGCCAGCAAGTCTTATATCCAAAGCAATATCATTTTGAAAAAGATATGAATAGTTTAATTGATGATTAATTAGTTCTCTTTCATAAAATTCAGTAAAATCTTCTCGAACATTGCCTGAATCTGATGAATCATACCCTTCAAGAATTCTAGCTTCTTTAGTCCCTTTATGGATATACATACCCGTATATTTTAATTCAGCATAGTCCGTTTCAATCCCTAAAACTGCCATTGCGTAGGCTGTCACATCGTTTGATGTAGATTTAAAAGTTTTATCATTTGATTTGATTACAATTGATGTACCATCGCCTTGAGATTGAATATCACCGGTCTGTCTGACACCTTCTTTAGTTTCCCAAGAGCTTCTTATGCCAGCAGTCATTAGAACACCAATTGATGCAGAATCATCTCCAAGTATTTCATCAATTCCAATATCAAGTTCATCTCCATATGTAAAATTAAAGGAATTATCCATAGGAACATCGCCCTCTTGAATAATCCATAATTTAGAATTTTCAAATTCTCTACCAGCATTTGCTAATTCATATGTTTGAAAATTTGATCTATCAAGTTTTTTATTTATATTGATAGCATTTTGCACAAAATTAGGAAAATCACGGGTGCCATCATCGTAACCAAAGTCATCATCATCTCCTCCATCATAAAGAAGGCCGTTTGATAAAGAAGTTTCCGTGTTATATCCGGATGAAAAAGATAAATCCAGAATTCTTTCTGTTGGAATTGCCTTAGTATTTATTTCTATAATTCCACCTCCAAATTCACCTGGCATATCCGCTGAATAAGTTTTTTGTATCGTTGATGATTCAATTAATTGAGTAGGAAACAAATCTAGTGGAACAACTCTTTTTAAAGGTTCAGGGCTAGGTAGGCCTGATCCGTTCAAAGTTGCTGCTGAATATCTTTCACCTAGTCCTCTAACATAAACATATTTTCCTCTTACTAAACTTAAACCTGTATCTCAGAAGTATCTCTTTTTTCATCCGGAATAAAAGAACCGCTGACAACTACTTCTTCAATTTCTTGTGCAAAAATTAATGAAGTTGTGAGAATGAACATAACCAATAAGTTGTAATTTAAAAACTTTGATATTTTTTCTGATTTCATTTATTTCTCCAATGAATATATGTTTAAAATTACAACCTTATTGAACTTCTATGGTTCCTGATAAAGTCCAATTCTTATACCAGGTGTCAGTAGCACTACTTACAGCACCAATGTATGTTGGTGTTGTAAACCATCCATCAGTGTTATATGCATTAGGTATTGCTGTTACAGTCATCGCTGTCTCAGCTGATCCATTAACAACACCACTGAGAGTATTAGCATAGGTGCCTCCACCAGAGTTAGCTCCATATAAATTATTTGAGCCTGCTTTTACAATAGCATCAACCTGAGCAACCGTTGCTCCACCTGATGATGAGTCAGTTTTTATGTAACCAGGGCAATCCATTGCAACTGAATTCATTGAGAATGTGGGTGTTACAGCGCCTGCTTGAACAGTTTCCAAGTAAGTTGTTTCAATACAATTTGTATCTAAACCAGTTACATTGTTTTTTACAACAGCTACACCATTTAAGTATTGACCTGAAACTCCCTCTTTTAACTTAAATACATCATCAAAACCTTTTGATATAAATGTGAAATTAGAGACCACTGCATTTGATCTAGGTTCTGTTAAGTAACCAACAGCTTTATCAGCATTTGTATTGTCTGATTCAACAATGTGATCGCCTTTATCATTAGATTGTTGAACAATTACATATTGCAATCTACCTTGATAACCCCAATCAATATCTAAGTTATCATCGTCAGCACCAGTACATACCAAATACTTAACATCAACAGTTCCTCCGAAGAACTCAACACAATCATCTGCATTGTTATGAACTTGGATATATTCAACTGTAGTCCCGCTTCCAACACCACCAAATGTTATCCCATTAAGCTCATTACCAGGAAAGACTTCGTATCCAGCGTATTGAACTCTTAAATATTTAAGGATTCCGCTGCTATCGGTTGGGGTTTCTCCTCCCATAGTATCTCCAACAGATCCCTCAACATCTTTTTCACACGGATCAACTCTTACCCCTGCAGTTGTCGCAGTTCCAGGAGTTGAATATGAACATTTATTAATTGGAGCTTGTCCTAATAAAACCAAGCCTCCCCATAATCCACGTGTTGCAACAATATCAGCTTCTCCAAGAATATCCTGTCTTCCAGTCATAATGATCGGAGCTGATGATGTTCCAACAGCATTTAAAGTTGATCCTCTTGTTACTACTAAGTAATCATTACCAGACTCACCAAAAACTGTAACACCTGGTTCAATAGTTAATGTAGCACTTTTACCACCGGTTTTAGTACCATCAGAACCCATGTCAACTCCAACAGCTACTTTTCCGTCTAATTTGTAATAATTTCCTGCAACTAGGGTGAGATTTTCTGTTAAAACTCCAGCAATACTGCACACTTTTCTTCCTAAAAGGACTTCTGACTCTAGGGTACCAGCTGGACATTCAGGATCTGTGAACAAACCTAATGTCCAACCAGCAGCCCAGTTGTTCTCTATATCAGAGCCAGGGGAAAAAGCACCAATATAGTTCGTTGCGGAAAACCATGTATCTACGATATATCTTTCTTCTTTTGAGCTATATGTAGGACATAAATCAGTAGTAGTACCAGCAGCATGGGGCCCAACTGCACACATTGCTTGCACTCTTGAAACATCAAATGCAGATGTAACGGCCTGTTCGGCATCTCCTAGGAACATCCCTGAGACTAAAGTATTTGTTCCAAATACTAAGTCTGTTGCTCTTTCTTTAATAGAAGCTTCCAATTGAGCAGCAGTTACAGTGCTAGAATCTGTATCAGCTTTAAATGGACTAGTATCTCCAGCAGAATCCATAAATACTGAGTGATGTTGTAATTTTGGTGTTAAAGCTCCATCTTGAATCGTTTCTAAATTTGTTGATTCAATCAAATTTTGAGAAACGTTATTTTTTACAATACCATTAATGTATATTCCTGAGACACCTTCCTTATATTTTAAAGGCTCATCAGCACCTTGAGCTAAAAATGTAAAGTTAGCTACAATTGGACGTGACCTAGGTTCTGTCAGATATCCAACAGAAGCATTCGCATTGGTATTGTCAGATTCAACAACATGATCACTTGTGTCTGAATTTTGTTTAACAACAACAAATTGCATTTTACCTTGATAACCCCAGTCTATATCTAAGTTATCATCTCCAGCATTTGAACAAACTAAATGTTTAACGTTTACTGTGCCTCCAAAGAACTCTACACAGTCATCTTGATTGTTATGAACTTGAACAAAATCAACTTCTGTTTCATCTCCAACGCCGCCAAAAGTTATCCCATTTAGTTCATTTCCCGGAAAAATCTCATATCCAGCATACTCAACTCTTACAAAATTTAATTTACCTGAATTATCATTTTTGTCGTCTCCGCCCATTAAAGCATTAGAGCCTTCGACAACTTTTTCACATGCTGCCGTTCCTCTTACATCATTTGAGCATTTATTTATTGGGGCTTGTCCAAGAATAACCAAGCCACCCCAAAGCCCTCTTTCTAATTCTCCAACCGTTCCTTCAATTGCAGTATTATGAGTAAACCTAATTGGCTCTGACTGTGTTCCATTTGCGATAATTTTCGAACCTCTATTTACAACTAAATAATCCTGAGAGACTTTTCCTAATATTACTGCATTTGCAGGAATAGTTAATGTTGCAGATATGCCACCAGATTTACTTCCATCACCACCCATATCAACACCTACGTCTACCTTTCCAAGCATTCTGTACATTACATCAGCAGTTAATGTTAAATCAGATGTAATTGGTCCAGTAATTGCGCATACAGTATTACCAGCAACAGGTGAACCATTAGAGATAAAGTCAGAATCTGGACACGTTCCATTTCTTACATTACTATCGACACCACCAGTACCGCCGCCGCCTGTAGGATCAGACAAGGATCCTAATTCACCAGGTGAAGCAATGCTTGTATCGCCCCCACCTCCGCAGGCAACAAGCAAGAAAGTAGATAAAATTAAAAAAGATTTTTTTGTATATTGAAAAAACATGTCTGTCCCTCCGAGAACTAATTACATTAATTAAACACAATCAAAG
>LULK01000337.1_pt1 | contig 15767 bp, 15 predicted proteins | sample 728181 | NCBI WGS metagenome assembly LULK01 (sample SAMN03860291, study PRJNA289734) | marine metagenome | biome: seawater column; feature: ocean; material: water; isolation source: Red Sea water column Station 169 - depth 10m | place: Saudi Arabia: Red Sea | collected 2011-10-15 | depth 10 m | reverse complement strand
GGGTAACTCTGTGCTAGTGGTGTCAAATGAAACATCTACTACTGGACCAATTATTTGAGAAACTTTACCAACTTTTTTTGACATAATCGCGAGTTTATTTTATTACATATTACTTGATGTGCAAATATAGTTTAAACTAAGATATTTTTTTTTAAAAAGTATATAAAAAAAGGCGCCACAAAAGCGCCTTTATTAACAATTTCTGTTGATATGTATAAGTCTTATGGATTCAAAGTGAATGTAACATAGTATTGACTACCAATCATCCCTGAACCTGGGAACATCATATAATCCTTTCCAGTGAAATTAACAGCTCCAATTTTAACTTTACTGTTCAGCTCGGGAACATCAAAATTCATAGCAGCATCAAATGTCCACATTGCAGGCACCATTCCATCCATAAACGAAGCCTCCCACATGTACGCATTATGATATCTAGCTGAAACATTGAATGCAAAATCATCACTTAATTCCGTTGAACCTAAGCTAAATTTTGTTCTTACTTTTGGTGTATTGAATCCAGTTTCAAAGTCTGCATCAACATTAGATCTATCAAAATCATTGTAACTGAAAGTTGCTCCAAAATCAAATTTATCAATTTTAGTATCTAAACCAACTGTGACACCCATGGCTGAGACTTTTTCGTCTGTATTGTTATCTACACTGAAAATCTTAAAATCTCTATTAACCAAAGCTGCGAGTGCTGAACCGTCAGCTATACTACCATAAAGGGGAACAACTACTTGTTTAGATGCAATAAAGTTTGTAAACCTACTCCAGTAAGCACTTACATCCAATGAAACTTTTTTACCATTTAACCTGTAACCTACTTCTCTAGATACAACATGCTGAGGTTCTACTGGATCTAATTGTACTGGTGTTACAACACCTCCTCCAAAGATAAAATCCTGAGCTGAAATTCCTCCATTCATAACCATATCACCAGTGACAGTATAATCATTAAAGTTAGAACCTGTAAATGACATTCTAAATCTTTCAACACTGTCTGGAGATGAACCCATTAATACAGCAGAACCAACATTTAAAGCAATGTACTGATCTTGTGCAGTAGGATTCATAAAGCCAGTCTGATATGAGAATCTAATGTTTTGATTTTCTGACAAAAAGACTAATGCACCAAGTCTTGGTGTAAACTGGCCATCAAAGAATTGACTTTTGTCATATCTCATGGAACCGGTTAACTTAACAGCACCGTCAAATAAATCTTTTTGAACCTGTGTGTAAACCCCAAGTTGGTTAAACTTAATTGGATCATCATAATCTGTAAATAACGAACCTCCTGATCTCAGAACATATTCTCTAGCTTGAGCACCAAGCTGTAAATCAAATCCACTCACAAGGTCAGAAGCATTATAATTTATCTCAAAGTTATTAGTCATAGAATTATCCTCAATAGCAGCTCCTCCACCAGCAATTGATGTAGTGGTTGCAGCAAAATAAGCTTGTTTGAATTCATCAGAACCAGGCACTAACATATTTTTGTTAGCTTCACTTCTAGCAAAAGCATGCGCATTATAATTCATTTCGGGCGTAAAGTAATAATCATACATACTAGTATCACCATAAAATAAAATACCCCCCAATACTTGGTTAACAGCAGCTACTGGGTTTGCATTGAGCTGACCAAATAAATTTAAAAAGTAGTTTTGAAGATAAATAGGTGCAAATCCACCTTCAATTCCACCTGGCTGAGCATTTGCTATTCTACCACCAAGTGCAGATAAGTCATGGGTATTTCCTGCTTCTTCAATACTAGTGTATGCTCTGATATTTAAGTTTTTTGTTTTATACTCTAATTTATGTTGTTGTATCATAAAGTTTTTTAACATATTTCTATTAGTTGCATGTAACATTGTGTTACCCGTACCAATTTTAGAGTTAAAAATTAGTTCAGAATTACCATTGAACCTGTAGTGTGCAGCAACATCAACTTTAAAACTCGATGCAATACCGTCAGTTAAGTCTAACTCTGAGTATCCGGTTGTTTGGAGCAATTGAGATCCAAAATAATTTGGAGCAAAACCTCCTACAATAGCTGAAATTTGTGCACCTTGGCCAGCGCTTAATTGTCCTAGACCAACTAAACCTGGGATAACAGCATTTAAGAATGTATCTGTCATATCAAGATTTACACTTTGATTTCCATAAACATTTACACCATTATAGTCAGGAAATGTAGATGGATCAGCAGGAGTTACTGTTCCAGGAATGTATCTGCCTTGTAAATAATTCATATCTCTTAAATCATTGGCTCCCCAATCCATACCCTCAACATAACTTATTGTAGTTTTTAATGCAAATTTGTCGCTAAAAGCTTTTGCAAATCGAACACCCAAATCATAATAATGATTGTCTCCAGAAACATCTTGAGATGTTACACCATTTGTAAAGTAGGCACTTGTACCTTGAAAATCAAATGGACTTTTACTTGTCATAAGTAAAATACCTTTAAAAGCATTCGCTCCATAAAGAGCTGATGCAGCACCTGGGAGTAATTCAACACCAAAAATGTCAAGCTGATTCATACCAAGAAGGTTTCCTGCAGCAAATCCTAAACCAGGAGCTTCGTTATCCATCCCATCTACTAATTGAACAAAACCTTCATTGTAGACAGTAGAAAAACCTCGAGAACTAATGGTTTGTAATAATAATCCACCACTATTAATTTGAACACCTTTAAGGTTTTCAAGACTCGCATAGAAATCTGCTCCTGTTGATTGAGCAATATCTTTATAATCAAATCTTTCAATGGTAACAGGTGATTCAAATAATCTTTGTGGAACTCTAGATGCAGATATAACTACATCATCTAATAAGTTTTCGGATTCATTTAGAGTTATACTTATTGACAAATTATCAGAACCTACTTCTACAGTTGCAGTTTCGAAACCAACACTAGAAACTGTAAGAGAAAAAGGTGGATTTTGTTTAATTGTTATTGAAAACTCACCATCGAAGTTAGCGACAGCTCCAGTAGTAGAATCAAAAACAATATTTGCTCCAGGGATAGGGTTGTTATCTTCATCGACAACAGTTCCTGAAACATTAGTTTGTGCGAAGATGAAAGTACTTATTAATACAGCCATCAGGGACAAAATTCTTTTCATGATATAAAAATTTAGTTTTTTAGTTGCTTTATATAATCTGTAAATATAAGGGACTTTTAGAAAACTCATATTTTTTTACCTCTATAATGGGTAATTTGATAAAAATATGTTATTCCATTTATAAAATATAAAAAATTAAACCAAGCTTAAACTGCTCCAAATCCCTCGGTAAACTTTGAATTTTTTTGTTAAATAAAGAGTTCATTGACTTGTATAGGCCAATATTCCAAGTGTTAAAACCAATATTCAAGGTGAACCCTAGCTGATCAAGATTTATAGGGATATCAACTAATTTGTAGCTTTCCTGTTCATTTTCGAAGCTGTATGACGATGAAAATAATCTGGAGTACTTTAAACCAGCATATATTCTCCAAAACTTATAATTATCAATTGATGAATTTCTCCATCGTATCTCAAATGGAACTTGGAATTCAGAAAAATTAAACACATTTTTTTGAGGAATTTCTCTGTTATTTAACAAAATATATGAGTTAGAATTTGATAACTTCAAATTATTATTAAATGTATTTATTCCTATACCCAACCCAAGACCTACTGCAAAATTTCCTGATTTTGATAAAGGGATATCTCTTATAAATCCAAAATTAATGCTGGTCGAGAACTTATTTTCTTTAAAATTGTTGAGATTATCACCAAGAGAATTATAATAAAAGCTAAAGTATATTTGGTCCTCTCGATATCTTTGAGGATTTTCTTGAGTATATCCAAAATATACGAACAAGAAAAATATGCAAGAAATAACTCTATACATTAAAAATTATTTAAACTAATATAAAGAAAATTACAGCGGTTAATTATTTTGGGTATAATCTCCTATTCTTGTTGTGTAGTTTATTTTTAGAGCATTAACTTTTCTAAGTTCTTGTTTTATATCAGAAATTAAGCCCATTTTGGTTTCACCATCAACCTTCAGTGCGGTTGTCAAAACATTTTGAAGCTCTTCTCTTTTAGATGCTCTTTCAGCAAGAACATATGCTCCAACATCAGAAACAGTTGCAAACTTGTCGTTTAACTGTATTCGTGGTTGATTTCCATATTTATCTTGATATCTAGCACTTGGTTTTCCAGCATATATATAAATTACTCTATCCTTTTTATCCAATTTTTGAATTTGATCAGCAGCAGGCAGTGTATTTTGAATCATAAGAGTATTATCTCTAAGCACAGTTGCAACCATAAAGAAAAATAATAACATAAATACAATATCAGGTAATGATGCTGTAGATATTTTTGGTAACTCTCCGCTTCCTTTTTTCTTAAACTTGGACATATTTAACTCGTTTTATTTGGTTCTGCCTCAGAAAGTTTCATGGGGTACATAAGTTTAATAACACTTAACTTTTCCTTCAATTTTTCCTTAACTTTTTTATCTGTTCTTGGGTCAGTATATTTTTTATCAGCTTGAACATAATCCATATTCTCAGATGGATATAACCTAATAAATTCTCTATTTCTTAATTGATTGTAAGCTGCAACTAGTTCATTTTGAACTGAGATATAAACCTTATAATCTGTCTCCCTGTCATTTTTTAATGAAATAATTGCTTTGTCAGGATTATCAGATGAGCTTCTATCACGAGATCCTTGACAATAATCACAAGCTTCTTCTGCTAAACCTCCTCCATTATCTAAAAAAGCAACTGCTTCACTTCTTAAATCTTGAATATTCATAAGTTTTTCCTCAACCAAAATTTGATTGTTTTTATTCACAACTACAGTAAAAATATTTCTTTCTTTAATAATTGGGGGATCGATGATTTCTTCCATAGGTGGAAGCTTTCTATTGATTCCGGAGTCTGTTTCGATGGTAGTAGTTACCAGGAAAAAGATCAAAAGGAGAAAAGCTATATCAGCCATTGATCCTGCATTTACTTCAGGCGCAGATCTTCTTCCCATATTACTTTTTAAAGAATTTACTTACAGAGAAATAAATCATGATTCCACCTGCAATGAGAGTTAATAAATAAAACGTTCTAATACCAGCCTCAACAAACCGAGATTCAATTGCAGAAAGCATTTTACCGTCCTGCATTGGAGTCTCTATTCCGGATGAAAGAAAAAATGCAACTAAAAAAACAAGAACAAATGAACCAATAGAAATTCCAGCTTTCTTTAATTTAGATTTCTCAGAAACTAAATTTTTTGCAGAGAATACGAGTGTCATTAATACTGTGACCAAAAGAACAAATAAGGCCAAATTTATCATGATAGATACAAAACCATAATTCCCCTGCATGGCAGACATTTCAATATATTCATCACCTTGCCCTATGATGACTCCTAAAACTATCAAGGCAACAACAGCTAATACAACTACAGTGATATTTGTAATTTTTTGAATATTCATATAACTATTTTTTACTTCTTGTGTGAGACTAAAATATCAATAAGAGTTATGGATGCATCCTCCATGTCATTTACAATACCATCAATTTTTGACACAATGTAGTTATAAAATATTTGAAGAATAATAGCAACAATAAGTCCAAATACTGTAGTCAAAAGAGCAACTTTAATACCACCTGCAACTAATGATGGTTGCATATCACCTGCAGCTTGAATTTTATCAAATGCTTGGATCATACCAATTACAGTTCCCATGAATCCTAACATAGGGGCTAATGCAATAAATAATGAAATCCAAGAAACATTTTTTTCTAACTGACCCATTTGAACTCCACCATAAGCAACAACTGCTTTTTCAGCACTTTCTACTCCTTCTCCAGCTCTATCTAATCCTTGGTAAAAAATTGATGCAACAGGGCCAGGGGTATCTTTACATACATCTTTGGCAGCGTTAACTCCACCAGACTTCAAAGCACCTTCAACATCACTTATTAATTTATCAGTGTTAGTTGTAGCAAAATTTAGATAAATTATTCTCTCAATTGCAATTGCTAATCCAAGAATCAAACATGCTAAAACGATTCCCATAAATCCAGGGCCTCCTTCTATAAATCTATTCTTAAGTTCTTGTGTAAATCCAATTGATTGAGGTTCTTCAGCAACACTTTGTTCAACTTCCTGCATAGATTCAGTAACTTCAACAGTTTCTGATTCTTGCTCTTGATTAATTGAGGCTAAGCTAATTTGTCCAACAAACAAAAAGAATGAACAAATTACTGATAATGATAATATTTTTTTCATGGTTATATTATTATAGTTTTAAGGATTGCTAAATATATACAAAAAACTTAAAAACTCAAATCAATTGTAAATTGGATTTTTAAAATATATATTAATGGTTTGATGCTAGTAACTACTATTTAATGAATTTTTGTTTTTTGCCATAAGTAAAGGATCTCCACAGCCACTCTAATGGACCAAATCTAAATTTTCCCAACCATGGTTTAGACCAAATTAATTGCATTATCCATATGAATAAAACTACAATAATCTGTAGCCACCTATCAATCTGTCCAAACAAACCAAAACCGATACCAAAAAATAATAGTGTACATATAATTGATTGTGAGATATAGTTGGTTAATGCCATTCGACCAACAGCTGCAAATCTATTCTTTAAGGATTTTAAAATATTTGAATTTACGAATATCATTAATATGCATATGTATGCAATGCATAAGAATAAGCTTCCCCAGTAGTTAAATTGAGATCCTAAGAATCTTGAGTATTCCCAATTCCAATCTGCGTTAAAATTTTTAATTACACCTACTATAATTAGTGTAATCCCTAGTGGAAATAAAATGATAATAGGTTTATAATAATAAGCATTCGACTTTTTAGCAGTAAAAAAACCTAATTTATACAAAGCCATTCCAATCAACATCAAACCACTTACTCTCCAAAATCCATATAGTGATAGAAAAAAATTAGTCTCTAAATATGTAGCAACAGCAGAATTAAATTGAATTTGTTGTGATAAATTACCCGTTATCATGCCAATTTCAAAATTTATTCTTTCCTGAGTTGGTGCCCATGATTGAGCCATTTCAGTTAATGAGTCAGCTGGCCACTCACCAAGTGTAGCTCCAAAAAATAAATACATAATTGATTGAATACTAAAAATAATAAGTCCGAGTAATAGCTGAATTGAAGGTTTTATTTTCCTTAATGGATATAAAATTAATGCACATAAAGCATATATTACGAGTATATCTCCATACCAAATTAAATGTGCATGTAATAAACCTATAATTAGTAGCCAAATAGTTCTCTTGTAGTGTAGACCAGCTGATTTTCCAGTTTTCATTTCAGACTTTGATGTTACTAAAATTATTCCTGCACCAAAAAGAATTGAAAAGATATTCATGAATTTCATATCTGCAAATACGTGACTTATAATCCATACCCATTTATTAATTCCATCAAGATCACCGAAAGCCATAGGATTTGAATAAGCTGAACCCGGCATTGAAAAACTTTGTATGTTCATAATCAAAATTCCTAGAATTGCAATTCCTCGAATTATATCTAACGATTGAATTCTTTCATGAACTTGTGTTGGTGTAAGAGACAATTTCAAAATTTTGGTTTAGCAGAGAGGAAGGGATTCGAACCCTCGATATGCTATTAACATATACACGCTTTCCAAGCGTGCGCCTTAAACCACTCGGCCACCTCTCTAATTTCGGTAAAAATACTCTTAATTATTAAAATCAAAAACGTCATTTGCGTTTAATGATGTTTGGGAAATTATTTCAGAGTTAGAAAGACCATAAATTTCTGTAAGTTTATCGATAACATAACTTATGTATGAACTTTCATTTCTCCTTCCCCTGTGTGGTACAGGAGCTAGATATGGAGAATCCGTTTCCAATACTATATTAGAAATATCAATTTGTTCTAAGAACTTATCAATTCCACCATTTTTAAATGTTACTACCCCACCAATTCCAATCTTAAAATTTAAATCTATAATTTTTTTAGCATCATCAATTGTCCCAGTAAAACAATGTAATACTCCTCTTAACTTTTCTGACTTATTCTTGATTAAAATTTCATGTATATCATCAAATGCATCCCTACAATGTATGACGATTGGCAAGTCTTCATCAATAGCAATATTAATTTGACTCTGGAAAGCAATTTTTTGTTGTTTCAAAAATGAAATATCCCAATGTTTATCTAGTCCAATTTCACCTATTGCAACACAATTATGATTCTTTAGATTTTCTTTTACAATTTTTAATTCATCCTTGTAGTTATCTTTGACATAAACTGGATGTAATCCAGCCATCATAAAAAAATTTTCTGGATACCGCTTAATTGTAGCAATCATTTTTTCATTATACTTAGAGCTAATAGATGGAAAAATAAACTTTTTTATACCACATTGAAATGATCTTAAAATCATGTCATCAAAGTCATGATCAAATTGATCTAGATATAAATGAGTGTGAGTATCAATTATTTCCATTGGTGTAAAGTTATTACATTAGTTGAAAATTATATTTTGAAGTTAAAGCCATTTTTAAAAAAAAGTGAATACCAATCAATTAATTTCAAAAGATTAAAAACTAATCATATTCAAGTAAAGGCATATATAAACGGAGCTGAGGGAGTTTTTATAATTGATACCGGGGCATCTAATTCATGTATAGATTTAAAATTATTTGATTATTTTAAAATTTGTTATGAAGAAAGTTCAGAAAAGGCATCAAGCGCAACAAATCAAATATCAAATACCATGATTTCAAAAAAAAATAAATTTAAGATTGGAAAATGGGTAAAAAAAAATGTTTCGATTGTTTTATTTGATATGTCCTTCATAAATAAGACACTTAATGAACATGGTATAGAAAGTGTTTCAGGGATAATAGGCTCTGATTTATTAAAAAAAGGCAAAGCAATTATCGACTACTCTGATAATAAACTGTTTTTACAATCCTAAATTTCTAGAGATTTTTTTATGTTATTATTCATCAATTCTTCAACAGGATTTTCTAGTAGTTCTTTAACTTTTAAAAGAAATCCTACAGACTCTTTTCCGTCAATTATTCGATGATCATAGCTTAGTGCAAGATACATCATAGGATGAATTTCAACCTTACCATTAACAGCAATAGGTCTTTCTATTATATTATGCATTCCAAGTATTGCAGATTGAGGAGGGTTTAAAATAGGTGTAGATAACATAGATCCAAATACACCTCCATTTGAAATAGTAAATGTTCCGCCAGACATATCTTCAACAGTAATTAATCCATCCCTAGCTTTTAATGCAAGTCTTTTTATTTCCTTTTCAATTCCTGAGAAAGTTAAATTTTGAGCATCACGAACAACTGGCACCATTAACCCCTTGGGACCTGAAACAGCAATACTTATATCATAAAAATCAAACTTCACCTGTTGATCACCATCAATCATAGAATGAACGTCTGGAAAATCCTTCAATGCATTTACCACAGCTTTAGTGAAAAAACTCATAAATCCTAAGCTTACATCATGTTTAGATTTAAATATTTCTTTATATGTTTTTCTTAAATCAAAAATTGGTGTCATGTTAACTTCATTAAAGGTTGTTAACATCGCAGTTTGATTTTTTACAGCGACCAATCTTTCAGAAACTTTTCTCCGAAGTAGTGACATCTTTTTCGATTCTATATCTCTATTTTTTGAGATACTATCGATATCAACTTTTGGTAATGCTTTTAAAGCATCCTCCTTTGAAATTCTACCATTTTTTCCTGTACCAATTACGTTTTCAGGTTTAATTCCTTTTTCATCTAATATTTTTTTTGCTGCAGGCGAAGGAGCATTGATCGTTTTAGTTGTTTCAATTTTTTCAACTTTAATTTCTTCTTTTTCTATTTTTTGAATTGTTGTATTATTAGAATCGACTTTGATTTCTTTACTTACTTTTTTTCCAGACGTATCAATAGTACAAACAATATCTCCAACTAAAACCGTATCTCCTTCTTCTGCTTTTAAAGTTATTATTCCACTTTCCTGAGCTGGTAAATCTAATGTAGCTTTGTCTGAATCGACTTCAGCTATAGTTTGATCTTTATCCACATAGTCACCATCTTTAACTAACCATTGTGCAATTTCAACTTCTGAAATTGATTCTCCGGGTGACGGTACAGGCATTTCTAAAATCATTTATCTATGTTTAGTTTCTAAAATTAACATTTTTAATCATTTAATTTGAGATAGTTGCTGGTTCAATCTCCTGATCACTTTTTACGACGATAAAGCAGGAGATAGCATTGTATGCATTTTTGTTGTTATAGCCTGGTGTACCTACAAAATTGTTTATCCATGGCTTAAAATAGTACTCAAAATTTAAGGTTGAATTAGAGACATCAGAATCAAATTTGTCAACTCTAATAGGAACGACCATTCCTGGACACCAACCAGCTCTATCAGGCGCCCAATTTCCACCTTGATTATTTATCGGATTTGATCCGCAACCAATTGGGCCCATGTAGTGACTAAATTTATCTGAGTTATCAATTTTAATTTTGTGAGTTCTAAAACACCATTCAGCACATGCTCTTCCATCACTATCAGCTGGTGTTGCATGTCCCCATCCCGAAATAATCGTTCTAAAATGTGCACTTTTAATATTTGATCCGAAGGTTATTGTTTTTTTTAAATCAAATTTTACCTCATCTAATTGAGTGTTACCATTTTCTCCTCCATAGGGAACACCAGATAATGAATTTCTGTTAAATTGTATTACGGGAGTAATTTGATAGTATTTGTAATCAGGTGTTCCTGACAAATAATCAAATTCTAGAGAAATAACCCAGCCACTAGAAACCCAGGTTTCAGCATATATTTTTAATTCGACGTTTCCTGTGAGGATTGATTTAAAATCTGTTACGTCAACCTCTAAACCTCTTGGAAGTTGAGAATTTCCTACCCCATAAGGTGTAATGTGACGGGCCATCTCATACCATTGATTTGCATCGCTTTTCTTAATCAAAATATTTGCAAATCTATCCCAAGGATCACACCCCCCTGCTGGACAATCTAGTCTGACATACATTTTGATAGCCTCAATATTGGAATTATCTGAATGTAAATCAAAATTTTGTGATGCAGCCTGGCTAAATCCTGAACCCCATGCTAACCTTTTATTTGTAAAGGTTTTATAATTGAACTTTAGCTGTACACCAGCTCCTGACAAATTAATTTTAACGTCCTGTGCTTGATCATTTTGGATGTTAATTAATCCTGTATAAGATTGAATCTTCGTAGGTGAAAATCTTACATGTATAGTTTTTGATTGGTTAGCCTCTAATGTTAATGAATTTTCAAAATCTAGATTATTAAAAGAAATTTCAAATCCCTCGGGGGAATCAATTTTTAATGCAGAAGTAACATTTTTGCTCTCAACAAAAACTGAAATAGTTGAAGATGATTTGGATACCATTGTATCATCAAAGCTTAAAGATGTTTTATCAACTAATATTGAAGGTATTTCGGGTACAACTTCATCGATAGAGGAATCATTACCACCGCCACATGCATTAAACAATACTAAAATTATAAATAAAATAAAAAATTTAAATCTCATAACCACCTATTTACTTTTTTACAATAATTTTCATAGCTATCTCCAAATTTTTTCCTCATTTCAATTTCCTCAGGTTCAATTTGGAATTTATTTATATAAAATATAAAAATCGGTACTACAATGCAACCAATAATGTTGTTATTATAAATAGCATAAGCCATAATCAAAAATAACATTCCAAGATACATAGGGTTTCTTGTTAATTTATATATTCCAGTAATGACTAAATTACTAGTTTTATGAGGACGAGTAGGATCTACTGTGGTTTTTGTTTTAATGAATTTTAAAACAGCTAAAAAAATTATAGTCAAACCAAAAATCAAAAATATTATTCCAATGGCTTTTAAATCATAATGAGAATATTGAATTATATTCTCAAAAAGATAAGTGATTAATATAGATAATAGTGTAACAATCGGAGGAGGAATTTTTGTGTTTAAATATTTTTTCATTTTAATACCTATAATATTCTGGCTTGAACGGTCCCTTACTATTAACACCAATGTAATCAGCTTGTTCATTAGATAATTCCTCTAACTCAACTCCAAGCTTATCTAAATGTAATTTAGCAACCTTTTCATCTAAATGTTTGGGTAACATATAAACTTTATTTTCATATTTATCAGAATTTAACCAAAGTTCTAACTGTGCTAAAACCTGATTTGTGAATGAATTACTCATCACAAAACTAGGGTGGCCTGTAGCGCAGCCTAGATTTACTAATCTTCCCTCGGCAAGAACAATTATTTCTTTTTGTTTTAGTTTATATAAATCCACTTGTGGTTTAATCTCAATTTTTGAATTACCATAGTTTTTATTAAGCCATGCCATGTCAATTTCATTGTCAAAATGGCCAATGTTGCATAAGATTGCCTTATCCTTCATAATATTGAAATGTTGTTCCTTTATAATATCTTTATTTCCTGTTGCAGTAACTATTATATCAGCTTTTGGAATTGCATTAATCATTTTTTTAACTTCATAACCATCCATAGCTGCTTGTAATGCACATATCGGATCTATTTCAGAAATCGTTACTATTGCTCCTGCACCCGAAAATGAAGCTGCAGTGCCCTTACCTACATCACCATATCCAGCTACAACTACTCTTTTGCCAGCCATCATGATATCAGTAGCACGTCTAATCGCATCAACTGCACTTTCCTTGCATCCATACTTATTATCAAATTTTGACTTTGTAACAGAGTCATTAACATTAATAGCAGGCATTGGCAATTTGTTTTGTCTCATTCTCTCGTAGAGCCTATGAACACCTGTTGTTGTTTCTTCTGAGAGTCCTTTAATTCCTTTAACTAATTGCGGATATTTGTCAAAAACAAGATTAGTTAAATCGCCTCCATCATCTAAAATCATATTTAAAGGCTCTCTATTTTCTCCAAAAAATAATGTTTGCTCTATACACCAATTAAACTCCTCCTCATTCATCCCTTTCCATGCATAAACCGAAATATCTTTGCTGGCAATTGCTGCAGCAGCATGATCTTGAGTTGAGAAAATATTACATGAACTCCATGTAACTTCTGCTCCCATTTCAATCAATGTTTCAATTAAAACTGCTGTTTGAATTGTCATATGTAAACAACCAGCAATTCTGGCGCCCTTTAAAGGTTTTTCATCAGAATACTCTTCTCTCAAAGCCATTAGGCCTGGCATTTCAGCTTCGGCAAGGCTTATTTCTCTCCTTCCCCATTCAGCTAAAGAAATATTTTTTACTTTATATTTTAGAAATTTATTTCCCATTATTTTATTTCAATTTTTTTTTAATTATGTCAACATAATCTAATTTTTCCCATGTAAAAAGCTCAACTTCAAACTCTTTAATCTCCCCTGAACTTGATTTAAATGATTTTTTTACATTTTTAGGCTTTCTTCCCATGTGTCCATAACAAGAAGTCTCTGAATAAATTGGAGATCTAAGTTTGAGTCTTTTTTCAATGAAAAAAGGCCTTAAATCAAATATTTCTGAGACCTTTTTAGATATTTCGATATCAGATAAATTTATTTTTGATGTTCCATAAGTATTAATATAGACAGCCATTGGATCAGCTTGACCTATTGCATAACTAACTTGAACTAAACACTCATTTGAAACTCCAGCGGCAACAAGATTTTTTGCTATATGTCTGGATGCATATGCTGCACTTCTATCTACTTTACTTGGATCTTTTCCAGAAAATGCACCACCACCATGTGCTCCCCTTCCACCGTAAGTATCAACTATAATTTTTCTTCCAGTTAGTCCTGTATCTCCGTGAGGACCACCTATTACAAATTTTCCAGTAGGATTTATAAGATATTTAATTTCATCATTAAAATACTTATTGTAATGAGGGTATTTTTTTAGAAATTTAGGGATTAAAATTGATAAAATATCAGACTTAATTTTTTCATGCATTATTTCGTCGTCATCAAAATCATCGTGTTGAGTAGACAATACAATATTTGTAATTTTCTCTGGTTTATTATCATCTGAATATTGAACTGTGACCTGAGATTTTGAGTCTGGCCTTAAGTATTTAATTTGATTATTCTCTTTTCTTAAGTTTGAAAGTTCAATTAATAATTTATTAGATAAATCTATTGTAAGTGGCATATAATCATCTGTTTCATCACAAGCATACCCAAACATAATACCTTGATCACCAGCACCCTGATCCTCTGGATTGTCTTTAACTACTCCCTGACTAATATCAGGTGATTGTTCATGAATATATGAAAGTACGCCGCATGAGTTTCCATCAAATAAATACTCACTTTTATTGTATCCAATTTTTTTTATTACATCTCTAGCTATTGACTGGATATCTAAATATACGGTTGAATTTACCTCACCTGCTAATATTACTTGACCAGTTGTTACTAAAGTTTCGCAAGCAACTCTAGCGTTTTTATCAAATGCTAAAAAATTATCTACCAATGCATCACTTATTTGATCCGCAATCTTATCAGGGTGTCCTTCGCTAACGGACTCGGATGTAAATAAATAACTCATTATTTCATATTATTTTTTGATTTATCAAAAACAAAATCTATTACTTCTTTATGTCTCTTGTCAAATCTTGCTTTACTTCCTGCGGCTGGTGCTCCATAAAATCTTCTCGAAGCAACTCTAAAAGTTTTTGCAATTTCTAAATGCATCAATAAATGACCCCAAGCACCCATATTTCTTGGTTCCTCTTGTGCCCAAACCAATTCACCATATGAATAGCTATCAATGATTTTTTTAATCTCTTTTTCAGGTAATGGAAATAATTGTTCTAATCTAACAATTGCTACATCAGAAATTTTATTTTTTCTTTTGTGATAAAGAAGATCATAATAAAATTTACCAGAACAAAAGACTAAAGATCTCACTTTTTGAAATTACTTTAGGATGTCTTAATAAACTTTTTGGAGTTAGTAATACTAATGGTTTTCTAAATGTTGTTAATTGTTGTCTTCTTAATATATGAAATAGATTTGCTGGTGTAGTACAATTCGCAACATACATATTATCCTTGGCACATAATTGTAAATATCTTTCTAATCTTGCTGATGAATGTTCCGCTCCTTGACCTTCATAACCATGTGGGAGCATTAAAATAAGACCATTTTGCAATTTCCATTTATCTTCAGCTGAAGAAAGATATTGATCGATCATGATTTGGGCGCCATTACTGAAATCTCCAAATTGTGCCTCCCAAATTGTTAATGTTTTAGGTGATGCTAAAGCATAACCATATTCAAAACCCATAACACCATATTCAGATAAAGATGAATTATATATTTCAAACGACCCTTGTGTTTTTGAAATGTTATTTAGTGGAATATATTCCTTTTCTGTTTGTTCAGTCTTTAAAATTGCATGACGATGTGAAAACGTACCTCTTTCAACATCTTGACCAGAAATTCTAACATTATAATTTTCATTTAATAAGGTTCCATAAGCTAATAACTCAGCCATAGCCCAATCAATTTTGTCTTGTTCAAAAAACATAGTGTTTCTATCGTTCATTAACCGAGCAACTTTCCTTAGGTAAAGTTTTGAATCATCTAATTGAAAAATACTTTTTGCAACTTTTTCCAAATTATTTTGATCAACAACAGTTGAAAATGTTTTTAACATTTCC